>ENA-OZFC01000786-OZFC01000786.1-human-gut-metagenome-genome-assembly--contig:-NODE-786-length-18328-cov-4.724730_pt1 | contig 18328 bp, 14 predicted proteins | sample MGYA00245076_ERZ653625 | MGnify/ENA primary metagenome ERZ653625 (study PRJEB26926, sample SAMN06165169) | human gut metagenome | biome: ENVO:00009003; feature: ENVO:2100002; material: ENVO:00002003... | reverse complement strand
CGAGATTCCTCTACGTCTCGTGGGCTCGGAGATGTGTATAAGAGACAGCTAAAAACAGGTTGATTTAACCGCAAAAATCCCGGAGTGCTGATGCGCTCCGGGATTTTTCTTGTATTCTGTCAAATTCTATGATATTATGTGTATGTCGCTTTTTAGCGGCAAGGCACTGCATACAACGGCAGGCGGTTCGGCCCCACTTCCGGAAGGAGGTGAGACTCATGCCGATTACTTTGACGTTCCATATCTTCGGATTGGTATTTACCATCAAGGTAAAAAGCGAGAACCGCCACCCTGGCCGGTGACGGTTCTTAGATCCTTAGGTTCTTAGAATAGATCATCAAAAAGGGCTGACCGCTTGTCGCAGTGCCTTTTCTTGTTTACAGTATACTCGTTTTCAAATAATCTGTCAAGGGCACGCAGTCTCGTTTCTGCGTGCTTTTTTGTTACCGTTCAAAGGTAGTGCTCAAGGTCGTGGACCACTCCTCGCCGGGGGCAAGGCAGGCCGCAGCAGCACGCTGGTTCCAGTCCTGCGGGTCGTCCTCAGCACCGGGCAGGCTCTGCCACGGCTCGATGCACACAAAGCGCACAGGCTTTGCCGGGGCCGACCAGATCAGCGAGTAGGGATAGCCTTCCACGTTGCACACAATGTGGCGGCCGGTGTCCTTTTCGTAGATGCCGACCGTTTTGGTGCGCAGGCCCGCCATGCAGAAGCTGTCGTTGGCAAACAGGTCATCCGTCAGCGGGATGGCCTGCTGGTTCTTCCACTGGTAATGGTTTTTGCCGGTCAGCAGGCCGTTGGGGTAAGCGTCCAGAATGACCGGGCTTTCCGGCTGGTCAAAGCGGAACTCATAATCCGTAGTGGTGTGCGCGGCATCAAAGGGGATGTTGAAGGCCGGGTGGTAGCCGATGCCAAAGCGCAGTTCCTCGGTACCGGGGTTGCGCACGCTCAGGGTGTGGTGCACGGTCTTGCCGTCCAGCCGGAAGGTGCTGGTGAGCACAAAGTCAAAGGGGAAGCGCTCGGCTTTTATGGCTTCATCCGCGCGCAGCTCCAGCTGGATGGTATCGCCCTCGGCCTTGAGCAGGGTATGCTCCACATCGCGGGCAAAGCCATGCTGGCCGCCCTTGTAGGTCTTGCCCTTTGCCTCAAAAGTGCCGCCGGGCAGCTTGCCCGTCCAGGGGAACAGGATGGGGGCGTGGCGCTTCCAGACCGCCGGGTCGGCCTGCCACAGCAGCTCTTCGCCTGCTGCGTTTTTCAGGCTGACAGCCTCGGCACCGTGGGTGTCCACGGTCAGGATCAGAAATTCATTGTGAATGGTTGCCTGCATTTTCAGTATCTCCTTTGTCCTTCTTATTTTCCGGGGTTTTCTGCTTCCAGTATACTCTCCCCGCCCGCAAAAAGAAAGCCCCAGTCCGCCGGGCTTCAGCACCGCTGTGCCAGCGGCAGGGTGACTGCAAAGGTAGTGCCGTTTTCGCTGCTGCTCTCCACAGTCACACTGCCGCCGTGCAGTACGGCGATCTCCCGCACAAGGGCAAGGCCAAGCCCCACGCCGCCCATCTCCCGGCTGCGGGATTTATCCACCCGGAAAAAGGGCTGGAAGATGCTGTCCCGACAGTCTGCGGGGATGCCCGGGCCGGTATCCGTAATGCGCAGTACAGCGGTCTGCTTTTCCTGTTGCAGGGTGACGCGCACCGCACCGCCGGGGCGGTTATACTTGATGCCGTTTTCCACCAGATTGAACACCAGTCGGTAGATCAGCGCATCACTGCCCACCATGCCCAGTTCCGCGCAGTCCTGCTGCAAGGAGATATTGTTTTTCTGGGCAAGGGGGGTCAGGTCGGTCAAAATTTCCTCCACCAGCGGTGCAAGGGCGATCTGGTCAGTACGGGAGATCGATTGCAGATTGCTCATCTCTAATAAAGTGCGCACAAGAGCGGTCAGGCGGTCCAGCTGCTCCCGCAGAGAGCGGATCAGCCCGGCAGTTTCGGCGTCCATGGCCGGGTGCTCCTCTGCAAACAGTTCCAGCTTCGTCTGCAAAATGGCCAGCGGGGTGCGCAGCTCGTGGGCAGCGTTGCCCGCAAACTGCCGCTGCAACTCAAAGGACTGCGCCAGACCATCCAGCATCCGGTTCACCGACCGGCTCAACTGCCCGAATTCCTGCACGGTGTTTTCGTCCAGACGGGTGGTGGCGATGCTGTCCTGATCGACCTGCTGCGCCTGCTGCGCAAGCTGCTGTAACGGTTTCAGCGCTCTGCCGCTGACAAAATAAGCGATGGCAGCGCTGACGATGGTGACCACGACGGTGATGCACCAGCCCTTGCGGCCAAAAACCACCTTTGCATCGTAGACTTCCTGCGAAAAATGCGCCAGCAGACTGGACATTTCCTCCTGCGGGATCTCGATGGTCAACGGATCCGCACTGCCGGGCTGGTACTGCATCATAAAGCCGTTGAGGGCATCCATGCCGGTAACGCCGGTGCGGTATAAAAGCAGGTTCATGCACACGCAGGCGCAGGCGATGAGCAGCGCGGTCAGCAGGGTGATGCGCCATTGCAGGGACAAATGTTTCATTGTACCTCGCCTCCGATCTCGTAGCCTTCCCCGATGCGGTTGCGGATGGGGTCGTACCCCAGCGCCGCCCGCAGCTTTTTGCGCAGGGCAGAGATATGCACCCGGATGGAGTTGCTGAAACTGTCTACGCTGCCGTCCCAGACATGCTCGATGAGCTCTTCCTGACTGACCGGGCGGCCCTGATGCAGCAACAGATATTCCAGTACGCCGCTCTCCTTCCGCGTCAAAGCAAGGGTCTGACCGTCCACAGCAGCAACGCGGCTGCGGGTGTTGAAGCTGAGCCGCCCGCAGCATAGGCAGACATCCTGCTGGATGAACTTGCGCCGGGTCAGGCTGCGCACCCGGGCCTCCAGCTCTGCAAGGTGAAAGGGCTTGGAAAGGTAATCGTTCGCCCCGGCATCCAGCCCCTCCACTTTATCTGCGATTTCACTGCGTGCCGACAAGATCAGCACACAGGTCTCAAGGTCGTGCCGGCGCAGGGTGCGCAGCACCTGCATTCCGTCCACCTTGGGCAGGTTGAGGTCCAGCAGTACAAGGTCGTACCGCTCTGCTGCCAGTGCCTCCAGCGCGGCCTCGCCGTCTGCACAGGCATCCACCTCGTACCCGGACAGCCGCAGCTTCCGGGCAATATCCTCCCGCAGGGAGTGCTCGTCCTCTACCACCAAAAGGCGCATTTTGTTTTCCACCCTTCCCGTAAAAATCCATTTCTTGCGTTTTTCTTCATTATAACAGATTATAGCAGACGGTGTTAAGATTCGTGTTAAGATTTTCTTAGCAGAGATTTTATCCCGCATGGTGTATACTGATGCCATCATCAAACAACAGGAGGCTATGATGTTCATGACAAAAAAACAGGCGCAGCTGCTTTTGCTGGCCGCCGGGGTGCTGATGCTGCTGTTCGGCTTATGGCGGGGCGAGGCAGACACCGTATTTTCAAAAGCCATCCGGCTGTGTATGGAGTGTGTGGGCATTGGATAAGAAAAAGAAAAAGCTTTCTCCCCTTGCCCGCTTCCGGGGCTTTATACAAGCCGGGGCTACCCTGCTGACCAACATTCACCTGCCCAATTTTGCAAAAGGAACGCTGTATCAGGGCGGCGGAAAGCACGTCTGCGTGCCGGGGCTGAACTGCTATTCCTGCCCGGGCGCGGCCGGTGCCTGTCCGGTGGGAGCATTCCAGGCGGTGGTGGGCTCTTCCAAGTTCCGCTTTTCCTACTACATTACCGGCATCCTCATCCTCTTTGGGGTGCTGCTGGGGCGGTTCATCTGCGGTTTCCTCTGCCCATTCGGGTGGTTTCAGGAGCTTTTGCACAAGATCCCATCCCCCAAGCTCTCCACCAAAAAGCTGAAGCCGCTGCGCTATTTAAAGTATGCGGTGCTGCTGGTCATGGTGGTGCTGCTGCCTTTGCTGGCGGTCAATGAGCTGGGCATGGGCGACCCCTTCTTCTGCAAGTATCTCTGCCCGCAGGGCGTGCTGGAGGGTGCCATTCCCCTCTCCCTGACCAATGCGGGCATCCGCGCTGCGCTGGGCAAGCTGTTCACATGGAAGGCCTGCATCCTGCTGGCGGTCATCGTGGGCAGCGTGGTGTTCTACCGCCCCTTCTGCAAGTGGCTGTGCCCGCTGGGCGCGTTCTATGCGCTGCTGAATAAGGTCTCGCTGTTCCAGATGCGCGTAGACACCCACAAATGCGTCTCCTGCGGAGCCTGTGCAAAGGCTTGCAAGATGGACGTAGACATTACCAAGACCCCCAACCACGCCGAATGTATCCGCTGTGGGATGTGTATGAAAGCCTGCCCCACGGACGCCATCCAGTACAAGTTCGGGCTGGGAGACCAATCAAACACCGAAACAACAAAGGAGTAAAACCATGAAATTCAACCGTGTAACCGCACTTTTGCTCAGCCTTACGCTGGCTTTCAGCCTTGCCGCCTGCGGGCAGGGCGCATCCTCTGCATCTTCTGCATCCTCTTCTGCCGCTTCCTCTGCGGCAGAAGAAAGCAAAACCGAGGAGCAGCTGCTGGCCGAGGAAAACGAGATCCTTTCCGCAAACGATGCCCTGTGGGAGAAGGTATTCGCCTCTATGGACAAGAACGTGACCGAAACCACGATCAGCGCCAACTACGGCGATTTTCTGCGCAGCGCTGTGGAAAAGGCCAAAGATCAGTTCTCGGACGAGGAGTACAAGACCCTGACCGCAGATGCCGAAAAGATTCGTGCCATCGAACAGCAGATCGCCGCTCTTGCCCCCGCAGAGGATGCCGCTTCCAGTGCCGCCGCACAGGGCACCGCCTTCCCCAAGTTTGAGGGCAGCGATCTAGAGGGCAACCCGGTGGACAACAGCCTGTTTGCGGGCAACGCCTTTACGGTGGTGAATTTCTGGTTCAACGGCTGCAAGCCCTGCGTGGAGGAACTGGACGACCTGAACGCCCTGAACGAGAAGATCAAGGCACAGGGCGGCGAGGTCATCGGCATCAACACCGAGACGCTGGACGGCAACCAGCAGGGCATCGATGCCGCCAAAAAACTGCTGGAGACAACGGGCGCAAGCTACCGCAACATCTACTTTGCCTCCGGCAGTGAGGCCGGCAAGTTTGCACTGAACATCATGGCCTTCCCCACCACTTACGTTTTTGACCGGGACGGCAACGTTGTGGGACAGCCCCTGCTTGGCGGCATCGACAAGGAAGAAAACCTTGCCGCTCTGCAAAAAAATATCGACGCCGCCCTTGCCAAGGACAGCGCCAAATAAACCTTTCTCCCCTGCCGCCTTCGGGCGGCTTTTTTATTTGCGGTGTGCATTGCCATGCACGCCCGGGTGCCGGACGGAATACGCTGGGGCAGAAGCATACTTTTACCAGCAAAGGAGCGTATCTCCATGAAAAACACCGGAACTCTCCGCATCCAGACCTTTGCGGCCCGCCAGTCTGCCCCCATGGAGGGGGTGACCGTTGCGGTGCAGGGGGACGGCTTTACCCTGCACTGCATCACCGATGCGACCGGCAGCGCCGCCGATATCCCCGTTGAAGCCCCCGCCTGCACCCTCTCGCTGGACGAGGACAACACCATCCGCCCTTACGCCGTTGTCAGCCTGACCGCCGCAAAATCCGGCTACCGCACCGTGCGCATTGAGGGCATCCAGATCTTTGCCGGGCAGATAACGCTGGCACAGCCTGCGATGATTCCGGTCACGGAGGAAGGCAAGGACATCCCGGACGCGCCCATCGTCATCCCGCCGCACCCTTTGTTTGCGGGCAGCGACGGCAGCGGTGCACAGCCGGTGGAAAACTGCACGCCCCGGGTGCTGGACAAGGTGATCATCCCCAAAAACATCACGGTGCATCTGGGCAAACCGGCCGCTTCTGCCCGCAACGTGACCGTGTCCTTCCGGGATTATATCGCCAATGTCGCCTCCAGCGAGGTATACCCCACCTGGGCGGACGAAAATAACCCAACGGGTCATCCAGAGCTTTTTCTCACTCAAAAATTCCATTCAATCGTTATTTTTTGTTCACCCGTCCGTGCATCCTTCGGCTCGACCACTACACGGTCCACCAGCAGCACTGCAAGCTCCCGGGTCAGGTGCGAAACCTGTGCCAATTCCCTCACACGCTGCATCCGGGTCTGGATCGTAGCACTTTCTTCCTTCTGCTGTTCCAGCTCGGATTCCAGCTTTTCGATTCTGGCTTCTGCACTGCTTACTTCATCGAGGAAAGACTTGTTCATCTCAAAGAACTGCGCCGAAGCGATCAGGCCGGACACCTTATCCAGATAAAGCTCCTGCATCGCCTTCCGCCGACGTTCAACATCGCCACGCAGCTTGCACAGTTCCTCCCGCATTGCCTGATTTCTCTGCCGGACAGGGTCGTCCTGCTCCGGCAGCTTTACTTTTTCCGGGTCGAACCAATCCGACACATATGCACGGATCCGCTGGAGCACCACATTTTGCAGATCTGTCAGGTTCGTGCAGGTCTTGTTGCCGCACACTTCCGGTGCGCGCTGGTGCATCCGGCAGCGAACATAACGTATCCGGGTGCCGTCTGCCCGGGGAGGACGGCCAGTCTGCTCCATGATACAGCCGCAGCAGCTGCACACTACTTTCCGTGCCAAAGGATGGATTCTGCCGCTGACAGCGCTTCGGGTGCGCCCCTGCATCATCCTCTGAACCGTTTCAAACGTTTCTCGCTCAATGATCGCTTCATGCATATTTTCTACAACGATCCACTGCGATTTTGGAATCCAAATCGTCTTTTCAGACTTGTAACTTACCTTTTTATGCTTTCCCTGTACCATATTTCCGATATAAAGCTGATCATGCAATATTTGGGATACGGTGGGGCTGCTCCAAAGAGCTGGGTTTGTATTCTTCCATGCAATGCGGTAATGGATGCCATGCAGCTGCTTATAGGCCGTTGGACTTGGAATTTTTTCATCATTCAGGATGCGTGCGATCTTGTGTGTGCCGATTCCGTTAAGAGCCATAGAGAAGATCCGCCTTACCACTTCGGCTGCTTCTGGGTCGATGATGAGTTTTCCTTTTGCATTTGGGTCTTTGCAGTATCCATACCGTGCAAAAGAACCGATGAACAGTCCCTCTTTCCGCTTGTGGTCAAGCACCGAGCGGACATTGGTGGACAGATCTTCCAGATACCATTCGTTGATCAAGCCGTTGATCTGGCGAGATTTTTTGTTTGCGGTATCGTTGGTATCCACATGGTCTACCACCGCAATGAAGCGGATGCCCCACTCCACGAACTTTCCGTGCAGATATTTTTCCACCAGCTCCATATCGCGGGTAAAACGGGATTGCGTTTTGGCCAGTACCACATCAAACTTATGTTCGCTTGCGGCTTGCAGCATCGAATTGAATGCCGGACGGTTCCGGTCGATGCCGGAATAGTCCTCGTCCGAATAAATCTGGTAAAGTTCAAATCCTTTCTCCATGGCGTACTGGATCAGCATCGACTTTTGATTCTGAATGCTTTCCGATTCGCCAATTTTATCTTCATCTTCTTTGCTCAGGCGGCAATAAATTGCCGCTTTCATGATTTGCACCTTTCTTTTTGTGCACGATCGTCCCTGTGCAACATAACGCATCTCTCCTTCAAATTTAAGGATGCCAAATCAGGCGCAGGATTTTGAAGGAACGGTATTGGACAGCTCATCGACGATATATTGTTCAAATCTCTTTTGAAACTGTTCTTTGCGCTGTTCGTTGTTGTCCGAACGAAATTTTTCGTGCAGAATAAAAGGAGTTTTTTCCATCGAATCCCCCTTTTCGGTTCACTTGATTGTGAGATGTGTCACTTCAGTCTATTTCCAGTCGGTGAAATTCAGAACCTTCCAGATTTTTCATGCAAAACATTGCAAGACGTTCAAAATCAGCTTGAAACGCTTTTGTTACAATGATACAATAATACTGTCATTTTATGGGAAAATCGGCGTATGCCCCGTGCGGACAGGCCGCGAGCGTGGGGGTTCCTGTGGGGTGTGTAAGAATCGCTAAGGCAGCACTGCGCTCCTGCACCTGCGCAGTGCTGCCCTCCGATACTGTGAGGAAGGTATATTTGCATGATGAAAAAGATCTCCCGCCGCTCCTTTTTGCAGGCTTGCGGCGTTGCCGCTGCCACGGCAGCGCTGACCGCCTGCGGCGGCGGTAAGGCTGAAAGCAAAACAGCAGATGCGCACGAAGCCGTCACCTTTATGGCACCTTATAAGGAGATAGAAGCCTTTATTGAGCAGGTACACAGCGTTTACCCGGAAGTGAACATCGAGGTCGTGCCGTACAGCGGCGATAACACCACCACCTGCTTGCAGAATATGTTTGCGGCAGGCGACCTGCCGGATGTCTGCACTTTGACCTACTACGACCCCCAGATCGATCTGGTCTCCGACAAACTGCTGGACCTTTCCGGCTACGATTTTACGGATAACTATGTGGAGTCCCGTCTGCAGGATGTGTTCGATAACGGTGCCATCTATCTGCTGCCCTCGGTTTACAACTGCTACGGCATCACCTACAACAAGACCCTGCTGCGGGAACACGGCTGGGAACTGCCCAATTCTTTCGCTGAGCTGGAAGTGCTGGCTGCAAAAGCCAAGGAAGCCAGGGTCGATCTCTGCCTGTCGCAGATCCAGTATCCGGGCTACGGTTTCCAGTATCTGTGCAACATTGCAGATGCCGATTTCCTCGGCACGTTGGACGGCAGACTGTGGCAGAAGGATTATCTTTCCGGCAAGGCAAACGTCAGCAACACCCCCGGCATGATGCAGGCAATGGCGTATGTCAAAAAGTGGAAGGACATCGGGATGCTGAACGACTCCGGCGATGCTCTTGACGACAATGTGACCCTGCAGAGGATGGCCGAGGGGAACACCCTGTTTTTGATCGGAAACACCAACGGCATTGTGGAGGCAGACGGCAACGCCGATAAATTCGGGCTGATGCCGTTTCTCTCGGAGGACGGCACCCAGAACGTTTTTGTGCTGAATGTGAACCGCTTCTACGGTCTGAATAAAAAGCTGAAGCAGAACCCCAAGAAGCTGGAAGATGCGCTCAAGGTGATGCGTGTGCTTTCCACCGTTGCAGGCACCAGCGCTCTGCAGCCCGCAACGGCGCTGAAAAGCAGCCTGTTGCCCTTCAAGGGTGCAAAGGCAGATGACACCTACTACGCCGATGTTGCCGATGCCCTGAACGCAGGCAACACCGCGCCCTTTATCTATTCCGGCTGGGAAAACACCATCGTGACCACCGGCCTTAAAATGCTGGACTTCATCAAGGGCAATGCTACCATGGAGGATGTCATCCGTCAGCTGGACGAGGATCAGGACAGTGTGGTGAACAACACCCCGGATGTCATCACTACCGTTACGGAGGAGCTTTCGCAGCAGGACTGCGCCATGCTGGTGGGGCGCTGCTTTGCACAGGCTACCGGCAGCGACCTTGCGCTGGTCTCGCTGAGCACATGGATCCCCGGCAACCCCACCGAGCAGAACCACTACGGCGTAGCCGCCAAGCTGTACGCCAAGGGCATTACGGATTACGACCTTTCGGTCATCCTGCCCACCGGCTGGAACCGCACCATCCAGACTGTTGCCCTGACCGGGCAGCAGATCAGCAATCTGCTGGCCACGGGCTACGATGCCTACGGCAACGGCAAGGGCTACCCCTATGTGCTGGTAAGCCCGGTGCAGCCGGAGGCGGGCAAGACCTATCAGGTTGCCATCTGCGGTGTGAGCGACCGGCTGGCTGCCGAAGCAACGGTGACAGACAGCGGCGTGGTGGGCATGGATGCCGCAAAGGCTTTCTTTGGTGCTTACACCACCATCAGCCGGGCAGACACCGCATGGAATTAAACAGAACAGACAGGAGATACTGGATGTGAACAAGAAAAAATACCAAAAACTGCTTTGGGGCACCGGCTTTGTCATCATCGTGTTGATCCTGACCCTTTTTGTCATGAGCCAGACCTACATCCAGAACCTTGTCTACCACGAGCGGCTGAGCCAGATGGAAGAGGTCACCCACCAGATGTTCCATAGTCTGGAGGATGTGATCGACAACCACTGGGACGAGGTGAATGTGCAGTGTAATTATTTGTACAACGCCCCGCTGGAAACCGATACCGATCTCTACCGCTATCTGAAAAAGCTGTCGGAGCTTTCCAATTACCATGAAAAACAGGTCGAATTGATTGCCGTAGATTCCAGCGGGCGTTATTATACCGAGTACGGCAGCATGGGGCTGCTGCGGGGAATGACCTATCTGGAAAGCGCGCCGCAGCGGGTCAGCTACGTTTCCAACGCGCTGACCGTGGACGACTCCCGGATGGTGTTTCTGGAACAGCTCTCCACCCCCATCACACTGCAAAGCGAGACCGGCGAGATCACCCTGCGCTACTTCGGCATCTCCCAGTGCATGACCCAGCTGAACGATTATTTCCGCTGCGACGCCTACGGAAATAACAACAGCGTCTATGTGCTGGATAATAACGGCTTCAAGCTGTTCAACGCCAATGATACCGAGCTGCTGAAGGGGCATAACGTATACACCGTGCTCTCCCAGATGTCCTATCTGCACGGTTCTTCCTTTGCAGTAGCAAAGGAGCGGCTTGCCCGCACAGGCTCCTGTTATTCCAACGCCGTGCTGGACGGGACTGAGTATTACTACGCCCTGAAGCAGATGGAAAACGCCCAGTGGACGCTGGCGTTCCTTGTTCCGGCAAAATATGTGGCCGTGAATACGCAGAAGCTGGTCAATATCGTTACGGTCGTTATTGTAGGCTTTGCGACGGCGTTTTCGATCATGGCAGTCATTGCTGGCTGGTTCCTTTTGCGGGAAAAGCAGCAGCGGGAACTACAGGCTGAAAAAGAGACGAGCCTCCGTCTGGAGCAGTATAACATCCAGCTGACGCAGGCAAACGACGAGATGCGGCGGGCGCAGGATGCTGCCGCAGAGGCGTTACAGTCCGCCGAGCGCGCCAGCAAAGCCAAGACGGACTTCCTCTCCAACATGAGCCACGATATCCGCACCCCCATGAACGACATCATCGGCATCACCACTCTGATGAAAAACGAGCTGCACGAGCCGGAAAAGCTTGCCGAGCATCTGGGCAAGCTGGAAACCTCCGGTCAGCTGCTGCTGGGCATCATCAACAATATTCTGGATATGAGCCGCATCGAGAGCGGCAAGACCACCCTGAATGTGGAAAAAATGAATCTGCCCCAGCAGATCAGTCAGCTGGACAGCATCATCCGGCAGCAGGCAGGTCAGCGCAGTCAGACCTTTACGGTAAGCACCAATCTGCAGCACGAAAACGTGCTGGCCGACCCCAACCGTTTGAATCAGGTGCTGATGAACATCCTCTCCAACGCGGTCAAGTATACGCCCACCGGCGGGCACATCCGGTTGGAGGTGGAAGAGCTGCCCCGGAACGAGCACTACGCCCGGTACCGCTTTGTGGTGCAGGATGACGGCATCGGCATGAGCGAGAAGTTCCAGAAGCACATTTTTGAACCCTTTGAGCGGGAATGCACTTCCACCGTCAGCAAGGTGCAGGGCACCGGCCTTGGCATGGCGATCACCAAGAGCATCGTAGACCTGATGGGCGGTTCCATCAGCGTGGAGAGCGCCCCCGGCAGGGGTACCCGCTTTGAGGTCGTGCTGGAATTTCCTATTGATACGGAGTCGGATCATGCGCAGAAGGTGCAGGCTCTGCCGGAGGAAGCAGAAGAAACTTCTCCCCTGTCCGGCATGAAGTTCCTCTGTGCCGAAGATAACGCCCTCAACGCCGAGATTCTGCAAATGCTGCTGGAGACCAGGGGAGCCAGCTGCACTATCTGCTCCAACGGTCAGGAGATCGTGGATGCCTTTGCCAGCGTAAAGCCCGGCGATTATGACATGATTTTGATGGACGTGCAGATGCCGGTGATGGACGGCCTGGAGGCCACCCGCCGCATCCGCAATGGCGAAAACCCGCTGGGACGCATCATCCCCATCCTTGCCATGACCGCCAACGCCTTCCTTGAGGATATGCAAAAGAGCAAGGAGGCCGGCATGGACGAACATCTGTCCAAGCCTGTGGACATCAGCGCTCTGGAGCAGACGGTGAAGCGCTTCCGTGTTACCCCCCCCCCGAAAATAAATAGCGGCACATCACGCTTTCGCAGACAATTAACACACACATGATGTGGAAGAAGGTCAGAACGTGAATACACTTTCCGAGATCGAAGAATATTACAAAACGCGTGAGCAGCAGCTGTTGAAAAAAATTCATCAACAGGAAGCCGCTCTTACTGCAGCGGAGCAAACGCTGAAACAGTTGATCAAGAGTCAGAAAGCCCAGCTGGACGAAACAAACCAGCTGCATGCCACACAGGAGCGAGCATTCAAAGAAGAACTTTATCGGGATTCTCTGACAGGTGCGTACAACCGCCGCTATTACGAAGAAGTTGTCCGTAAGTCCATCGGCCCGGCAGGAATCGCATTGCTGGATGTGGATGATTTCAAGATCTGCAACGATGCATACGGGCATTACGCAGGAGATATGGCACTGAAAACGGCGACAAAAGCCATTCAATCCTGTATCCGGGAGTCGGATCTGCTCATCCGTTACGGAGGAGACGAGTTTCTGCTGGTCTTACCCGGCATTCCGGGAGATTTTTTGCAGACCAAACTGGAACAGATCCACACGGCCGCACAGATGGCATCTGTACCCGGCTATTCGCATTTCCGCATCTCGCTGAGCATCGGCGGAACGATACAGACCATTGCCGACCCTATGGAAAACATTGTTCGCCGTGCAGATTGGCTGATGTATCAGGCAAAGTGCCGCAAGAATGCCGTCATGGTGGAGATTCCGGGGCGCAGCCTGGCCGCACCGGAAACGCTTTTGCAGGAAAAATCCCGGGTCCTGCTTGTGGACGACTCTAAAATGAACCGCATGATGCTGGCAGAGATTTTAGGAGATAGTTACCACGTTCTGGAAGCAGAAAACGGAAAAGAATGCATTGAAAAATTGCAGGAGGAAGCCGGAAACATTGCACTGGTTCTGCTGGACATCAATATGCCCATTATGGACGGATTTGAAGTGCTGAAAGCCATGAATGCCAACCACACCATCGAGGATACCCCGGTCATTATGATCTCCAGCGAGGACTCTGATGCGGCGATCCGGCGTTCCTACGAACTGGGTGCAAGTGATTATGTCAATCGCCCCTTTGATGCGCGCATCGTGTACCGCCGCGTGACCAATACCATCAAGCTGTACGCCAAGCAGCGGCGGCTGGTGCAGATGGTTTCTGACCAGATCCGTGCCCGTGAAAACAATACGGATATGCTGGTGGGTGTTCTGAGTCATATCGTAGAATTCCGCAACGGTGAAAGTGGTCTCCATGTGCGGCACATCCGTATCATCACAGAAACGCTGCTCCACCGTCTATTGGAGGTCAGTGACAAGTACTCGATCTCTGCCGAACAGCAGGATTTGATCCCGCTGGCCTCTGCCCTGCACGACATCGGCAAGATCGGCATTGACGACAAGATCCTCAACAAGCCCGGCAAACTGACCCCGGAGGAATTTGAAGTCATCAAGACCCACAGCATGCTGGGAGCCGAGATGCTGCAAAATCTGGATAATTTTGGCAAGCAGCCTTTGCTGCAAACCGCCTATGAGATCGCCCGCTGGCACCACGAACGCTGGGATGGGCGCGGCTACCCGGATGGACTGAAGGGCGATGAGATCCCCATCAGTGCACAACTGGTCTCGCTGGCCGACGTATACGATGCATTGACCAGCGAGCGCTGCTATAAAAAAGCCTTCTCCCACGAAAAAGCCGTGCAGATGATCCTGAACGGTGAGTGCGGAGCGTTTAACCCGCTGCTGCTGCAATGCCTGACGGATATCCAGGCCGACCTGAAAGAAGAATTACAGCAGCATAACTGAGCAGCGGAAGCAATAGAGACAGGAGAACGAAAAGTCTGAATGAAACACAGAATCTCACGCCGTGCATTTCTGCACGGCTGCACGCTGCTGGCGGCATCTGCTGCCGTTGGCAGTCTGACTTCCTGCGGCGGAACGGACGCAACGGACAGTGATCTTCCGCAGATCCTTGTGGGAAGCGATACCTATCCGCCCTATATTTATCTGAACAATGACGGCATTCCCGCCGGGATCGACGTGGAGATCGCCACCGAAGCATTCCGCCGCATGGGGTACGCTGCCCGGTTTGAACCGATCGATTGGGAGCAAAAAACAAATCTGGTGGAAAGCGGTACCATCGACTGCATCTGGGGCTGCTTTTCTATGGATGGGCGCGAGGAGCTATACCGCTGGGCGGGACCCTACATGGTGAGCCGTCAGGTGGCTGCGGTGGATGCCGACAGCAGCATCCGGACACTCGGCGACCTTGCCGGAAAGACCATCGCCGTGCAGAGCACCGGCAAGCCGGAGGAGATCTTCCTCAGCGGCTCTGATCCGCGCATCCCGCAAGCGGTGGATGTGTTCAGCATCGAAGACCGCAGCGTGCAGTATGCGATGCTGGCCTGCGGCTACGTGGATGCCATCGCTGCCCATGAAACGGCCATCCTGCAATACATGAAGGACAATTTTGTGGAGTTCCGCATCCTCGAAGAACCGCTGCTGGTCACCGGCCTGGGCATCGCCTTTGCCAAAAACGACAGCCGCGGGCTGGACACCCAGCTGAACGCTGTTCTTGCGCAGATGCGCACAGACGGCACACTGGAGCAGATCCTTGGCCGATATCTTGAGCATGCTTCGCAGTATCTGGAGGTGGACACCCTTGGCGCATAAAAACAGAACCCTCCCGGATACATGGAGATGGGGGCTCCATCTGATCGTCGGCGTGCTTTTTATGGCCGGCATCGTTTTTCTCTCCGGTTGGCGGGCACTGCGCGCAACGGAGGAACGTTTCTGCCAGACCCTTGATTTTGTCAAATCGCAATCCACCAGCTTTGAAAAGTACAATGATACCGTTGTTGCCAAAGCGCTCCGCCGCGCAGCGGTAGCGGTGCATCAGCTGGCACAGGACCCTGCGCTCGATTTTTCCGATCCGCAGTGCCTGAAAAAGCAGACAGAGACCCTCTGGCTCACAGGGATCTCGGTTCTGGCCCCGGACGGTACGCTCCTGTGCGAATCCACAACGAACGGCATCGGCTATGCCCGGTTTGGAGAACAGCTCAAAAATGATACCGTTCTGGACGTTTTCTCTTACCTGCAAAAGACCTACCTGAAGCGGGTCCTGCTGGAAGATGGGTCTGCCGTGGATGTTGCGGCATATCGGGCAGAAGACAAAGATGTGATCCTGCTTGCCTACCGTTATACCCCGGCAGAATTCGTAGAGGGAACGGCCCTGTCCATCCAGAGTATACTGGACGGCTACTCGGCTGAGACCAGCGGCACATTGTTCATCGTGCAGGACGATCAGGTCATTGCCTCCAACCGCCCGGAGCTGATCGGGCAGGATGCTGCGGACAGTCCGCTGGTGCAGGGGATCCGCAAAGTCGTGACCGCCGAAACGCTGACCCATACCCGCGGTTGGAACGGCTCCGGCTGCTATTTTGGAATGTACTGCCATGGAAGATCGTTTGATCTCTATGCGTATACAGACGAAAGATCGGTCTTCCGGGAATCCCTTCCATTGATCCTGATGGCACTGGTCAGTTACATCCTGCTCGTAATGATCCTTCAGGTGCTGCGCAGACGCTCCGTGCAGGAGATGGAGCAGCAGAAAAAAGAACAGGAGAAGAAGTACCAGGCTCAGCTGGAGGAACAAAATCGCAAACTGGAGATTGCACTCCAGCACGAAGGGGCGGCAAACCGGGCCAAGCGGGAGTTCCTGTTCAACATGAGCCACGATATCCGTACCCCCATGAACGCCATCATTGGCTTCACCTCGCTGGCTGCGACCCATATTGATAATAAAGAACAGGTACTGGACTACCTGAAAAAGATCTCTACCTCCAGCCAGCATCTGCTTTCTCTCATCAATGATGTGCTGGATATGAGCCGCATCGAGAGCGGAAAAGTAAAAATTGAAGAGAAAGCGGTGCATCTGCCGGACCTCGTCCACGATGTGCGCTCCATCATCCAACCCGATGTTTCGGCAAAGCGGCTGTCGCTTTTCATCGATACCATGGACGTGGAGAACGAGGACATCATCACCGACCCGCTGCGGCTGAACCAGATCCTGCTGAACATTTTGTCCAACGCCATCAAGTTCACTCCCACAGGCGGCATGATCAGCATCCGCATTGCCCAGAAGAACGGTGCGCCCAAGGGCCGTGGCTGCTATGAGTTCCGCATCAAGGACAATGGCATTGGCATGAGCAAAGAGTTCCAGAAACACATCTTTGAGGCGTTCAGCCGAGAGAAAAGCTCCACAGTCAGCGGCATTCAGGGCACCGGCCTGGGCATGTCCATCACCAAGAACATTGTGGACTTGATGGGCGGCACCATTGCCATTGAGAGCGAGCCGGGCAAGGGCAGCGAATTCATCGTAGATCTCTGTTTCGCACTCAGCGGACAAAGGGTGGAGCCCAAGCAGATCCCGCAGCTGGAAGGGCTGCGCGCATTGGTAGCGGATGACGATACCGACACCTGCCTGAGTGTCAGCACCATGCTGTCTAAGATCGGGATGCGACCGGAGTGGACGATCTCCGGCCGGGAAGCGGTGATCCGCACCCGGTACGCCATGGAACAGGGCGATGAATTCAGCGTCTACATTATCGACTGGCTGATTCCCGATATGAACGGCATCGAGGTCGTGCGGCAGATCCGCAAGGTGATTGGGAAAAGCTGCCCCATCATCATTCTGACGGCCTACGACTGGGCAGATATCGAAGAGGAAGCCCGCGCTGCCGGCGTGACCGCTTTCTGCGAAAAGCCGCTATTCCTTTCCCAATTGCGCAGAGTGCTGGCAGAACCGTTTGGTGCAGAGCCTATCCACGAACCATCGCAGCCAAATGCCCCCGGTTTCAAGGGAAAGAAACTTTTGCTGGTGGAGGACAATGCCTTGAACCGTGAGCTTGCGCAGGAGATCCTGAAGGAAGCGGGCTTTGCGGTGGACACTGCTGAGGATGGCGAGATTGCCGTCCGGAAGATGAAGCAGGCGGCCCCCGGGCAGTACGACCTGATTTTAATGGATATCCAGATGCCCAAGATGGACGGCTACGAGGCGACACGGCAGATCCGTGCCCTGCCGGATGCTGCAAAGGCAGGCATTCCCATTTTTGCAATGACCGCAAATGCCTTTGAAGAAGACCGCCAGAGTGCATTGAAGGCTGGGATGGACGGCCACATTGCAAAGCCGTTGGATATTCCGCACCTGCTGCAGGTTCTTGCAGATGTACTGAAATCATAACACCATTCGACAAAAGCAAAAGCACCCGCAGCAGGCTTCGCAGAGGCTCTTGACCTCAGGAAGCGAATGCTGCGGGTGCTTTATTTGTTTTGCATGACAGGCGTTTGGCTCACAGGATCTTGTGCAGCTCCTGCACCAGGTCGCTGATCACGATGGGTTTGGACAAAAAGCCATTCATGCCGCTTTCCAGCGCGTTGCAGCGATCCTCGTCGAATGCGTTGGCGGTCATGGCAAGGATCGGGATCTTTGCCCGAGCCGGGTCGTCCAGTGCACGGATCTTCCGGGTGGCAGTATAGCCATCCATCACCGGCATCTGCACATCCATCAGCACCAGATCATAGCTGCCCGGCGCTGCCGTGCAGACCTTTTCCACCGCCACTGCACCGTTTTCTGCCGTATCGACCCGGAAGCCGTACTCGCGCAGAATTTCCTGCGCGATCTCGCGGTTCAGCTCGTTGTCCTCCACCAGCAGGATATGCCTGCCCTTGAAGTCGGCATTCTTTTGGGGCAAAAGCTCCTGCGCCGCATCTGTCTGGTTCTGCCCGAGGGCGCTCATCAGGGTCTCGCGCAGGTCGGACATGAACATAGGCTTGGAGCAGAAGGCGGTCACACCGGCTGCCTTTGCCTCCGCCTCAATATCCGACCAGTCGTAGGCGGTCAGGATAATAATAGGTGTATCATCGTGCAGGCTGCGGATCTGACGGGTGACCTCAATGCCGTTCATATCCGGCAGACGCCAGTCGATGATGTAGGCGTGGTAGACATCGCTCATCTCAATGGACTGCCGCGCGCGCAGCACCGCCTCCTTGCCGGAAAGGGTCCACTCGGCGCGCATCCCCACCTTGACCAGCATCTTTGTCACGCTGTCGCAGGTGTTGAAGTCA
>ENA-OZFC01000725-OZFC01000725.1-human-gut-metagenome-genome-assembly--contig:-NODE-725-length-19679-cov-13.762179_pt1 | contig 19679 bp, 27 predicted proteins | sample MGYA00245076_ERZ653625 | MGnify/ENA primary metagenome ERZ653625 (study PRJEB26926, sample SAMN06165169) | human gut metagenome | biome: ENVO:00009003; feature: ENVO:2100002; material: ENVO:00002003... | reverse complement strand
AAAATGTGACTTCTTTTTGAATTTGATGAAAAAGTCCTTGACTTTTCGTCTCTGGCAAAACAGCAAAATCGATTCTCGTTTCATGTGGTGCAAGACTGGCACCATTTGATATCGCAGAACTTAGAGAAATCACGATGTATGATGAGCTGCAGTTAGATACTTTGGGAGACAAAAAGACTGCACTGTTTCTGATTATGTCAGATACGGATGCCACTTTTAATTTCTTGATTAGTATGGTTTATACGCAGCTTTTTAATCTGCTTTGTGAAAAGGCAGATGATGTATATGGTGGAAGACTTCCGGTTCATGTGACATGTCTAATTGATGAAATGGCAAATATCGGACAGATTCCAAACTTGGAAAAACTTATGGCAACGATTCGTTCCAGAGAAATTTCCGCAGCATTGGTTCTGCAGGCGAAGTCACAGCTGAAGGCTATTTATAAGGATAATGCTGACACAATTATAGGTAACTGTGATAGTCAGATTTTCCTTGGTGGTTCAGAACAGACTACTCTAAAAGACCTGAATGCCACACTCGGTAAAGAGACAATTGATATGTATAACACAGGTGAGACAAGAGGACAGTCACAGAGATACAACATGAATTATCAGAAATTAGGTCATGATCTGATGAGTATTGATGAATTGGCGGTCATGGACGGCTCAAAATGTATTGTGCAGGTTCGTGGTGTAAGACCATTTCTCTCAGATAAATATGATCTGACAAAACATCCAAAGTATCATTTAACAGCGGATGCAGATAAAAGGAACTGGTTTGATATCGAGAAGTTTCTTAAGACAAAAGACAACTTAATATTGAAAGCGGATGATCAGTTTACGGTCATCAAAGTGGAAGAGTAAAGCTCTGTTTGACTGGCAATAAAGGCCAGCTGATAGGGCTTTTTCTTATGCCCGGAAATTGGGCAGCATGTGCACATGAGTCAGTTTCAGTCGACGGGAGCTGACAGGTAACTAATTAATTTCAAACAGATTCGGCAGAAAAGAATACTGCAGAATTATATTCAAAAATGGAGGACAAACAATATGGCATTTTTTCAGAGCGCAGTAGGCGTATTACAGACACTTGTTATCGCACTTGGAGCAGGATTTGGAATCTGGGGCGTAGTGAACCTTATGGAAGTATACGGTAATGATAACCCAGGTGCAAAGTCACAGGGAATGAAGCAGCTTATGGCAGGCGGCGGTGTAGCTCTTATCGGAACTACTCTTGTGCCACTTCTTTCTGGTCTTTTCTAAAATTTTTTTATGCTTAAGAATAAATGATTCGCATTGACAAATACTAAAGCAAAGTATAATATAATACTAGGTGGGATATCCCACCTAGTATTATGGAGGTGAGAATCATGACAGCGATAAAAGATTACACAGTTCATATTGATAGTAAGAAGAGAATTACTCTCAGAGGTGCACTATATCAGTATTATAATGTTAAGGAATATGAAAATGGATGCATTATGTTAGAACCAAGAGAACTTACTGTTCCAGATAGTATTTCTGCACGTACTTTGGAAGATATGGATAAGGCAATAAGTAACTTTAAAATGGGAGATGTATCTCCGATTGTGGATTTGTCTGATTTTTAAACAATTTACGGAGTATACGGATGGCATATAATATACGAATGGGTATCCCTGAGATGGTTGAATTATGGAGTAAATTACAAAAAAGCTATCGAGATGGAACAATAAATAAAAAAGATACAGACCTTTATAAGAAATGGGGAGCTGCACTTAAAAAGTTAGCAATGGATCCACATTATCCAAGTCTTAATTCACATGAAATTGAGCCATTATCAAAAAGATATGGTATGAAAGTATGGGAATCATATTTGGAAAACAAGAAAAGTGGAGCTAGAAGGATGTTTGGGGTATATGGACCAGATAAGATGGAAATAACTATTATTGGTTTGGAACCACATCCAGAGGATGCTAAGAATGGAGCATATGACAGAATTAATCTGTCTGACTTAAATTAAAATAGAATATGGAACATGGCAAACAAGGCCGATCAGAGAAAATCTGACCGGTCTTTTTGTTTGCTCAAATTAAAAAAAATTTGGAGGAAAACGAATATGGCATTTTTTCAGAGCGCAGTAGGCGTATTACAGACATTAGTTATCGCACTTGGAGCAGGACTTGGAATCTGGGGCGTAGTAAACCTTATGGAAGGATACGGTAATGATAACCCTGGTGCAAAATCACAGGGAATGAAGCAGCTTATGGCAGGTGGCGGTGTAGCTCTTATTGGAACTACTCTTGTACCTTTACTTGATTCAGAGACTTTGTATTTTCAACATCTGAAGGTAATGCATATACGCCTGAGTCCGTGAATCGTGCAATCAAGAGAGTCTATGAAGACTATAATTAAGAAGGAAAAGGAAGCTGCAGAGAAGGAAGACAGAGAACCATTACTGTTGCCGCATTTCTCTGCACATAATTTAAGACATACTTTCTGTACAAGACTTTGTGAGAATGAATCTAACTTAAAGGTGATTCAGTCTGTAATGGGGCACTCGGATATTCAGACGATTATGGATATCTATCTATGCGGAATGCACTCAGGAGAAGAAGCAGGAAGTATTTGCTAACTTGAATGGGAAGATTATGGTTAAGTAGAACAAAAGGTAATGAGTTACAGTTTGGATCTGGGCGATAGCTCTTGGGACCACCGCAGGCGAGAAGAATTTCTCGCCATTTTCTATTTTGGGAAAGATAAAAAGTGAGATGACTGTTTTTTATCAAGTATTAAATGGGGAAAATTCCTAAAACTATAGTTACCCCGTAAAGTATCCGCATAATTCAAGTTTTCTTTATTATAGCACTGGCTAAAACGTGATACAACATATAAGAAGGACGGGACTCAATAAATGTCCTGTTCATATCGTTACGCTATGAATATATCAGTTATCAGGGCTCCAGCCTATCCACAAATACAGTTCATAATTACGCTTATCATCATTTCTTTTTCATCTGGTTTTGATTCTGCAATCATAATCGTCAGTGCTACAAGTGTATGATCGTCAATCAGCTTGTTTCCATCGGCAAAAATTTTATTAACATGCTTTCGAATGGTTTTTTCGTCTCTGCCATAAAGAAGTGCCATTTGGTTTGAAGACAGCCATACGGTTTCCAGTTGTGGAGATACATTTACTTTCAATGCCAATTCTCCATTTTCAAATCACAGTGCTTGCACAGTTTCAGCGTAGAGTTTTCATCCGTTACATAAAGGAAAACATCATCTGAATGGCGAGCATCAGGGAATGGAAATCCCAGACAATGGTGGGCTTATCCAAAAGTTCTATGTGGTAGGTCGGTGCAATGCCGCCGAAACATTCCATTCCTTTTTGGTACACATTCCGTTCTGCTTCCTCCAACGCATCATAATCCTGATAATACAGAAAGCTGGTAACAAAGGTAAAAGCCCAGTTAGAGAATACCGTGGTAATCCATTCATAGCTTTCAGCATATTCCTTTTGAAAGCTCATAAGCACCGCCTGTGGTTTGTCTTGCATTGCCATAATCACGGCAAGCATTTCGAGGTTATCCGAGTTCCACACAGATTCCTGTCCCTTTTTCCGAAATGAGATTTTATCAAAAGGGAAAAAGTAGGAGAGATAATCTTCCGTAGAAAAAGTTTCCTGTCTGATCAAATGATTCTTTGGAAGATACACCGCATCATAGGTGATAAATTCCGGTGTAGATAAAATGCAGCTAGCGAGTGTTAAGGTGTGCAGGACAATAAAGGCAGGAGAGGTTGTTTTTTCTGATGAAGCTTGACAATATTAATCCGTGAAAATAAAATAAAGAAAAAATTCACGGAGGGTAGATTACAATGAACACTATTAAAATAGGAAAATCTGATATAAACACCCCGTTTATGGCTATGGGAACCTGGGCTATTGGCGGAGGCACAGCCTGGGGTGAGAATGATGACAAATTGTCTGTACGTACCATTGATGAAGCTATTGATTGTGGCATAACATGGTTTGATACTGCACCAGTTTATAATCTGGGTCACAGTGAAGAAGTAGTAGGCAAGGCTCTTAAGGGCAAGCGTCATAATGTCCTGATTTCAACAAAATGTGGATTGGAATGGGACTATGAAACACCTGTATTTCACAAAGTAATGGAAGGCAGGAACGTATACAGAGATTTATCTGCTAAAGGAATTAGAAAAAATCTTGAAGACAGTCTTCGTCGATTACAGACGGATTATATTGATATTTATTATACTCATTGGCAGACACCTGATTTTGCATTATATCCTCTTGAAGAAACAGTAGGTGTTCTTACGGAATTAAAAAAAGAGGGAAAAATCAGAGCAATCGGTGCATCTAATGTGACTGAGGATATTATAAAGGGATATTGCAGCCTGGGACAGCTGGATGTTATTCAGGAAAAATATAGCATCTTAGATTCACATATCCGTTCAGAATTGGCGCAGGTATGTGAGGAAAATAAAGTGTCAATACAAGCTTATTCACCACTGGAGCAAGGTCTGTTAACTGGAAAGGTCAAGGCAGATGTAAAGCTTGCAAAGGGAGACGTAAGAAACAGAAATCGCTTCTTCTCTCCGGAAAATCTTCCTAAGGTGATGAGACTTCTAGAGCACTGGAAGCCATTGTGCCTTAAGTATAATTGTACGATGAGTAACCTTGTTATTGCTTGTACAGCGAAAACCATAGATGGACTTCATGTGTTGTGTGGAGCGAGAAAACCGGAACAGATTAGAGATAATTCAGGAGCATTATTGCTTACATTAGAACAGTCTGACATTGATAGAATGCTTGAAGATGTAAAGAATGAGGGATTATCATGAAGAATTTCCCATTGACCTATGCGGAATGTGTGAAATCGGAGGTGTGATATGTCTTTCTTTGAAAACACCCGCAAGCCCGTGGGCTTTGGCGGGAAACTCATGGTCGCCATGATGAACGTCGGACATAGTCCTGTGGCCCGATGGGGGCTTCAATTTCTGAATGCTGCGCCGGATGCCAAGGTGCTGGACTGCGGTTGCGGCGGCGGGGCGAACATCAAGAGACTGCTGAAAAAATGCCCCCAGGGCATCGTCAAGGGCGTTGACTATTCGCCCGTCAGCGTGGAGAAATCCAAAAAGGTCAATGAGACCGCCATTGCGGAGGACCGCTGCGCCGTTCTGCAAGGCAGTGTGGCGGATATGATGTTTGCCGATGGCTGGTTCGATGCAGTCACGGCCTTTGAAACCGTCTATTTCTGGCCCAATCCGCCCCGGTGCTTCCGCGAGGTTTACCGGGTGCTGAAGCCCGGCGGGACATTTCTTATCTGCAACGAGAGCAATGGCGACTCGGACAAGGACGAGAAGTGGACGGAGATCATCGGCGGCATGACCATCTACAAGGACATTGAATTAAAGGCGTATCTGGAGCAGGCGGGTTTTCACGAGGTGCAGATACACAAAAAGAAAAACTGGCTCTGCGTCACGGCGCGGAAGTGAGGGGGGATAAATCATGAGCACTTTTGCATCCATCCTGCGCACGGCGTATAAGCTCTCTGGCGCGAAAAAGGCATTTGGCCTGCCGGAGGATGAGATAACAAAGGTCATCGAGAAGTAGAACCGGCATCGCGGTGCACAACAATGCGCAGGAAAAACCGCTGCCGCAGCCGAGGCACATCGTTGCCGTATCTCCCGGCGAAGTGCCGTGGAATGATGAGGAAAAGGCGCTGTCCGGGATTTTGGAGCATTTCTCCGGTAAGCTGCTTGAGGTACCTGTCGGAACAGGGATTCTGACCATGCCGGTTTATCAAACGATGCCGGAGGCGGACATCACTTGTCTCGATTACTCAGCGGATATGATGGGGTAGGATTGGAGGAAACAGGAATGATTTTACAAACAATTCTGGAGGGTTTTGGGCTGGGGGCTCTGCTGGTTCTGGTCTGTGCCGTTGGCATCCGCAAAGGGGCTGTTGGCATGGTGCACCTTTACAGCCATGAAGTTCAGGATAGGTGTGTAAAACTGGGGCTTACAACACACGCGAAAATAAAGCGAAATGCTTTGATTTTCAAAGCCGTCTGTGTTCCCGGATATATTGCCTATGTGCTGGTCTGTGTCTATGGGATAAACGGTGCGCGTGGCTTTGCGGCGGGCTTCTGGCAGCTGCTGGTCATCTTATCCGTGATGAACCTCATTGACCGCTTTTTGATTGATGGCTATTGGGTGGGACATACGAGCGCATGGGAAATCCCGGGAACTGAAGACCTGAAGCCCTATATTACTGCTAAGGATAAGGGCAAAAAGTGGCTATTCGGCACAGTGGGTATGGCAGTCGTAGCGGCGGTGCTTGCGGGAATTATGATAAATGCTGGCATACATCATTGAGCATGACGGTATGCCGGAACTGCCCTTCATCAGAAAGGAGAGATGCTTATGAAATACAAAATCGAGAAAAACACCGTGCAGGAGACGCTGATCATTCCGCTGTATTCCCGAAAGCTGTGTTCGGAGCTGTACCCAAACCTCTATCGGGACGAGACGGCGGTGCGTCTGACCGATCAGATCGACTACGATTTTTCAGCGGCGAAGAAAAAGTCCCGCAGCCTGATGCAGCGGTTCGGTGCGCTGGAGGTGGCCATGCGGCAGAACGACCTTGCTGTTGAGGTGCGGGATTATTTAAAAGCGCACCCCAACGCTGCGGTGGTCAATCTGGGCTGCGGGCTGGACAGTACCGGCAGAAACTGCGATAACGGCAGCTGCAAAATTTATAATCTGGATTATCCCGATGTGATTGCTGTGCGGAATGAACTGCTGCCCGCCGGGGAGCGGGAGACAAACATCCCTTGCGACTTGAACGACACGGCATGGTTTTATCAAATCGATGCCTCCGGTGGCGCGGTGTTCTTTGCCTCCGGGGTGTTCTACTATTTTCTGACGGAGCAGGTCAAGGCACTGGTGCAAGCTATGGCGGGTGCCTTCCCCGGCGGTGTGCTGGTGTTTGACGCCGCCAACCGGGCGGCGGTAAAGATGATTGCAAAAACATGGCTCAAAAGTGCGAAAATCAAGGATGTTGGCGCGTATTTCGCGGTTTCCGATGCTCCCAAAGAGATTGGTGCGTGGGATAGCCGTTTGCAGGTCACCAGCCGGGGCTATATGCTGGGTTATAACGATTTGAAAGACCCATCCGTCAGCAACTTTTTCCGTTTTCTTGCCAAGGTCGGCGACGGAATGATGAAAATGCAGATCGTAAAGATCAGATTTGGAGGCAGAAAATGAAAATTCTGGTATATGGTGCGGGCGTTTTGGGATGCAATCTGGCACGGAATCTGTTCCGCGCCGGAAAGGATGTGACCCTGCTTGCCCGGGGAAACTGGGCAGCAGAGATCAAACAAAATGGGCTGCGGGTCAAGGACAAATTCTCGCCGCGCGTGTCGGTCAGCCGCATTCCGGTGGTGACAAAGCTTGCGCCGGATGCACAGTATGATGTGATCTTTGTGGTTCTGCGCTATACGCAGTTGGATTCCGCTCTGGATACCTTGCGAGAGAATCAGACGAAAAACATTGTTTTTGTGGGGAACAATGTGCGTCCAAGAGTACTGGCGGCGGCGCTGCCGGAGAAGAACGTGCTGTTTGCCTTTGCGCTTTCGGCGGGGCATCGGGAATCTGACCGGGTGGTTTCCATCGATTTGAAAAAAATCACCGTCGGGCAGCTGTCGGGCGCAGCCTCCAATGCGGGACTGATCGGAGAGATTTTCCGCGGTACCAAATACAAAGTCGTCTACGAGCCGAACATGGAGGATTATCTGCTCTGCCATGCTGCTTTTGTGATGCCGGCGGTCTTTGCCTGCTATAAAACGGACGGCAATCTGAAAAAGCTCAGGGGGAATACGACATACCTGAATCGGCTCATTGACGCCAACATAGAGGGCTATCGTGCCATAAAAAACGCGGGATATGAGATTTTGCCAAAGGCGGATGCAGATTTCGAGAGCAAAAAGTACCGCAAAACCTGTCTGCGATTTTTCAAGTTGATGTGCGCCACCTCGCTGGGCAAGCTCTGCGCCTCCGACCACGCCATGAACGCCATCGACGAAATGAGCGCGCTAAACCGGGACATTAAGAGGTTCTTTGACGAAAATGGCGCGGCTTATCCGGTGTGGCAGGAGCTGGAAGCAGAGGCCGGGAGGTACTTACAATGAAGTACGCGGGGATGCCCTTTGGGATGTGGATGCTGTTTGCCGGCTCGTTTCAAAAGCAGCTGACCGCTGTGCTGGGCTATGATACAGACATCTCAAAAGCTATCACGAAAAAAGCAAAGTCTGAATACAGAAGGATCATTGCCGGTTTGCCGGAATTTGAAAAGGGAGACCGGTTCAAGATGAACCTCGTCAACTGCGCCATGATCGGCGCATTCATTCTCTCCATGCCGGAGCGTCCGGATGTGGAACGGCTGACGGATTACTACGCAAAATCCATGATGACAGCGCCCGAGCAGTGGTTCTGCCGCAAGAGCGGAAAGAGCAAATTTACCGAAAAGGACATCGCCGGCATGAAAGCCACTGCCACGCTGAAGGCCGCCGACCGCAATCCCTACTCGTGGAACATGGAGTTTTACGAATACCCGGACGGCAGCGGATACGAGGGACGTTTTACAAAGTGCGGTATCTGTGTGCTGATGAAGGAGTTGGGGCTGTACGACCTGACCCCTGCCCTGTGCCGTTTGGACTACACCATGAGCGAGGCGGGCGGCGTGACGGATTTTGTGCGGCAGCACACCCTTGCCTCCGGCGGACCCTACTGCGACTGCGGGTATAAAAAGAAGGGCTTCGTGAAAGCTGGGACGGAGGCAGAACAATGAAGGAAACCTATCTTTCCCGTGATTTTCGGGAGACTGCGGCAGAGCGCTTTCCTACGCAGACCAAGGAGCTGAACGCCGCTTTCGATGCCCGTCTGAACGGACTGTTGGCAGAAAATGTGGATGCAAGCAAAGAAAAGCTGTACCACCTCAAATTTCTTCCGCACGGTTGCGGATACTATTCATACAGCGTATCCATTCCATTTGGTCAGCAGCTTTAAGTGCTTCGGTTACGCCATCTTGCTTTGCCATAGCATAAACAAGGATTTCCATACGCTCGTTGCAGGCTTGATCGATTTCAGCCAAGTAAAAGATGCTTGTATCAATGGAGCTTCATCTTGATGCTTCGATTGATAAGCTTGATAATCTGGCTATGAATGTGCAACTTGATAAGGAAAAGCATATGGAGAATATGAAGAGTGAGGAGCGAAAAGCAACTGACAGGGTAGAGGCAGAGCCGGAGAGGGCAGAAGCTGAGCGAGTGGAAGCAGAGGTTGTATATGCACCAATGGTGGCTGAAGCACATGAATATCAGTATAATGCGGATGCATTTGAGGCTAGAGGTGTGGATGAGGTGAAGCAGGAAGCGGAACATAAGGAAGTATCGAAGGTAAGAGAAGATAAAGCCAGATAAATGCGAGGACGTGGGAGAAATCCTGTGTCCTTTTTTTAGTGTATGAAAAGGATGGAGAATATTGAGGGTGAATATAATTTTCAATTTCAAGAGTTTTTACCTTTATAGATGATTATCTGAATATCATCCGCCCGTCCACCACGACAACCTCTGCAGGAACACCTTCTAAAAATAGACTGGTGCTTGTGAACCTTGATATTCTTGATGAATATCTGGAGACATTTCATATAGAAGACGAGGAATTCTACAAATAAATCAAAAAGAATATGAAAGAGTTTGCGTTAATATACTTGACTTTATGTCTGACATAAAATATACTATGTTCAGATGGAGGTGATATATTGGCAAAGATGGGACGACCAAAGGTTGAAAATCCTGCTGATAAGAGGATTACAATCAGACTGAATGGTGAAGAACATGAATTGCTGCTTGAATACACCAAAAATCATAACATGACTATGACGCAAGTAGTTAAAATGGCGGTCTTAGAGAAACTAATGGCTGACCAGAAGTAATGCAGGCTCTTTTCTTTTTGAGAAAGGAGAAAAGATGGCTTGTAGAAAAGATCTTCCGCTGTATCTTTCTGGAAACGGAGCCCCGAACGAAGCATTAATATATATATAAAGGAGAATGAATATGAAAGATTTAGTTTACAAGGATCACACCGCATTGGATTATGCGAAAATGGCATGCGACACATTGATGAAGAAGTTTGATGCACCGGATCTTCCTCCAAAGGGCAGATTCCACTATCATCAGGGTGTATTTTTATCCGGTATGCAGAAGACCTATGATATCTGCCAGGAAGAAAAGTATTATGATTATATTAAGGCATGGGTAGATTCTATTATCAAAGAAGATGGAACAATCGAAAACTTTGATAAGGGACAGCTTGATGATATCCAGCCAGGCGTACTTCTTTATGAATTATACAGAAAGTCCGGTGATGAAAGATATAAGAAGGCATTGTTCACATTACTTTCACTAATCAAGAACTTCCCGAAGAACGATGAAGGCGGTTTCTGGCATAAGGAAAAATATCCTTACCAGATGTGGCTGGATGGCTTATACATGGCAGGACCTATCAGTGCAGAATTCGCCGCTACCTTTGACCAGCCGGAATATTTTGATATCTGCGCTTTCCAGGCACTTCTGATGGAGAAGAAGACCAAGGATCCTGTGACCGGATTATGGTATCATGCCTGGGATGAAAAGAAGGTTCAGCCTTGGGCAAATCCTGAGACAGGACAGGCTCCTGAATTCTGGGGACGTTCTATTGGCTGGGTTCCGGTAGCTATTCTGGAGGAGCTGGATTATTTCCCGAAGGATCATAAGGATAGAGCAGAGCTGGTTCGTCTGACCATTGACCTGATTAAGGCAATAGTGAAATTCCAGGATAAGGAAAGCGGACTGTGGTATCAGGTAGTAAATAAAATGGGACAGGAAGGCAACTGGCTGGAATCATCCTGTACCTGTCTGTATGTAGCTGCTATCTGCAAGGCTGTAAAGGCAGGATATCTGGATAAGTCTTATCTGGAAATTGCAGAGCTTGGTTACAAGGGAATTATCAATCGTCTGAAGTATAACGAGAATGGTGTTATCATCGACAATATCTGCGTTGGTACATGTGTAGGTGATTACGCATTCTACTGTGCAAGACCGACAAGTGAAAATGACCTCCATGGTGCAGGAGCATTTATTTTAATGTGCACTGAGGTATATAAGGCATTTCATGAATAAAATCTGAAAATTTAAGGCGCTCTGTCAGAGCGCCTTATTTATATGAGCAGAAAATAACTGCAAGTTTGTAGAATTAAGAAAATCGGAATTTTCTATTGAATTTTGTATATGTAAAAGATATAATCCTGTCTTTGACAGTAAAATTGTGAAAAAAGTCCAACAAACGGCTTGGTTGAGCCATTGTTGGACTTTTAGTTCATTCGGTGGATGCGTAATGTTTGTTTTTTATAATCCTTTTGATTTTCTGGCGATACCTTTTAGGTTTCTATCAGTCATATATTGATAGTCCGTATTAAATCTAAATGTATCATGAAGAGCATCTGTAAGTGCTGTCCTTGTATAGGCAGGGATAAATCCGTTTTCTCCAACAGTTGTCACATTCATATTTCTAATTGTTGATATTATCTCATCACAAGTGAATTTATCATCAAGTTTCTTTTCGAGCAGCCTGTATATAAGCAGTGAGATAAAGCATGTAAGGAAATGAGCCTCAATTCGATTATCATCATGCAGGTAAACTGGGCGTGCTTTGAATTCTGATTTCATAATGCGGAAGGATTCTTCTATTTCCCACCTGTTATGATTGATTTTAGCAATGACAGCGGGATCGTCATCAAGGTTTGTGCATACAGCATAGAATCCATCATACTTTGCTTCTTCTGCAATAGTATCAAGATCAAGGGCATAGACTTTCTTTTCAGCAATCTCACCATCATCGGTAATGGTTGTCTTCTGAATAAATCTTTTGTAATCGTTTTGACCGATTTTTTCAATTCTGGATTTGCTGCTAATAGCATTTTCAGCACGTTGAATCTGTCTTGCTCTGATGTTTGTCTGATACTCTTTGTACTTCAGAGAGTATGTAACAATTAGTGTTTGATTGAATTCAATATCACGTTCTTCATCATACCCCTCAATCAGTTTTTCTTTATAAAAAGTTTTGTTTTTATTCTCAGGAGTATCTTCAAGCTTGCTGATGTCATATTTCTTTTTATGCCCTTCCAACGACCATCCTGTAGGCTCAAGGCACCATTCTTTGAGATTATTATTCAGTTTTTTAATTGACTGTGCTGTGATGAAGCTTCTTTCACCAAAGTTATTGAACTTGCGATTGCTCTCGGATGAAAGTCCGGCATCGGTACAGACAACAAACTTAGAAAGTTCAAAGTCCTTCATAATCTGCTGTTCCAATGGCTTTAGAGATAACTGCTCATTCTGATTGCCTGGATTGATACAGAATGCAAGAAGAATACCTGACATATCCATAAACAAACCCATCTGAACGATTGGATTAGGCCGATGTTCCTTACTTACCCCGTACTGCTTTGAACCGTCCTCGGAATCAATGTCAAAAAAGTAGTTCGTACAGTCATAGTAGAGGACACCGGTTTTACGTTTAATAATTCGTTTGGAATTCTTATACAGTGTTGCCTGAATGTTATCAGATTCCTTTGCAAGGACATCTAAGGCTCTGTATATATGCTGTAATTCAAAGTTGGGCTGCTCATAAAGCTTTGTTGATTGCTCATAGCAGGAAAGTTTGGATGAAGGGAAAAGAATTCGTCCATAGATTAGTCTGGACAGAATAGAATTCAGATCATACTGGAAACTGTAGTTCTTAGAAATATTTTTACACAAAGTAGGAATACCAAGTTGATAGTAGAGGCGTTGAAGAAAGAAGTACCCTACATTGTAAGAGTTTTGTTTGTCAGCATCAATTCGAAGATCAGTGCTAAAGGATACCATTATTTTATTATCCTTTGTATTTTTGACCTTATTAAGTTCTTTGATATAGTTACGTGCCCAGCTTTCAGCATCGTCAACTTTATATTTTCGTTTGATTTGTTTGTCAGTTCCAAGCTTTTCAACAATCGCAGTTGATTTTTTTCCATCCTTAGTGACAGTTTCAGAAACATAATAGGAAACAGCATTCGCAGATTTAGACATAGTTAAGTGCATAATAAAAACCTCCTTAAAACTGTATATATCTATTATACGCCACAATAGGACACTACGCAATATAAATAATGAGAAATTGGCGAAAAAATAAGACCATTACTGGCCTGCGGGATTTATGACTGTCAAACTATGGAGGTATATAAGGCATTTCATGAATAAAATCTGAAAATTTAAGGGGCTGTCGCACTAAGTAATTAGTGCGCAGCTTCTTTTCTTGTACAAAAAAATAACTGCCAGACCTCGAAAGAATCCAGCAGTTGGTGTAAAATTAAGTTATGCTACTAACTAAATTATTACAAAAAGATTATACGAAAAATTCAGACGGATATCAACTTAAACTTCCGTTAAATCTTGAAACAATCATTCCGGATAATGATTCTGTTCGATTACTAAGTCAGTTTGTGGAGGCTATGGATTTGACTGACCTATATTCTACTTATGAAAGAATAAATTCTGTATCGCCCAGAACACTTTTGAAGATTGTGCTCTATTCTTACATGAACGGGGATTACTCCTCTCGTTCCATGGAACTAAATTGTAAAAGAGATATCAATTTTATGTTTCTCCTAGAAGGTTCCCCAGCTCCTGATCATGCTACATTTGCAAGGTTTAGAAGTATCCATTTTGCTCCCTGTTCTAAACGTATCCTTGCAGAAATGTCTAATGCATTGTTTGATATGGGAGAAATTTCCGGAGAGACCATTTTTATTGATGGTACAAAAATTGAAGCCAGTGCCAATAAGTATACTTTCGTCTGGAAGAAGGCAGTAACAAAAAATCAGGCAAAACTTTTGCAGAAACTTGCTGATTTTGTAGCTGAGTGTGAGTTGCTTTATGATATAAAAATCGTTTATGGAAATACGATAAAAATAAAGCATGTAAAGAAGCTCCGCAAAAAACTGTATGCATTAAAAGAAACTGAAAATATAGTGTTTGTGCATGGGATTGGGAAAAGAAAAACTCCGCTTCAAAAGAGTATTGAAATTCTTGAAAGTTATTTAAACCGGCTCAAAAAATATAACCAGCAGATACATATCTGTGCGGAACGCAACAGTTATTCAAAGACAGATCATGATGCTACTTTTATGCGAATGAAGGAGGATGCCATGGGAAACGGACAGTTAAAGCCTGCTTATAATCTTCAGCATGGCGTGGATTCTGAATACATCACATGGCTTACCATAGGTCCCCAGCCTACTGATACCACAACGCTGATACCATTTTTGAAAGATGCACAGGAGCATTTGAAATTCAAATATAAAAACATAACAGCAGATGCTGGATATGAAAGTGAAGAAAACTATCTGTTTCTAGAAGCAAATGGTCAGCTTTCTTATATAAAACCTGCGAACTATGAGATTTCCAAGACCCGTAAATATAAAAATGATATCGGTAAGATAGAAAATATGGAGTATGATGTAAAAAAAGATATCTATACCTGCAGAAATGGTAAAAAATTAGGTGTAGATCATATCCGCCACTCAAAAAGCAAAACAGGATATGCAAGCGAAAAAACGATTTATAAATGTGAGGACTGTAATGGATGCCCTTACAAAAGTGAATGCATCAAAGGGAATAATTGTAAAACACCTTTGGAAGAACGGACAAAAACACTTCAAGTTGCAAAAACATTTCTAAAACATAGAAAAGAAGATTTAGACCGGATACTCTCAGAAGAAGGGATTCTCTTCAGGACAAACCGGAGCATACAGGCGGAAGGCTCCTTTGGAGATTTAAAACAGGATATGCAGTTCCGCAGATATTTAAGCAAAGGAAATGCAAATGTTCTTGCAGAGAGTACATTGCTTGCCTTGGCAAGAAACATAAACAAACTACATAATAAGATTCAAAATGGAAGAACCGGAACACATTTATTTTCGATAAAAAGTGCCTAAATTTTGACTTATCAAAACAATTTTTCAAGCCATCAAAAATGGCTTATTAAAGTGCGTCTTTAATAATAGCCTGTAACAATGAAAAGTGTTTTTTGATGGATTTTATCCTTAAAGCAGCAAAAAGGAAGCTGCCGCTTCACGAAAATTCATTCGTTAAAGCGACAGCCCCAATTTTTATTTGTATGAGTCAAGATATTCTCTAGGTTGAATTTTTCCTCTCATTAACCTTTGAAATGGGTTACTAGCCTCATAAATATATTCTTTTTTGCTTCCATCTTCTGCATGTGCAATAATTGGTAAGTCTTTCAGTGCTTCTTTAACTCCAATAATTTGGGGCAAAATTCCAATTTGACCTTCTTTATACACACCTGTTATGGGAACCAATGTAAATTTATCAACAAGTTGCTTATCTCCCCCAATAATTATTACTCGATCTCTACGTTGAGGAATTCCAAAATCGGCCGCATTCACTTTATTGATTTTTATTTTGTCAACGCACGTTTCCAATTCCGTCTTAACTACTTCAAAGAAACGCCCTCCATCTAAATTTGTTATTCCTTTTACATTTTCAAACACAAAACCATCTGGATTAATTGCTTTTACTATTTTGGCATATGACTTGAATAACCAATTGCGCATATCACTAACACCACGTCTAGTATTAGCTGTAGAAAAACCTTGACATGGTGGTCCACCTAGCACAAACAATGGCAAATCTGGATGTTCTTGTTTTGCTTTCAATGCAGTATTTACAATAGTATTAAAGACATTTTCTTCATTTATATCACCGCAGATTGTCAATCCTCCTATATTGGCTTTATGTGTTTCAATCGCATACTTATCAATATCATTCGCAATAACTGGTTTCCAACCGGACCAAACAAATCCTAACGCTAGTCCACCTGCTCCACAAAATAAGTCAACAAATTGCCCTTTAAACGGAATCTGTTCAGCAATTTGATATGCTAATAACACCGGAACAGCATTTCCAATTTGTTTATTCACCGCAGTGATTGAACCCTTAAATTCAAACGAGTCTGGAAAAGTTTGCAACCTTGCAGCCTCTCTTTGTGATAATGTGCGATTCTGTTCATAATGCATATTGCACCCATTACCCGGTCGATTAAAATAAGTATTAATTGTATATGCCGGCATTTCTGGACGCAAACGTCCATAATAAGTAGATCTGCTACCTTTCCCTGCTTTATAGCTCTCCCGTATTTGTGCCAGTCTTTGTGAAGGAATTGTTTCCGGAATATCTTTCCAGTTCCCTCCCGGCGGGACACAATTGACAATTTGCATATCCAAATCACTTAATTTTGCAGCATAATGGTTAAAAATCATTTAAACTCTCTCCTTAATAATATAATTCTAATAAAACGTTCAGCTCATCTAATTCTTCTCTTGAAAATTCAAATCTACTAATTATATTCAAAAATTGTTCCCTACTAATTCCGTATAACTGAGCAACACGGATCTCTATTTCCCATTCTAATTTATTTGTTTTCATATTATTGCAGACTAATTCCTGCAATCTTTCATCATCCATTTGCACTGGAATTCTTAATTGTTTAATAACTCCTGCCGAAACATGATTGCTTACAAGTTGTCCTCTGGCTTGAAATTCAAAAACAATTGAATTCATGACAGCTAACAATGAAAATAAAAATGTATTTTCTGCTTCATTCATATTGCATATTGCTCCTAATGAATTTCCAACAATACACCCCGGATTAAGAACGGTTGCTTTAATCCTTCGTTTCTGTGAATTACGCGAAACATCCCGCCATACAAGTTTCCATCCATCAACAGTAATTGGTGGACAAACTTTTTCTTCATTTAAGTACAAGCCATCTTCATTAAATTGATAGCGGTCAACCATATATCCCTTTGCAAATACAATCTTACCGTCTGTACATAGTTTTTCAGCAACTCTCGTTTCATCTAATTCTCGTACAAACCTAAAATGATGTTCTTGGCAAAACTCATACACTGTCGGTAACTTATCCAAATATTTATACAAATCAATTGCTGTAAATCCAAATTCCAAAGGTAACGAATACTGATTTTTCCTTAAATAATCCAAATCTTCTTCTGTCAATTGCATACTCTCGTGTTCTGTTACATTTTTATATATTTTTACATATGGCAACTTACATCCCTGATTTTTTTCAATGACAGCCGTAATACTAGATATATCCGCTGTGCCAAACAATTTTAACTCAGCCGGATAGTAACATATCGAATAAACATCATGCCTCTCAAATATCCATCTTCTCAAGGGAACAGATACTTGATCATTAAATAATGACGCAGGTGATACTATCCCACAAATCCCACCATTAGACACTAATTTCAGTGCCACTTCAACCCCAGTTCTTGCCAAATTTGTTCCCCATTTTCCAAATTTTTTTGTAGGCTGGGATAATGGAAATTCACTTTTCATATAATCATCATATAAAGCTATTGACTTCTTATAATCCTCTATTTCTTTCTGTGTATAGCGTTCATTAAATATTTTTTGTGGTTTTAACAATCCCCATGGTGGATTTGTAACACATATGCTAAAGTTTTCCTCTTCTATCGAATACATCACATATGCGTCGACTTTTTCCGCTCTAATAGATGCTTCAATTCCCAATTTTTCAATTATCTTACTAATTGAATTTTTTGCCTTCTTTAATGCATCTCCATCTATATCCCATATAACAATTTCATACGACTTTTTTTTATATCTGTCCAACTTGGCTACTTGTGATAACAGAATCGTTATTAATCTTCCATCTCCACAAAATGGATCTATAACTCGTATTGTTGTTATATTATCTGGAAGTTTATATTTTATCAGCAAATCCTTTATCATATTTTCTGCAATTGATACTTCTGTATAATATTTTCCAAGAATCTTACCACTTTCAAAATCTGATTTAGCAAAAGAATCGACAAAATCATAATATTGATTGCTAAATATTTGCAATTTCATTTCGCTAACAGGATCCATTATTCTTCTCCTTTTTGCTTTCCCGCTATAGTCATACTTTCTTCCTCGACAAGTTTACCAATAGCATCCCGTATCGCTTCAGATTTGGCAACATTCATCAAACGACAATAAGTTTCTAACCTATTAAGGGTTTCTTTATCCATACGAATTGTGCATACATAATCTTTATTATTTTCCCCTTTCGGCCTTCCCATCTTTTTCATGTTTCCTCGCCTCCTTCTTACGATATTATATACTATACTTTTTGTAATACAAAATGTCAAGTCTTTTTTGTAATACAAAAAATATAATTTATCAGTACCAAAGAAATAACCACTTTTCGTAGTAGATTACTATTAACGAATAGTGGCTATTTCTTTGGTTATATTCATTTTTTTGCATAAGCTTTAGTAGTCGAAACCGTAGTATTTTCAATACTTTCCGCCTTATTCTGCCCCGTGTTGCCCCAGTCTGCGAAGGTATGCATTATCATAAAACTGGAGTGCCGTGGCAGATAAAAAGTACTTTTATCATAGTTTTTCTACTTAACATAATAACCTCACCAGTCAACAATCCAGTGGGGTCATATAATCACGCTTGCTGTTTAGTTACAAACTCAAGCTTGCTGATATCTGCCTGATTAATACCAGTACGTTCTAGTACATAATGTATCTGTGCTAACATCTCAGTATCATCCAATACTCTTGTCAGACCAACAAGTTTTTCATCATCCCAGACGGTAAGCACAGTTGAGGAATTCATAAGAGCCTTATACAGTCAATCTGGATAATTTCCTGATATACAATGAACCGATAGAAATAACTTTTGAATCTGTTCTTTCGTAAACTTTTTTTCTTCTGTATATATAAGCATAATCTATTTCCCCCTATCTGTTATGATCACATCTCTGGCATTGCAGCATTTCATTTTCAACATCATCTTTATAAAAAACACCTGACCATTGGCAAATATTCTGCAAAATAGGCACAACAGATTTTCCTTTTTGTGTCAACATATACTCTACCCTTGGTGGGATTTCATCATAGGATTTTCTTTCAACAATCCCAACTTCTATCAGGTCTTTTAATGTTGCGGCAAGTACTGTATCCGTAATATTGCACATTTCTCTTCGAAGTTCACTGTATCGAAGCTTTTCGGCTGCAGATAACACACATATTATGCGTGATTTCCATTTTCCACCAAATATTGCCAATCCATATTCAAGTGGGCAACGTATATCATCATCTAATTTTTTCTCATATTTTGCCATTAAAAATCACCTTCCAGCTCTACGCATCGCTGCTAAAGCCTCTTGTCTATTAAACTCATTCTCTCCTTTTTCTTTCACATATGCTGTCATTATAGCTTGATAGTGATTCTTTTTAAAGTTACTATGAAATTTATTAGCAGCTCTTTGTTATATTTCTTTATTATATTTCCTTCTTATTCCCAGCACCTCCGATTTACGCTTTAACCCATCTTCTACCTCAATACATTTGTATTATTATTGCAAAGCACCTCAAAATTAAAATGTACCCTATAGATTAGACAGTTTGAGTTTTAAAAAACCTTACCATTGGACAGTAAGTTTTAATGAAAACCCTTAAATCTAGACAATGAGTT
>ENA-OZFC01000723-OZFC01000723.1-human-gut-metagenome-genome-assembly--contig:-NODE-723-length-19765-cov-6.906697_pt1 | contig 19765 bp, 14 predicted proteins | sample MGYA00245076_ERZ653625 | MGnify/ENA primary metagenome ERZ653625 (study PRJEB26926, sample SAMN06165169) | human gut metagenome | biome: ENVO:00009003; feature: ENVO:2100002; material: ENVO:00002003... | reverse complement strand
CGAGATTCCTCTACGTCTCGTGGGCTCGGAGATGTGTATAAGAGACAGATTTAAGTCAAAGGGGACGATTTTAGCAACAACGCTAGGATTGTCCCCTTTTTGGTTAAATTAATAGCATTTACAACGAATATTATAATCTGGAGGTTCACGCCATGGATAAAATCGATAAGAAGATAATTACATTATTACAGCAGAATGCAAGAATGCCATTAAAGGCACTCGCCGAGAATGTTTTCCTTTCATCACCGGCTGTTTCAGCAAGAATTGAGAGACTTGAGAAGGAAGAGATTATTGAAGGATATGAAGTTAAGATTAATCAGTTAAAGCTGGGATATCATATAACAGCATTTATTAATCTTGAAGTTGCTCCTGTGCAGAAACCGGATTTCTATCCATTTATCAAGTCATGCCCTAATGTTGTTGAATGTAACTGTGTAACAGGCAATTATTCAATGCTATTAAAAGTTATGTTCCCAAGTACCATGGAACTTGATACATTTATCGGCCAGCTTCAGAAGTTCGGAAGAACAAGTACACAGATTGTGTTCTCAACACCTGTTGCTCCAAGAGGTATTGATGTTAATCAGGAGATGCCTACAGATAATTAAATTCATCAAAAGTTCATAATTATTTAACCTATTAACACTGTCAGACACTTGCTGTTCTGGCAGTGTTTTTGTTATAATTATCTGAGTTTAAATTTCGTGTTACGAGGAGGTATTATGAGTAAGGCTTCAGATATATTAGATAATGTAAGTAAGGTGATTGTGGGTAAGAGAAATGTTTCAGAACTGGTTCTGACAAGTATTATTGCTGGTGGACATGTTCTTCTTGAAGATGTTCCGGGTACAGGTAAGACTATGATGGCGAAAGCATTTGCAAAGAGCATTGATGGACAATTTTCAAGAATTCAGTTTACACCAGATCTGCTTCCTTCAGATATTACAGGTGTGCATGTGTTTAACCAGAAAGAGGGTGAATTCGTATTCAGAAGAGGTCCGGTATTCGCTAATGTTATTCTTGCAGATGAGATTAACAGGGCAACACCTAGAACACAATCAGCATTGCTTGAATGTATGGAGGAACATCAGGTTACTGTGGATGGTGAATATTCTAAGTTAGAAGAACCATTTGTTGTAATTGCAACACAGAATCCTATTGAGACAGCAGGAACTTATCAGCTTCCTGAGGCACAGCTTGACAGATTCCTTATGAAGATTAACATGGGTTATCCAGAGAAAGATGATGAGGTACTTATTCTTAACAGATTCTTAAAAGAAGATCCTTCTAAAGAACTTTCAACAGTTGCAACATGTGAAGATATTGTTGCAATGAAAGAAGATGCGAAAAATGTATATGTTCACCCGGTGCTTATTGATTATATTGTTGAACTGGCAAGGATGACAAGACAGCAGGATAATGTATCAATCGGTGTAAGTCCGAGAGGAACTCTTGGTATGCTAAATGCGGCGAGAGCATATGCGTATGTTGCAGGCAGAGATTATGTTGTACCAGAGGACATCAAGATACTTGCACCTGTAGTATGGGCACACAGAATTGTGTTACAGACAGGTTACATGAATATGGATAATAAAGAACAGATTATAGAACATGTTGTTAATAACACAGCAGTTCCTACTGAAGATTGGAAAAGATAATGAATGTATTATTGATGCTTATTGGTGTACTTATAGTATATCTGGCAATTAAGCTTGTATTTCGTTATAACTGGAATAAGGGGCTGGGTGTCGCTCTTGAATTTGAGAAAAAGCATGTTGTAAATGGCGAAACAGTTAATGTTGTTGAGGTTATATCCAACGAAAAACGTCTGCCGCTGCCATGTGTGAATCTTAAGTTTCAGGTGGACAGGGAACTTGAATTTCCTGGAACAGATACTAATTCAAGTGTGTCGGACCTTACATACCGCAATGATGTGTTCTCATTTCTGGCTAATCAGAGAATTACAAGAAGAATTCCTGTTAAATGCAATCACAGAGGTGTGTTCAAAATATCAGGCGTACAGCTTACATTTGCCGGACCATTTATGAATGAGATTAATGTTCTCAAAGTGGGTAGTACCTGTGAGATAACAGTTTATCCTAAGACTGTGGATAGTAAGAGATTCAGCTTTATAAGAAGCAGAATATCAGGAGAAGCAGAACGTAAGAAATATATGCTTGAAGATCCATTTGTGTTCAGAGGAATAAGAGATTATACAAGCAACGACAGCCTAAAGAATGTGAACTGGAAGGCAACAGCGAGAACAGGTAATCTGTGTGTTAATGAATATAATGAGTCAGTCAGCCGTAATGTATGTATTCTTCTTAATCTTGAGGATGATGGAATGCTTACATATGATTCGGTTAATGAAGAAGCAATAAGTCTTGCAGCTTCTGTGGCGGAAGAATTCATCAGACAGGGAATTAATGTCTCTCTTATTAGTAATGCATGTGATGTTGACACAAAGGAAGCAGTTGGTATAAGAGAAGGAGCAGGAGTTGGACATCTTGGAAGTATTAATACTGTACTTGCAAGAATGGATTTAAAGCTTGAAAAAGAAGAGTTTGCAGCGCTTATTAACAGAATATTTATAGAAAATGTTTCTGTCCAGAGTAGTGACAACAGTGTATATGTTGTTATATCAGCGAGCAGAAGAAAGAAGCTGCAGCAGACTATGCAGAAGTTTGAGAAAAAGTATGGACAGGTTATATGGATTGTTCCATATATGACTGGTGGAGAATACAGCCTTGATTATTGTGGTATCAGACCAGAGGGCTGGGAAGTGAAATAAGTTTATCAGGAGATAACATATGAATGAGTCGGGACAAGTTTATAATTATAATAAACTGAGAACAATAAGAACATTGACAGATATAATAAGCCAGTGTATTGTAGCGTTCGCATTTTCTGCATTTGTTATATTGGGACTTACGAATAAATCTGACAGTTATATTATTGCAACACTGCTTATGGCAGTTCCGGTTATTATAACTTATGCGGCAAGAAAGAATATACATAAGAATTTTCTATTTATGCTGATTCATGCTGCTTTGCTTATAACAGCCATTATAATTGGTAATGGAGATGCAGAGTCTACAGCATATTTTGTAAGCGTACTTGCTGTGTGTATAAGGTCTGTAAGCATAAGAGTGGCTAATGCAAGAAAAACTGAATATATGAATGAACCGCTTTATGGGAATCAGCTTGCTGATGTGACTCAGGAAGACAAGAAAGCTGCCTTGCAGGCAGGAGAGAGAATGTCACCTCTGTATTGTCTTGTTATGGTCGCAGGAAGTCTTTATGGCGGTTCAGCAGGTAACAGACTGCTTGTTAACTATGAAACAGTATTATTTGTGTTGTTTGTTCTGCTTGCTTTTCTTGCTAACCAGTTAAAAGAGCTTAATTCTCTGTTTATAAGTAATGCTGGCAAATCAGAATTTCCTGCTGAGAGAATTACAGGAATTAACATGATAATGGTCATGGTTGTGTCAGGACTTATGATTCTTGGCATGATTTTGTTCTATAGTGGGGATTATGGCAATATATTTACACTGATTGGTTCAGGTTTTGTAGCAGTTGTAAGGATAGTGCTGAAGCTGTTCATAAGACTTATAAGAGAGAAAGAAGAAGTCTCTACGATGCCCGAAGATTCCGTGAATCCAGTCACTGATGATGATGTGGTAAAGGGAGATAACGACCTTGCATTTACTGATAATCCTGTTATGAGTGCATTATTTACAGCATTTGCAATAGTTCTTGTAATTGCACTTGTTGTATTTATTGTCTATATGATTATCAGATATGCCAAGAATTTCAAAAAGTCACAGGATAATAATGGTGATGAGATTGAATTCATTGGCAATGACAGAAGAACAGAAGTAAGGATAAAGAGACGTCAGAGAGCAGAAGAAGCTAAGAATATGCCTGTTAATATGCAGTACAGGAAGGCATTCAGAAAAGCAGCAATAAAATCATCAAAGGCAGCCAGGGATTCGGATGGTAAATCACTTGAAAATATGCAGCCACAGGATATAACAATAAACAGAATAACTGACGATGCTGATGCTGCAGACAGAATTACAGCAAGTTATGAGAAAGCAAGATATTCTGATAAGAATATTTCCAAAGAAGAACTTGAATTTATGCTTGACTTTATAAAAAATGATAAGTATAATAAGCGTACATAATAAGTAAATGCTGTGAAGAGGACTATTAGATAGGAACCAGAGTCAGAGAACTGCCGGGTGGTGCGAGGCAGTCGAAGGAACTTATTGAACTCGCCTTGGAGCTGCTACCTGAAATCATTATGAGAAGTAGGAGTAGCCGGAAGCCAACCGTTATAGTGGACGGAATATAATGCAGCACATTTGTTGCACGTATTCAGTGAGTGCATAGCATAGCTATGAAGAAGAGTGGTAACGCGTGAGATTTATCTTTCGTCTCTTTGGGTGGAATTGCCCATGGACGAAAGATTTTTTTATGCTTATCTTTAAGGAAGCCTTTACTTATTAACAATACATATTTATATTTTCAGGAGGTTTTAGGGATGTTTGATTACAGACAGTATGAAAGAGGCTATTTTATGCCACCAGTTAAGTGCAATGACTGGGTTAACAAGGAGTATGTTGATAAGGCACCAATCTGGTGTTCGGTTGATTTAAGAGATGGTAACCAGGCTCTTGTTGAACCTATGAGTCTTGATGAAAAGCTTGAATTCTTCCAGATGTTAGTTGAAGTTGGATTTAAAGAAATTGAAATTGGTTTCCCTGCAGCTTCTGAGACAGAATATGAGTTCTGCCGTACACTTATTGAGAAGAATATGATTCCTGATGATGTTACAATCCAGGTTCTTACCCAGGCAAGACCACATATTATTAAGAAGACATTTGAAGCCGTAAAGGGTGCTCCGAGAGCAATAGTTCATGTATACAATTCTACTTCATTAGCACAGAGAGAACAGGTATTCAAGAAGTCTAAGGAAGAAGTTAAGCAGATTGCTATTGAAGGTGCTAAGTTATTAAAGGAACTTGCTGAAGCTGATGGAGGAAACTTCCTTTTTGAATACAGTCCAGAGAGCTTTACAGGAACAGAACCAGAGTATGCACTTGAGGTATGCAACGCTGTTGTTGATATCTGGCAGCCAACACCTGATAAGAAATGTATCATCAATCTTCCTGCTACAGTTGAGATGTCACTTCCACATGTATTTGCAAGCCAGATTGAATATATGTCTAAGTACATGCACAACAGAGAGAATGTTATTATTTCTCTTCATCCACATAATGACCGTTCGACAGGTGTTGCTGATGCAGAGTTAGGACTTCTTGCAGGAGCAGACAGAATTGAGGGAACACTTTTTGGTAATGGTGAGAGAACAGGTAATGTAGATATTATTACACTTGCGATGAATATGTATATGCAGGGTGTTAATCCTGAACTTAATCTTTCTGATATGCCACATCTTGCAGAAGTATTTGAAAGACTTACACAGATGAAGATTGATGACCGTCATCCATGGTGTGGTAAGCTTGTATTTGCAGCTTTCTCAGGTTCACATCAGGATGCTATATCTAAGGGAATGCATTACAGAATAGAAAATGATCCTAATAAATGGACAGTTCCATATCTTCCAATTAATCCGGAAGATGTAGGACGTACATATGATTCAGATGTTATAAGAATTAACAGCCAGTCTGGTAAGGGTGGTGTTGCTTATGTTCTTGAACATAACTATGGAATGATTGTTCCTAAGGCTATGAGAGAAGATCTGGGTTATGCTGTTAAAGATGTATCGGATGTTAATCATAAGGAGCTTTCAGCAGATGAAGTTCTTGAAATATTTGAGAAGAGATATAAGAAATATACACCAGTATTCAAGATTTCTGAAGTGCATTTCAAGCAGATTAATGGAATCCAGACTGTTGTGACTATTGATGAGAATGGTAAGAAATGCAATGTTGAAGATGGCGGTAATGGTCGTCTTGATGCTGTAAGTAATGCTCTTGCCAGTCACTTTGGAAAGCCTTGTGATATCTTCTGTTATGAAGAACATTCATTAAAGAAGGGCTCTGATTCTAGTGCCATTGCATATGTTGGTATTACAGGAGAGGATGGAAAGAATTACTTTGGTATTGGTATTGACCATGATATCATCAGAGCTTCTATTGATGCGTTAGAGTCAGCTATGAACAGAAGCCTTGAAGCATAATATTTAAATTGAATAATGTGTAATATAACCCATGTCCGGAACGTATACTAGAATGATACTGATTCAGGATATGGGTTGTTTTATTAATGTAGAATAAAAAACCCCCAAAAAGGGGGAAGCAGTACTTTGGTACTAATGCTATTATACGCTGAGAGAGGGAAATATAGTTAAGGGGAAACTATTGGTTCAGACATTTTTGGAGGGATAGTAATGCTTTTTAGAAAACGATTAAGTGGTTTGAATGCAAAGATTAAGAAAACTGCAGTTGGCGTTCTTTTGGTTGCAATAGTTGCAGGTTCTGTGTTTGCTGGTACGTCTTTAAGAGCTGGCGCATATTCAAAAACACAGGATGTCCTTAATGAATTATTAGGAGCAGCAAAACCTTACGGTGTAGTTGCTGAAGAATTTAAGAATGGTAATCACAATCAGACATGTTTCGCGACTAACAAGCTTGTAATAACAGATCAGTGGATGAGTGCATGGCTTGATATGAGCGTTGGAACAACATATATCAAGAGTTTTGATAATTCTGGTTCATCAGAGGTTAATGTGGATAGGAATGCATTTAATAATCTTGTGCTTGGAACTGATTATGATTATGAACCCAGAGAGAATAAATATTATATTAAAGATGCTGACGGAAAAAGAACAGGTGCTGTTATTAATGTTGCTAACTGCAAGGATACAATCAATGTTTATTATGCAGAGGATTATATGGATGTAACTGCAGCACTTGATAATGTATACGATAATTTCAAGGCGTATGCAGATACACCAGATTCGGAGGCTGATATAGTTATTGGTGCTTATGATGATAGAAAGATTGATCTTGCTTCATTTAAGAATAAGCAGATTGTAGTGGTAAATATGTATGCTAATAATTATGTTGACTGGCAGGGAAAAGAAGTTTCATCTTATTATGGAGAAGGACAGCTCAACATAACAAATAAAGCACAGGGACAGTTTGTTATCATTAATCTGCTTGGCGGTGATGGTGATGCAGACATTAAAAGATTCAGCATTAATGGAAAGAATACAGGCGGATTAACAGATGTTGATGTATCAGACACGGTTATTTTCAATGCTGTTAATGTAACTGGTAATATTAATATAGGTGAGGTATGTGGTATAGTTGTTGCACCAAAAGCAGATATTACCTTAACATCTACATGTAATGGAAGAGCAATTTCTAAGTCATTTGTTAATGTCAATGGACAAATGCATTTTATATCAGATAATCAACAGCAGGAGACGACACAAAAGGAAACAACATCTGTAGCACAGTCTTCATCAGAAACAACAAAGTCAGAAGAGACAACAACTGCACAGGAAGTAACAAAGTCAAACGAGACAACAACTGCACAGGAAACAACAAAGTCAAACGAGACAACAACTGCACAGGAGACAACAAAGTCGAATGAGACAACAGTTGATGCTGGTAAGGAAACTAAGCCGACAAAACCAGAATCAAACGAAACAACAGCTGTTAATGAGACAACAAAGTCAAATGAAACAACAGTAGATTCTAATAAACAGACAAAAGAACATACAACTTCATCAACCCAGGTCACAAAGAAGACTGGTGAAGTTGCAGGAGATGAAGAATTAGTTACAGGAAAAGAAGATGAGACTGTTGATGGCTCAAGAGTCAGAAAGACTGGTGAAGTTGCGGCTGATGAAGAGGTTGTAAAGACTGGTGACAATAATCATGTATGGGTATATATTGTGATTCTTGTAGCAGCAGCTGTTATTTCTGGAACTGTTATTGTGATAAGCAAAAAGAGCAATAAAAGCAATAAAAGATAATAAATGTTAATGATATCAGAGAGGCACAGCAGTAATGTTGTGCCTTTTTTATTGGGGGTGGTATTGAAGCGCTCTGCTTTTTTATGCTATAATGCAATATGTATGAGTCGAAGTAGGCTTTGAACACAAAATACAGTGAAGAACAAGGAGATGGAAGTTTTATGAAACATTTGATACTTGCATCGGGTTCACCAAGACGAAGAGAATTAATGAGTCAGGTAGGACTTGATTTTACTGTTGTTACAAGTGATGCAGATGAGAATATTAGAGAGATGGAGCCTGAAGATTATGTAAGAGAATTATCTTCTATTAAGGCACAGTCTGTATTAGAGCAATATGCAGATAAAGATGATTCTGTAATCGTTATAGGTTCAGATACTATTGTTTACCATAAAGGAGAGATTCTTACAAAGCCTAAGGATGAAGAGGATGCATTCAGAATTCTTAAGTCTTTAGAAGGTCAGATACATCAGGTGTATACAGGTGTAACTATATGCAGCGCACATAAGAATGTAAGTTTTTATGAAAAGACTGATGTGTGGGTATATGATATGACTGATGAGGAAATCAGGGATTACATAAGCACAGGAGAGCCTATGGATAAGGCTGGTGCATATGGTATTCAGGGAAAATTCGCAGCATACATTAAGGGTATTGAAGGCGACTATAATAACGTTGTCGGTCTGCCTGTTGCAAGACTTGTACATGAGCTTAAAACATTTTAAGGAGAAAATATATGGTTAAATTCGTAGCAAGTGACCTTGATGGGACATTGCTTCTTAACGGAGCACAGAGCGTCGACGAATCTGCTATACAGTACATCAATAAACTTGTTGACAAAGGTGTTATATTTGCACCGGCTAGTGGCAGGCAGATAACGAGTCTTAAGAGACTTTTTGGGGCTGTCAGTGATAAGCTTGCATATATTGCAGAGAATGGTGCACTTGTGGAATACAAGGGTGAAACTATTGGAAAGACTGCGATGGATAGGAAGCTTGCGTTAGAGATAATTGAGGATGTAATTGAACAGCCTAATTGTGAGGTGCTTGTATCAGGAGAACATACGGCATATATTAAGCCTAAGTCTCAAGAATATTATTACAGGATGACCAAGGTGGTCAATTATCATACTACATTAGTTGATAAGTTCACAGACATTGACGAGGATATATTAAAGATTGCTGTGTGTGATATGTCGGGAATTAAGAATTCTAAGGAGCATTTTATTAATAAATGGAGTGATAAGGCTTCAGTACTTGTATCGGGAGAACTTTACTTAGACCTTATGGATACTAATGTCAATAAGGGTAGAGGAATTGAGCAGATACAGAAATATTTCAGCTTAAAACCCGAAGAATGTATGGCATTTGGTGACAACTATAATGATATTGCAATGCTTGACAGGGTGTATTACTCATATGTTATGGAGAAAGCTGTAGATGATGTTAAGAAACATGGGCGTTTCGTAACGGGATGGGTAGAAGGAACATTAAGAGAGCAATTTAAAGAGATAAGATAAGGAGATTTAAGTTATGGATAAACATATTGATGAGTGTGCAAAGATATTTTTAAGAGACCAGAAACAGCTTTTCGATGAGCCTGTTGCATATGATTTAGAGGAAGCTAAGGAATTCTTAGAGGACTGTATGGCGGTATACTGCAAGGATATTAAAGAATTAAGAGAAGTGATGGATGATGAGGGAATGGATGTATCTGACTTAAGCAATGATGAGCTTCTTGAGCAGTTAGAAGTATTCAGGCTTGATAATGGCGGATATTTCTTCGTGGAAGGATAGTACAGATGCGTATAAATGTTGTATGTGTAGGCAAGATTAAGGAAAAGTTTTATACCCAGGCAGTTGAAGAGTATTCTAAGAGACTTTCAAGATACTGTAAGCTTGATATTGTTGAACTACCTGATGAGAAAACACCGGATAATGCAAGTGATATAGTCAATGAACAGATTAAGAATAAGGAAGGGGAGAGAATCCTTTCTGCCATTAAAGATGATGCTTATGTATGTGCACTTGCAATAGAAGGGAAAATGCTTGATTCTGTTGAACTATCAGAAAAGATTGAAAGACTTGGAATAGAAGGAACGAGTAACATAACATTTGTAATAGGAGGCTCTTTGGGACTTGCAGATGATGTACTTAAGAGAGCTGATTATAAGCTGAGTTTTTCAAGGATGACATTTCCACACCAGCTTATGAGAGTTATTCTTTTGGAACAGATATACAGGGCTTACAGGATTATGAAGAATGAGCCATATCACAAATAATTAAAGAGGATAGAATATGAAAAGAAGAAAAAAAACATTTATTATATTAGCAGTTATTCTTGTTGTAGTTCTGTTAGTTGCAGGATATATTAAGTTCTTTAATGGACGTCTGATATATTTTACAACAGGAATGAAGAACGGTGAGCTTATTAAGACAGCAGGACAGAAGACAACTTATACATGCGAGGCAGATATTCTCATGTCTGATGTGAAGAAGGAATATGAGGAAATGTTTGGCAGTAATATATGGAGAGAGAAAATTGGTGATGCTGATTTTGAAAGCTATATTAAGGACCAGATTAAGAGTAAGTTAATGCGTGTCAAGGCTATGAATGTTAAGGCTAAGGAACGCGGTGTTGTGCTTGGAAGAGAAGAAAAAGATTCTGTGGGTAAGGCTGTTGATGCATTTTACAATGAATTAACAGAATCGCAGATAAGCAGTACAGGAATAACTAAGGATAAACTGAATACAATGTTTACTGAATTTGCAATAGCACAGAAACTCTACGATGACCTTACTTCCAGCATGGATATTGAAGTAAGCGCAGATGAGGCAAGAGTTATTGATATCCAGTATATTGTATCAGATTCAGAGGAAGATATTAATAAAGCATATAATCTTGTGAATTCAGGAAGTTCATTCTTTGCTGTTGCCAAGGAATACAATGCGGATGGCGAATATGAGTACGAACTGAAACGTAGCGAGATGGATGCAGCATTTGAAAAAGCAGCATTCAATCTGTCTACTGGTGAGATGAGCAGTATAGTTGAGGCAGCAGGCAGATATTACATTATAAGATGTACATCGGATAATGATAAGGCTAAGACCGAGGTTAATAAGTCTGCAATTCTTGAAAAGAGAAAGTTAGAGCAGTTTAATGCTGATTTTGAGAAATATGAATCTGGTATATATATGGAATTTAATAACAGTGAGTGGAAGAAAATAAGTATTCAGGATGCGTATACGTTGGGAAGCAGCTTTGAGGATACTTTCAATGCGTATTTTGGAAAGTAAAGAGGAGAGTAATTAATAATGGCAGCTAATAAATATGATGCTAACAGTATATCAATACTGGAGGGTCTTGAAGCGGTAAGAATGAGACCTGGTATGTATATTGGAAGTGTCGGAACAAAAGGTCTTAATCATCTTATATATGAGATTGCGGATAATTCAGTGGATGAACATCTTGCGGGTTTTTGTACACAGATAAATGTAACTCTTAATGATGATGGAACAGCAACTATCAAGGATAATGGACGAGGTATTCCTATCGGAATCCATCCTAAAGCCGGAATACCTGCGGTTGAGGTCGTATTTACAGTACTTCATGCAGGCGGCAAGTTCGGAGATGGCGGATATAAGATATCAGGAGGACTTCACGGCGTTGGTGCATCTGTAGTTAATGCACTTTCTGTATGGCTTGAGGTTGAGATAAGAGTTGATGGTGGTGTGTACAAGCAAAGATACGAGCGTGGAAAAGCAACAGCGCCGCTTGAAAAGATTGGTACATGCAGAAAAAATGATACTGGTACAACTGTTACATTTCTTCCTGATGGAGAAATATTTGAAAAGACAAGATTCAAAGCAGACTCGATAAAGAGCAGGCTTCATGAGACTGCATATCTTAATCCGGGGCTTACAATTGAGTTTGAAGATAAGAGAAAGGGCAGCGAGGATAAGGAAACTTTCCATGAGCCTGACGGACTTAAGGCATATATCAAAGACCTTAACAATGGCAAAGAGACAGTATGCGATATCGTCTACTTTAAGAAGAAGCAGGAAGATATTGAGGTTGAAGTAGCATTTCAGTTTGTTAATGAATTTGAGGAAAATATTCTTGGCTTCTGTAATAACATATACACTCAGGAGGGGGGAACGCATATTACAGGCTTTAAGACCAAGTTTACAATGATTATTAACCAGTACGCGAGAGAGCTTGGAATACTTAAAGATAAGGACGCGAATTTTACAGGTCTTGATGTAAGAAATGGTATGACTGCAGTTGTTGCAGTTAAGCACCCTGCACCAAGATTTGAGGGACAGACCAAGACCAAGCTTGATAATCCTGATGCTGGTACAGTTGTTGCAAATGTAACAGGTGACGAGGTACAGCTTTATTTCGACAGACATTTGGACGACCTTAACGCTGTAATTGCATGTGCTGAAAAATCTGCGAAGATACGAAAAGCAGAAGAAAAGGCTAAGACAAATATGCTTACAAAGCAGAAGTTCTCTATAGACAGCAACGGAAAGCTTGCCAACTGTGAGAGCAAGAATCCGGAGGAATGTGAGGTGTTCATTGTTGAGGGAGATTCAGCTGGAGGTTCAGCAAAGACTGCAAGAAACAGAAGAACTCAGGCAATTCTTCCAATCAGAGGTAAGATTCTTAATGTTGAGAAGGCAAGTATTGATAAGGTACTTGCCAATGCCGAGATTAAGACAATGATTAATTCATTCAACTGTGGGTTCTTAGAGGGCTACGGTAATGACTTTGATATTAGCAGATTAAGATATAATAAGATTATTATCATGACTGATGCCGATGTGGATGGAGCACATATTGATACACTGCTTCTTACATTTTTCTACAGATTCATGCCTGAGCTTATTAATCAGGGACATGTATATATTGCTACACCACCTCTTTATAAGGTTGTTCCTAAGAAGGGCGAGGGTGAATATCTATATGATGACAAGGCACTTGAGGATTACAGAAAGAAGCATACGTCAGGAACATTTACACTTCAGAGATACAAAGGTCTTGGAGAGATGGATCCTGACCAGCTATGGGAGACAACGCTTAATCCTGAAACAAGAATTTTAAAGCAGGTTGAGATTGAGGACGCAAGGCTTGCAACTGAGGTTACAGCAATGCTTATGGGTACAGATGTACCACCTAGAAGAGAATTTATATATACGCATGCTAATGAAGCTGAGATTGATGCGTAAAAGCTAAAGGAGTAGAAAATGGCTGAGAAGATTATAAGGACTGAGTATTCTGAGGTTATGCAGAAGTCCTATATAGATTATTCCATGAGCGTTATTACAGCAAGAGCACTTCCTGATGTAAGGGACGGTTTAAAGCCGGTACAGAGAAGAGTGCTGTATGCCATGGACCAGTTGGGGCTTAATTACGACAAGCCTCACAGAAAGTCTGCACGTATCGTTGGTGATACAATGGGTAAATACCATCCACATGGTGACAGTTCAATATATGAGACACTCGTTGTACTTTCACAGGATTTTAAGAAGGGTATGGCTCTTGTTGACGGACACGGAAACTTCGGTTCTATCGAAGGTGACGGAGCTGCTGCTATGCGATATACAGAAGCTAAGTTAAAAAAGTTCACACAGGACGTATATCTTGCTGACCTTGATAAAAATGTTGTGGATTTCGTGCCTAACTTTGATGAGACAGAAAAAGAGCCTGAGGTTCTTCCTGTAAGAGTACCTAATCTGCTTGTAAATGGTGCAGATGGTATTGCGGTTGGTATGACAACTAATATCCCTCCACACAATCTTTCAGAGGTTGTTGATGCAGTATGTGCATATATGGATAATGAGGATATCACAACAGACGAGCTTATGCAGCTCTGCCCTGGACCGGATTTTCCTACAGGCGGAATTGTAATTAATAAAAGCGAGCTTGGTGCAATATATGAGACTGGAACAGGTAAGATTAAGTTAAGAGGCAAGGTCGTATTCGAGCCTTCCAAGAACCGTTCTGAGAAGGACAAGCTTGTTATTACAGAGATTCCATATACAATGATTGGTGCTAACATAGGCAAATTCATATCTGATGTTGTAAGCCTTATAGAGACTAAGAAAACTACCGATATTGTAGATATTTCCAATGAATCTTCTAAGGAAGGAATAAGAATTGTCCTTGAACTTAAGAAGAACGCGGATGTCAAGAATCTTGAGAATCTTCTGTACAAGAAGACCAAGTTAGAAGATACATTTGGTGTAAATATGCTGGCTATCGTTGATGGAAGACCTGAGACCTTAGGGATTAAGGATATAATCAGACATCACATTAATTTCCAGTATGAGCTTGCTACAAGAAAGTACACAACACTTCTTGAAAAGGAGAAGGCTAACAGGGAGATTAAGGAAGGTCTTATAAGAGCCTGTGATATTATTGACCTTATTATCGAGATATTACGAGGCAGCGCTAATCTTAAGATGGCGAAGGACTGCCTTGTCAATGGTAATGTTGAGGGAATCAGATTCAAGTCAGAGCAGTCAAAAAAGCAGGCTGCAGGTCTTGATTTCACGGAAAGACAGGCAGGAGCAATATTGGAAATGCGTCTGTACAAGCTGATTGGTCTTGAAATTCTTAATCTTCAGAAAGAATATGATGAATGTGTCAGGAAGATTGAAAAGTATGAAAAGATACTTGGCAGCAGAAAAGAGATGGCAAAGGTTATCAAGGCTGACCTTCTTAATATTAAGAAGGAATACGGTGTTGAAAGAAGAACCGTAATTGAAGACGGCGAAGCTGCTGTATTTGAGGAAAAGAAGATTCCAGAGATGGAAGTTATGTTTATTATGGACAGATTCGGATATGCAAGAACTATTGATATGGCTGCATTTGAGAGAAATAAAGAGGCTGTATTTAACGAAAACAAATATGTCATTCCGGTAATGAACACAGATAAAATCTGTATATTTACTGATACCGGAGATCTGCACCAGTTAAAGATAAAGGATCTGCCGTTCACTAAGTTCAGAGATAAAGGCACACCGATTGATAATCTGTGTAACTATGACAGCTCTAAGGAGATAATTGTGTACATTACTCCATTTGAACGACTTAAGAATCAGAAAATGCTTTTTGTCACAAGACAGGGAATGATGAAGCTTGTTGACAGCGAAGAATTCCAGGTTGCAAAGCGTACAGTTGCATGTACAAAATTAGCAGATGACGACAAGCTAATCGGAATGTATTCAACAGACGCAAGAGTAGAGATTTATTCAAAGTTCTCACTTGATGGAGAAATCAAGGAAGAAGAGGTTGTCGAGAGCAACCAGAATGTAATTGTACAGACAGAAAACGGAGTGTTCTTAAAGTTCCCATTAACAGACATTCCAATGAAGAAGAAGAGTGCTGTTGGCGTAAGAGGAATCAAGCTTTCAAAAGATGATTATATAGAAGATGTATTCCTGCTTACAGAAGGTGACGAGTTCACAATGGAATATAAGGGCAAGAGTATCAGCTTTGCCAAGATGAAGACGGCACACAGGGATACTAAGGGAACTAAGATAAGAGTATAGTTGTTTAACGGTTGGAGAGTCGAAGAAGTGCTTCACACCATCACAACTAAGGTAAGCGGTCCTAGTGGCTGTAAATGCCGCCATATACAGAGTTTATAACGGTGCTGGAAATCAAACGCGCTTCGCTTGAACGAGATTTCCAGCACCGAACTTTTATATATGGCGGCATAACACCCACACGGACAGCTTACAATTTAGTTGTGATGGTGTGAAGCACTTCTTCGACATGACCACCCTTAAAAAGTATATTTTTCTAAAATATAAATGGATAGTTAGTTAAATTGTTTTTTGATTGTCGAGACTACATTTGAAAGAATAATTTGACCAGCGAGGTCACCTTGTTAGTCAGAATATGGTATGGGATTATCCATACCATTTTTTAAATACTGGAGACATATGGCATGAAACAAAATCGGTACTTTGCGGTGGTAGTGTCTGTGAGTTAAGCGTTAGCGACAACGGCATGTAAGCTTACCGTGTGGGTGTTAATGCCGCTATATACAAAAGTTCGGTGCAGGAAATCTCGTTCAAGCGAAGCGCGTTTGATTTCCTGCACCGTAATAAACTCTGTATATGGCGGCATTTACAGCCACTAGGTCAGCTTACCTAAAGTTGGCACTAATGCTTGACTCACAGACTGTACAATCACGAAACTAATTCTCATCCATATATTTATCATATATAGCAATAACCTTATTCATAACCTCTGGACCAGGAGCTCCAAGAGTAAGTCTCTTATCTACACAAGTCTGAAGGCTGATAGCCTCGTAGATATCTTCATCAAATACAGGGCTTACAGCCTTGTATTCTTCAAGTGAAAGGTCATCAAGTGCAATATTTTTCTCAATGCACATAAGAACAAGCTGGCCGACAATACCGTGGGCTTCTCTGAAAGGAACCCCCTTCTTAACAAGATAGTCAGCAGCATCAGTAGCATTAGTGAAGCCGTTCTTTGCTGAAGCTTCCATTCTCTTGTTGTTGAATTTCATAGTATCAATCATGCCCTTGAAAAGGCTGATGCAGCCCTTAGCTGTGTCAAATGCGTCAAATGATAATTCCTTATCTTCCTGCATATCTTTGTTGTAAGCAAGAGGAATACCCTTCATTGTTGTAAGGAGACTCATAAGAGCACCATATACTCTGCCTGTCTTACCTCTTACAAGCTCTGCGATATCAGGGTTCTTCTTCTGAGGCATAATAGAGCTTCCTGTACTGAAAGCGTCATCAAGTTCTATGAATCTGTATTCATTGGAATTCCAGATGCATATTTCCTCAGAGAAACGGCTTAAATGCATCATGATAGTTGATAATGCAGATAAGAATTCAATAAGGTAATCTCTGTCAGAAACAGAATCCATGCTGTTGAGTGTTGGACCATAGAAACCAAGAAGAGAAGCAGTAAGTTCTCTGTCTAATGGATAGGTTGTTCCTGCAAGTGCACCTGCACCAAGAGGGCAGTAATTCATTCTTTCATATATATCGTGAAGTCTGCTTCTGTCGCGCTTGAACATTTCGAAATATGCACCGAAATGATGAGCAACAGTAACAGGCTGTGCCTTCTGAAGATGAGTAAATCCAGGCATGAATGTATGAGTGTTTTCTTTCATGATTCTTAAGATAACAGCCATAAGCTCTTTAAGCTCAGTATCAGTATTAAGAACTTCCTGTCTTGTGAAAAGTCTCATATCAAGAGCAACCTGGTCATTTCTGCTTCGTCCTGTGTGAAGTCTCTTTCCGGCATCACCGATTCTCTCAATAAGAGTAGCCTCCATAAATGTATGGATATCCTCGTATTCATCAGTGATTTCAAGCTTTCCTGATTCAATATCAGCAAGAATTCCCTTAAGACCTTCTACAATCTGCTCACTTTCGCTTTCAGGAATAATTCCCTGCTTGCCGAGCATAGTAGCATGTGCAATACTTCCTTCAATATCCTGCTTATAGAACTTCTGGTCAAATGAAATTGATGCGTTGAAGTTGTTAACAAGCTCATTAGTTTCTTTGGTGAATCGTCCACCCCATAATTTCATTTATAAATCCTCCTTGAATTAAATATCTGTATTTTCTTCATTAAAATTATCTTCTTCATCTTCAATAGAAGAGAGAAGACTGTCAGTAAGTTCATCATCAATATCAGGTGATTCAAGATTCTCGAAATCATCCATATCATCAAGAATAGAACTTTCTATATTATCATCAGACAGTTTCTTAATGTCTTTGTTAGTAAGAGACGGATCATCAAGATATTTTCTGATAACTAACGGAAAATGTGCCATATTTACTTTTCCTGCTTTAATAAAGCAGCTGGCAAGATAAATGCCAATCAATATAATAATGCAAAGTGTAGTAATAACGCAACCCAATATTAAATTAACAGGACGATATTTTAATACAACGGTATGAGTTCCGGCACTTACGTCAACACATAACAATGCATTTTCCCAGGCATAAGTGTCAGCTTTCTTGCCATCAATATACACAGACCAGCCACCATCGTATGGAATAGAGAATAATATTGCTTTGTCTGAGGAAGCAGTAAGAGTTCCTGTAAACTTAGTATCAGAGAATTTCTCAACCTGATAGCTTTCTGAATTGAGTTTATTGTAAGCCCTGATGAATTTGTCTTCATCGAGTGTGTATACAGAAAGATTCATTCCGCCGGTATCAGAAGTTACTTCGACAGTATCTGTGTCGTGGACATAACCAATATCAAGAATCCGGTTATTGCTCTTTATATTATTGTAGGTGTAAGTGGTTGTGTTATTAATAGTAACAGTTACGGAATCAACAGATTTATTCGCAACTGACAGGTACATATGACCACTCTTTGAAGGTGTGATAATACAATCGGCTTCAGTAGGGAATGAAGTAGTATATTCAAATACATCACTTATTCCGGTAAGAGATTGAATAAGAATATTCTGGTTCTCAATACCATTGTTATTCTTAGCCATAACAAGGTCATATGCTGTTGAACTGTTAATCGCATAACCAATAGGAAGCGTGTAATTATTCTTATACACAAATTCACCATCGCTGCCTGTATAATAATTTCTTATATCACTTTCAACTAAAAGTCGGTTAGAAATAGTGTATTTTACAGAGAAAAGAGAATCAGTAACAGCGGTAAGACCATTGCAGCCATATGCATTAGTTGAATTTTCCATTCCTATAAGGTTGTAAAGCTTTGACATCCCTGCATTGCATGTTGATGAAAATGTTGAAACAGTTCGGTAATTATGCCATGCACCATCATTTTTAGAACGCGCTCCAAAAAGCTTATCCATTCTATAGAAGGATGTGTCATTATCAGATACGGTTTTTGTAACAGTCTTTACGGCATCATAATCAAGAAGATATGATGTACGGCTTGTTGTTCCAATACCGGTTGCATCCATATTCATTGTACATTCAATGATTGATACTGAGAATGTAAGCATAAGAACGACAGGAATCTTGAACTTGGCGTTGTTATGAATAAACATTAACAGACCATATATAAGAATAAATATTCCACTTATATATACACTCTTAAATGAATATTCAGTCTCTGAGTTAATAAAAAGTTCTTCCATAATAAGCAGAAGACCAATTGCAATCCATAATGATGCACCAAGCTGCCTGTTAGTAGAATTCTTAAGGTTAATAACAGCTTCATAGCACATTGCAAGCAGGAAGAATATATATATGAATGACTGTCTGCAAGGCAGGCTGTTAGGAAAATGCATACCATGCCATATATAGTTAGGTATATTTAAGTTAAATGCTGTCAGGAAGATAAGCAGGATGACACATTTGCCAATCTTTTCACGTGCATTGACTTTGCTGCACATAATATAAAGCGGTAGCAGTACAAAAACAGCAACGCCGCAGTATATGTTAGGCAGATGATCCAGTCCTAAATGAACCGGAATGTTGATAAGCTGTCTTGTGAGCATTGATAATATGCTGAAATAAGAAATAAGCTTATCAGGGAATGTCGTGTCGCTTGAGGCTGAAAGTGAAAATGTATAGAATTCAGGCAGAAGAAGACACGCTCCCAGTCCACCGGCAAGCAGTGAATATACACAGAAATTAATAAATTTCTTCACATACTGCATAGGGCTTTTAATACCGTTATAAGCAATCATAAGAACAACATAGTAAATTACTACTGAAAGGCATACCATGATTGCAACTGTCTCTTATACAC
>ENA-OZFC01000649-OZFC01000649.1-human-gut-metagenome-genome-assembly--contig:-NODE-649-length-21336-cov-5.845308_pt1 | contig 21336 bp, 23 predicted proteins | sample MGYA00245076_ERZ653625 | MGnify/ENA primary metagenome ERZ653625 (study PRJEB26926, sample SAMN06165169) | human gut metagenome | biome: ENVO:00009003; feature: ENVO:2100002; material: ENVO:00002003... | reverse complement strand
GATGTGTATAAGAGACAGTATAGACGGTCTTTTCCTCCGACCGGGCTTCCAGGATATCATACAGCATCAGCAGCACGCCCACGGCAAACACGCCCATCGAGATACCGCTGGTACAGTTCACCAGGGCCTTTATCACGTCTATGTTCCACATATTGGCGATCATATCACTGACGAAGCTCATGACTGCCGTGATAAACTCCAGAAACAGGTTCTGGAGCCACTTTGCGATGCTGTTGTTGAGCAGATTTACAATATATTCGCCTAAAGCCTCCATAGTTCAGCCCTTTCTGCAAAAGAATATGCCATGCAGACAATTCCTGCATGGCAGATGGTTATGCAGCGGTCCCGAAAACGCCCGCCGCCAGCAGCGCCCAAATCACGCTGGTACCACAGAGGACAATAAGACCGATGATTTCTTTCCAAAGGAAGTCCCAAAACACGTCGTTCATGCCATCGCGGTGCGCCTTGAACAGCTGCGGGAGCTGAAAGATACAATAGATCGCCGCCGCTGCGGCAATGAGCGGACAGACCAGATTGGTGCCAATGGACGACAGCCAGCCCAGAATCTGATTTTTAACACTTGTTGTAAAGCCGTTGATGTCAAGCATAATGATCTCCTTCAGTTTTCTGTATTGTGTATATACGGTTTCATGGCGTCAGCTCCATGCCGGGGGCCGGTTCCATGACCGGTTCCCGGCTCGGTGCTGGCCGCTCCTGGATGCGCTGCTGCTCCCGATAGTATTTCAGGGCATCGTTCCAGTCTTTGCAGCCCGGCGCATTGGCGTTGGGCATCTTATCCACCACCCTGCCGGAATATCCCCGTTCTTCCAACAGTGCCCGGCATTTTTCCCGGCTTTTCAGCCCGGCCTCGTCTGCGTCCTGGCCTAAGTAAATAGTTTTGATTTGCGGGTTTTCCTCCAGGAATCTGCCCAGGGGGCCTTCATAGGTGCATTCCAGCGACAGATAGGTGTAGTCCCGGAAGTCCAAACCATGCAAATCCAGCATGGAAGCGAAACTCCAGGCATCCACCGCCGCTTCGGTCACGATCAGTTTGGTGTGCTGTGGGCTTTGGTTCATTACACAGCGGCGCTCATAGTCGCTGCCCTCCACCACATTGCGAAAGCCTTTTTGGCCTTCTCTGGGCGTAAGCGTGCCTTTCCGGGCGCAGTAGTTTACTGCGCCCTGCGCATCCCGGCCCACATAGCAGAGATTGCCCCGCGCATCCGGGAATATGGTCTTTTGCTTCACCAGCCATCTGACGACTACCGGCTGGATCTTGCGTGTGGCCATCAGGTAGGCATAGACCCGCGGCCATTTATGGTATTCCTTTTCCGGCAGCACCAGCGGCTGCTTTTCTTCGGGCTTCGGCGGTTCGCGCTGGCGGGAGACGGCCCCTGCCGCCGCGTGCTGCCGTGAATATTCCGGCAGCCGTTTACGCAGCGCCGTCATTGCCGTGCGGGCGTCACAGTCATGCAGCCCCATATACAGATCAATGACCGAGCCTGCGAATCCCCGGCTGTTCCATGTAAATACGCCTTTATCCGGCGTAATAACCAGGCTGTCGTGCCCTTTCACGGTAAGTTTTCGCCCGCGTGAGATTACTTCAAAGCCTTCCTCGCGGAGCAATTCTTCGATGGATATATTTTCGAGGATCGCTTTTCTCAAATCGTTGGACATAGTGTGTGCCTCCCACCCCAGGAGGTTTATCTATTCAGTTTTTTGCCTCCTGTTTTTTGTTTTGTTCCTTCCTTTTGCGAGACAGAATAAAGAGCAGCACGATCAGCGCGGCAATGAGAAGGGCCACGCCCAGCACGGCGGCAGCCGCCTGCAGGGCTGACAGCATCGGATGATAGTGCGCCGTCACTCGCCAGTGATACAGGCCGTCGGTGTTTTCATCCTCGCCCAGGCGATAGGCGGCAAGGGCGACGCCGGTTTGCTTTTCGGCATCATCCTCATACACCCCCACCCAGCCGGCTGCATAGACCTGCAGATCAAATACGGCGGGGCGCATCATCATATCTTCGCCCGGCTGCGCCTGCCAGGAGCCGGTCCAGGCCGCGCCGGTAATACGGTGCGTGGATGGGTCCAGCCCCAGGTAGTCCAAAATATCGTTTTCATACCCTTCGTAGACCGGCTCCAGGTCATTGTGCGGCAGGACCAGATTTCCAAGATAGATGCCCTTAACGTCAGGCCATCCGTGATAGGTGGCCGGGAGCTCCGTGCTGACCCACTGGTAATCGCCGGTCTGCTCGACCTTTACCAAGTGGCCGACAAATTCCGTGCCGTCCTCTGCCGTAAAGGTCGAAGTTTCTTCAAATCCGGGTTGTGTTGGAGAATAGCCCATATCCACATACCCCGTGTGCTTTTCCTGCGGTTGCTGTATCCAGGTGGCAGATACTAGCCGGAGCTGGACCGGCTGGCTGCCAACATCATACTCTATCGTAGCCGGGACAGTCTCCAGCGATGTGATGTCAGCCATTTCGACCTGGTGCTCGACCGGCCCGCTGATGAGGGTGGCGGTGTAGTCGCTCAGGCGGTACAGCATACCATTTTGCCAGAGCAGTTGATTCGGGGCGGCCAGTTGTTCTTTCTCCGGCGCGTCCGTTGTGGCATCGTAGGCAACGGTATAGGTTTCGTCGCCCGTCTGCGCCCATTTTTTCCTGTACTGGCTGCGGTCAAATTCCACATATCCGTACTTTGCTGTATTCGTGAAAGCGGTTTCCGGGCGGTCATATTCCGGCTGCTTATCCTCGTCGATGATCACGCTGGTGGGGCGGCCATCGGCCAGCACCAGTGCTGCGTTGCCCAGTTCATCATCCACATCGTACAGGATTTTTGCGTTGTAATCCCAGTTGGTGAGCCAGAGCGTGCCGTTATCTTCCGTCAGCGTGAACGCATAGCCGCGCTTGCCGAGATCGGAGCCGTTGTCCGTGGAATGGGTGCCGGGCTCATCATTGCGCCAGTAATCGCCGTAGTACCCGGCAGGAGCCTGGCTCTCCACAATGAGGAACTTGCCCTGATTGGAGAAGCGGCGGTCGCTGTACCGATGGTAGCTTTCGGGGTAGTCCTGCTGCGTGTCCTCGAAGTAGAGATACCCTTCCTCGTAATGCTCCCAGTCGCTGTGCAGCGTGGTCACGGTATAGTACCCATCGTCACGGCGGATGATCTTGTAGTTAGGGCTGACCTCATACTGGTTGTTTCGCTCGTTCCACTCGTACAGTGTCCAGGTGGTGTCTGGCAAGATAAATTCGCCGGTGGAATCATCGACCTTCTTGATGAGCACTTTCGTTTTGTAGGGCATATTGTAGTCAGCTGTATCGCCCAGGAACTCATAGGTAGGATAGTCTGGATGGACGACAATCTCCTCACTCCAACCGATGACCCAGTTGTTATGCTCCCAGGCTTTCAGATTGTAGGAGGCAGGGGCTTTCAGCTCTACGATCCGATACTTGCCCTGGTTGGCCTGATGGTAGTAGAGCACGCCTTGCTTGCCCTCCCAGCCTTCAAAAAAGGCGTCGCCAATCAAGTGTACAGTGTATTTGCCATCCTCGCGGCGCACAACCTGGTAATGGGTGCTCTTTTCATACTCGCCCTTCTCGGGGTTCCACTCCTGGATCTCAAACCCGGTGTCGGCATCGACCAGACCGCCGGTTAGGGCGTCGCGCTTTTCCCACACGACCGTGCTGTACCAGGGATTATTGCGGAACAGGTTGTTTTCGTCGTATTCTTCCAGCGCCGGGCTGAAAACGTCGAGCGTCACCACGCTGCCGTCGCCCAGCTCGATCAGGGTCCCGCCCTTATTTTCCGTCAGGACGTGCGCATTGTACGCGCCGTCCGTGAGCGTGATCGTGGAGCCGTCATCGTTCAGGCGAATATAATAGGCATGCTTTCCGGCATCCTCGACCTCGAAATTGGGGGTCTCGCGTGAGCCGGTCCAGTCGCCGTAGTAGCCATACGGGGATTTCGATTCCACCACAACGAACTGCCCGTCGTTGGTGACGGCGCGGTCAATGGGGAACCCGGCAGGCTCGTGGTCTGTATAGTATACGGGGTGCTCGCTGATGGTGCCGTCGCTGTTTACGGTGTCCTCGCGGACATCGCACAGCGTATCCTCATAGTACAGATTGCCTTCTACATACTGCGGCCAATCGTTGTGCAGGCTGGTGATGGTGTACAGCCCCTCGGCGTCCCGGACAAAGGCATAATCCCTGCTCACTTCGTACAGGCCGCGTTCCTGGTTCCACTGGTAGAGCGTGAACACGGCATCGTCCACGATGATCTCGCCGGTGTGGGCTTCGATCTTTTTGAGGATGACTTTGTTCCCCTGCGGGCGGTTGTAGTCCGCATCCCCGCCCGTATAGCTTACGGTCTGGTCGCTTTCGGTGATCTCAAACTCCCGGCTCCAGTGATCGGCAAAACTGCCATCGATCAGCGCAGCGTCCGTGTACCCGGCAGGCGCGGTGACTTCTTCGATGCGGAATTTGCCCAGGTTGTCCTGGGTGTAATACACATAACCCTCGGTCCAATCGGTGTAGCCCGGGTTGGTCACGGTCACAGTATACAGGCCGTTTTCCAGGCGCGTGACGCGGTAGTTCGGGCTGATCTGGTATCCGTTGGCAGCGACGGACCACTCGTAGACCGCATACTCGGCATCTTCTGTGATGCGTCCGCCGGTGAGGGCGTCGCGCTTTTCCCAGGTTACATGCGCCTGCCAGGGCTGGTTCTTTACCACAGCAGTTGCAGAGCTGTTGGCCGGTACTGTCAGGCTGCCGGTGCTGCTGTCCGTAGGATCGAAGCCGTGAGGAACGGTAGTTTCCTGCCATATAAAACCAAAATTCGCCAACTGGGCACGGGCGGCAGAAAGAGCGGCGTTCACCGCATTCTGCGCTTCGTTTTTCAGCTGATTGATCGCGTTGTTTTTTGCAGCTTCGGCAGCCGCATTGGCTTCCTCCTGGGAGTTATACGGCCCTTCTTTACCGCTCAACTGTGTGGTCGAGGTTTTGGTTACCTCATAATGCAGCGTCCAGGTGGCGGAGGCCGCGCCGTCCACTGTGGTCACAATCTGCGGGTCGCCAATGGTCCAGGTGCCGCCGCTGATCGTGCCGCTGGAAGGATTGGGGGTCAGCTTGAAGATGGCATCATCCAGCTTCTCATGGGTGATATTGGCGGACTTGTCGATGTTGACCGTGTAGGTAAAGTCAAAGCTGCCGCTGGCAGACTGCGGCGGGGCCGTCCAGTCTGCGGAATAGTATTGCATCTCTGGTACATCGGGAAGACCGCTTGTATCGTCACCGTCAAGAACGGGGCCGCCAACAATAACAATACGCTGCCAGTTATAGCTGGCCGGAGGGAAGAATGCATATGTGTAGTAACCTGTATCCCCCGGAGCGTAGGGAACAGCGGAAAGCGAGTCGTCACTTATACCCACAATCGACTGTAGATACATTTGCGCTGCAACACTGTTCGGATAATGTTCAATAATCCAAAGCTGAGTGTCGTTGTAATACTCGTAGGCGGTTTTCAGAACGTCGTTGCCGGTGGTGGAGTAGGTCGTTGCTGCGCTGGCGGCAAAGCTGCTGTCAGCAAAATCATTTGCATCATGGCTCTTGGACAAAAGCCCCAGAGAAAGCTGATTGAGACCACCCCAAATGTTTATCTGGTTGGCATAATGGTTGCCTGGGGTATACTGTCCAGGCTCCAGTTTGGAAACATAGGCAAAGTTGTAGGTCGGGCAGCCACCGGGCGCAGCATACAGCCCGTTATCACAGCAATAGGCTTCCACGCCATTAAACCAGACCAGCCAGGTACTTACCACATACTCGATCTTCGTGATTTTACCGGTTGTAAACGGCGGCGTCGGGGTGTTGGCGTAGGTGCTGACACCATTGCTATTAGACGCGGGGAGGACGGCGGCTTCCGAACTGTCGTTGATGGAGACATCGAGCTTTTTGCTGATGGTGGTGCCATCAGGGGCCGAATAGGTGAACGTGACAGAGAAATCTTCGGTTGCCTTCACATAAAAGCCGGAGGCAGAAGCCGACGAATCCTTGTAGCTGGCGTTTAGAATTTGGGCGCGTTCCGTTTCACTGGCAGGAACCAGATTATCGGCGGTGGATGTGTGGCTCAGAAGTTCCACGTTGTCCGGCAGCGTGACCGTTGTGGCAGCGCCGTTGGCGGGGTACTCGACCTGGACGGCAATGGGCACAATAGCGTAATCTGCGCCATCCTGCTTTGCTACCGCCATTACAGCGTTGGTTTCATTCAGTGCGTCTGCGTCCAGACGGCCTTTGCTGCTGGCGTCCAACAAGTCGTGCTTCCAGGCCGAAATGCTGATTTTGGTGTCGCCGGTGGCAACCGGCAGTCCATATTCGCCAATATAGCTGCCGGTCGGCGCATCCGGTAAATCGCCGTAGAGTACAGTGGCGATTTCTTCAAGATCAGGTTCATCACCACCGCCACCAGGGGCGACCGGGTTTTGCATGGCCAACTGCATGGAAATGAACAGCGCGGTCAGAGAACTGTAAGCGGCCTTGACGGCGTCGATCTCGCGCTCCTCATCGGAAAGAGCCATATAGAGATCTTCCGCTGCATAGACGGGAGCAGCAGCCGCATCCGAGGCTTCCGTGGCAGTCTCCAATGCTGCGGTCAGTTCTGCATTCGATTGATCGGCTTGCCAGGCTTGACTTGCCAGGCCCCAGGCGTTGATCGCCGTCAAAATACCTTCCCGGTCCAGTGCGGCAACGGCGTCCACAAATGCCTGGGCAGCTTCGCTCAAAGCTGTTTCAGGGGTGGCCGAAGCGAGGTTGCTGCTATCGGGACTTTTTTCTGTACCGGCATCACTGGCCGCGTTTTCGGGAGTGGCCACAGAAACAGAAGTCGCCACCGGCGCTACTTCCCCGGTGGTGATTTCGGCATAGACTGGCACAGCTATGCTGCATACCATACACAGTGCAAGCGGCAGCGACAGCAGCCTGTAATGTCTGGGAATTTTCTTCATAGTCGATTCCTTCCTTTAGATTCAGATGAAATATCGAACGGGAGCAGTCCTAACTGCTGGCCCAGATGTGGATTTTGTTTTTACACATAAGCATACCTCCAAAAAAGAAATAGGTGCGACGACTCGTCGCACCTAAAGTAGAAAGCTAATGAATTTTTGTTGACCTCGCTTTTTTACAATTCTTTTTATTTCCTTTTCTACATATTCGTTTGTGTAACTCTCGTAAGCAAATATGTCGCAAAGGAAAAAAATATTATCACAGATGCTGCCAGCGGGCAGACCCTCGACCAAATCAGGTCTTTGCATCTCTTTTTTACTGCCATCACAACGGTGCCCATCAGCAGACAGGTCGTTAAGATAGAATATCCGTAAAAAGCTGAGATAAAACAAATGATTTCCTCTATCGTAAAGTCGAGAAAATTCAACGAACACAAGGTAAACGCCACTCCCGTCAGCATGACTCCGGTCATCAGCAGAATCATATGCTTTTTGCCGGTATTCTTCCCGCAAATGTTTTCATACCCTGTCCAAAAAGCAGCATAGCCGATAATTATCATAGTCCATATAACAAAAAACGTACTTATCACCTCACACAGTATCACCTCACACAGTCTAATGGAATTATATAGGGATTGATTCATCAAAGGACAGCGCAAATAACGGGAAATAGTCCCAGATACCCGGGGGTTCTTTTATCGAAATCAAAACGCTATCTTCGTTCATATTGGCAAAAGCATGAATTAGAGCTTGCGCCTGCCGTTCTTCCAGAATAGGAAAGCTGAAATCTGCCTGAGTGAAATTTTTGCTTCTCCTGCCCAGCCGCCAAAGAAATTTTCGTTTCTGCCACACGCTATGATAGATCACAAACCGTTTGGATGTATGCGTGCTCTTTCCTGCGCTACTGCCGCAAATCAGATACTTATAGTATCCCTTCTCAGGGACTGCCCGTACATATTCGGTAAAATAAGCGGGAAGTCCCCATTCGCGCCACTGCCTCAGAAACAGGATATTCGTCATTTTTTCTTCTTGTATCAACACAAAGATTCTAACGGTGCGATTGTTGATGCGATGCAAAGCCAGCTTGTTCAGAAAAGATGCGCAGTCCCAGTTTTCCGGGTCAATGTCCATCGTATGCGCCCCAGAATAACCAGCTTCTATATCGCGCAATATCTGTATTCGGCGCATTTCTGATGAATAGAGGATCAAACAGGTAGCGCCCGTTCCTGCAAGGAGTTCTTTCCTTGTACTGCAAATGTACCCGCGTTTTTCTATTGTCATCATTTCATCACCCCAAAAAGAATAGGTGCGACGATTCGTCGCACCCGAATGGATTGGTATATCCCTTGCATATTTTCTGAATCTCAGCATCAGTCAGGTACTGTGCAATGGCATCCCATTCCTTAGAAGGATTCATTATGTACTTACCGTCGCTCGAATAAAGGCTGCAATCAGAAATTTCCATTTTAATCCCTCCAAAAAGAAAGGTGCGACGATTCGTCGCACCTAATCCGTTTTAATGATGCCCGCCAGGTATTCTGCCTGCGACACTACCGCTTCGAACGTGCGCGCATAAGTTTTTCCGCTACGCACGAAACCGACGGACTGCAAAAGTCCTTTGTCAAGTAAGTCGTTCAACATAGAAAAAATCGACTTGGCTCTCCATTTGCGCTCTACACAGGCTGATACTATTTCTGCGTGTGTCAGCGCGCGCTCTGCTCCCCACAGTACATTCATAATTTCTTTCTCACTCTTTGTCAAGTTTTTCATATTGCTTCTCCTTACGGTACAAAGGAAAAAAGCAACCCTTTCACGGACTGCTTTTCTCGTTTTCTCATATTCAATTTTAGAAGTTGCTCGGCGTATAGCGTACTGTAACGATATGCACTTCTTTCCTTTGTTTCAACACACGATAAATGATAGTATAATTTTTTACGAATAATTGACGGTAATCGCCGTTTGCATAAGCTCCTACCTTTCGGAGTGCGCCTCGTTCTGGAAGCTGCTCTAAACTGAAAATTGCCGCTTCTATCTCATCAACCATATTTAATGCGGTGCCAGGCTCTAAGAGATTTTCTGCAATATAAGCATAAATACCGTCTAAATCACGATACGCCCGAGCATACAGCATTACAGTAAATTTATCCAAAGTGTTTCCTCCGTAAAGAGGAGAGTGTTTTGCGTGCGTCCAATAAAACACTGTCGGTCGCAAATTCCTTTTCCGCTTCGCTGATTGCTGCGTCTGCTTGTGCCGTTTCTATCATTTCTTCGTATGCTTCAATACTCATTACCACTAAATCCCCGTAACCGTTTTTTGTAATAAAAAGCGGTTCGCGTCTTGCGTGGCAAAGTTCGGAAATTTCTGTGGTATTTCTAAGGTCTGTGATTGGTCTAATCTGTGGCATATATTTACGCCCCCCTTCTTGCACATAATTATAGCATAATTATGTGCAAAACACAAGGCTGCTATACAGACATAAAATTTAAGTATCTTCCTGATACAGTACCCGATACAGGGGTCTTGCTCCTTGCAGGGGCAGCCCTCGCAGCGCGGGGGAAAGGAAGCGGGCGGGGATTTCTCATTCTTCCCATAGTCCGGCTTTTGATTTGCGATTTAACCGAACGTGGCGCACCAGAAATTGCAGCCGTCTCCATCATAGATATGCACAATAGCACAACGTGAAAAGCTGGCATTTACCATAGCCGCATAGTGTCCAGGACTGGCCTCCCAAGCGGCAACTACGGATGCGGCATCGCCCAAACCGCCGATGCCCATAGCAATATTTTCTGGAGTTTGCGCTCCGTTGTGGCTGAAATCAGCCAGTAGTTGCTTGCAGCGTTCCCAGGCAATTGCCTGTAAACCATCATCCCAGACCAATGGTGATGCCCCTACAGAGGAACGAATTCCGTTCATAAGGTCAAGGGCTGTTCCATCTGCGTATAATGTCCAGTTTGTATGCAATGTGCCATCGGAACTTGCTGCGGGAGCAGAGCCGCCGCCGTAGGTTTCACCGCCTGAGGCAGCACCAGAGGCGGCCCCTGCGCTGGCTGCCGGTCGCGCAGCGGGCGCAACGCCGGTCAGGTCCACCGCGGCAGAAACGCCGTACTGCGTGGCGGCGGTGATCGTCACGTTCCCGGTGTCAACCATGTCCACCCAGCCTTCGGTCACAGTGGCGATGCTTTCATCGCTGGATGTCCAGGTCAGGCTTTCGGCGTCCACCTCGTTGCCCGCTTCATCCGCCACAGCGATCTGCGTACCGTTGCCCGTGGTGATCTCGGTCTTGCCCGGCGTCAGCGTCAGGGCCTTGGGGCCGTCCCACACATGCACGGCGGCGGTGGCCGTCAGGCCGTTGGGAGCGGTCACGGTAACAGTGGTGTCGCCCACAGCTACCGGCGTGATCTGTCCCACCGCATCGACCGTGGCAATGCTCTCATCGGCGCTGGCAAAGGCCAGTGCGCCGGTGAAATGCTCCGGCGTCACTGTATAAGCCAGCGGAGCCGCACCGTCTGCCAGATGCAGGGAAATATCCTCAGCGGACAGCGATTCCACGGGGATGACGACAGACACCGTGCGGCTGGCGCTCAGTTCGCCCACGGTGGCCGTGATGGTGGCCTCACCTTCGGCCACGCCGGTGATGACGCCGTTCTCGTCCACCGTGGCGATGCTCTCGTCGCTGCTGGTATAGACCACTTCCGGCTGGGCGTTCTCCGGCGTTTCGCCGTCATATGTATAAGAGGTTTCCGCCGTGGCCGTTTCGCCGGTGGCGATCTCCAGCGGCGTCTGGGGCAGATTCACCGCAGTCAGCTTCGGACCGCCGCAAGCGGTCAGCATAAAGGCGGCGGCCAATGCAGTACAGAATAATTTCAATCGGTTTCTCATGATGCGTCCTCCTTACTGGTTCCTATTGTATCATATTTTTGTTTTGCCACAACTACCAGACGTACATTTTCCTTTTCCGTACAGGTGGCCAGTGTCAGTATATTGTCGCTGACGCTGAGTTCCTGCAGCCCGGCCACTTCGTTTCTGCTGTTGGCGTCCTCGATAAGATAGCGATATGCCTCGTCATCCAGATTGCAGTAGATAGGCAGACTGGTCTCTTCCGTATCGCAATAACCCACGCTGCATACTTCGTAAGTCAGCACCGTGCCACCAATCTCCACCTGGATGTCGGTATGCTCCAGTGCCCAGTCGGCATCGAGGTACTTGTCGAGTTGCGCGAAGCCGCCGTCCCAGCCGTCCGTAAAGGTGTGACCGTAAATGACAAGGTTTCGGCTCAAATTTGCCAGGGAAACGATGGCGTCCGCATCAGCAAAATAGCAGCCGCGAAAATCTTCGTTGCCGTCGCTGTCCCGGCGCAGGTAGTAGTCGTTGTCCGGCCCCTGCTGCACCGGCCCGTCGATGTTGGTGCCGGGCACCGTGAGCCAGGCCACCGTATCGGGATTGCTGAAGGTATGGAGCGCGGATTCTGCCGTTGCGGTCTCGCCTTGTGCGGGCGGCGGCCCGGCGACTGGCTCACTGGGGGCGGCAGGTTTGTGGGCACACGCCGATAGTGCCAGCCCGATCATCAGCGTGCCGGACAGGATCGCGGGTATCCGCCAGTGAGCGCGCGAACTGGCCAGGAAGAAAGACCCGGCCAGAGCGCTCATGTGTGCTTTGAAGTTTTGCATTTCAACCTCCCGATATCTCCATTGTATCACATGGGGTGTCCCAAAATTCGGACTGCTTCCGCAACGATCTCCGCTTTTACTTCCGGGGACAGCACCCGCGCCACTTCATCGAATTGCGGCCCCCTTTTGTAAGCGGGCCAGCCGATGAAATAGCTTTCGGTGCGCTGCCCGTACCGCAGGGTACAGTGGCGGATCTCCACGATCTCGTCACCATCCACTTCCAGTACAAGAGAAAACCGGGCGACATAATTTGTGTTCCGCTGCGTACTGGCCGGGGAAAAATCAATAATTTTGCATTGGATCATGCTGTTCCTCCTGTTTCTGGTGTTCCTGATAGAACATCAGCGCTTCTTCGATGTAGTCCAGCTTTTCCGCGTCTGTTTGCATTCCTTCAAAGTAGATGCCGAATCGCTTTGGTTCCAGCTTCAGCTTGCCCGGACGGCTGCTCTTGGGCGATGCCCTTTTTTCCCGTACCGGGAACAGGCAGTGCTCGATGGTTTCCACATCATAGCGGGGCAAAGCCACTGTCTCCTGGGCTTGCTTTTCGGTGATTCCTTCTTGGTTATGCGCATCCAGCACCGCTAATAGGTTTGTTTGAGCAGCCACAGAGAGCGATGCCAGTTCTGCTCCGGCGCGAACCGATATTTTTTTCTGATCCACTTTCTTCAGTAGTTGTTTTTCCAAGTCGGCCAGCCGCATATACCGATAGACCGTGCGTCTGCCCTCTGAACCGGCCTGCGCGACCGCATCCACGGCCCCGCTGCCTTCCAGGCGCAGCGCCCCGGCCAGTGCCTTGTAGCCAGCCGCCCGCTCGCTGGGCAGCAGTTCGCTGCGCTGTCCCATGTTGGTGGCATAAAAGACGGTTTTGGCTTCGGCGTCAGTCATGCCCATGTATACCTGGCAGGGCACGGTTTCCATCCCGGCCCGGCGCGCAGCTTCTCTGCGTCGATGTCCGGCAATGATCTGGAAGTCGCCGGAGATCTGCGGATGGACCCGCACAATGAGCGGTTGGAGGATGCCGGACGCCCGGATATTCTCTGTCAGTTGTTCCAGTTCATCCTCGTTCATGCTGAACACTGCCTGCTCCGGGTACTCGTGCAGCTTGGAGAGGGGAATATCCACCACCTGGAACTTTTTGCTCCAGCCGGAATCTTTGGTAGATGGGGCCGCAAACGTATTTACGACGGCGGCGGCTTTGGCGTTGATCTGCGTCGTGCCATTACCACCGCCGCTCAAACGGCCTTTGAAATCAAAATTTTTTGCCATTCCTTACCCCTCCATTGCCGTCAGTTCGTCTGCCAGCGCCGCGTATTCCCGGGCAATGTCACCTGCGGCGGGTTTTCCCATCATAGTCGAGTTGATAGCCTCCTGACGGCGGGAAATTTCCGTCTGGAATACCGTGCCCGCGTACTGTTCCCGAAGGCTTTCCGTTACGGCCTCCGATACCGAAGTACGGTCCCGGAACGTAAAGAGCACCCCGGCAATCTCCAATCCCGGATTCAGCGTCATGCGCACATTGCGGATGACGCTTTCCAGCGCAGACAAGCCCTGTGTGGCGAAGAACTGCGTCTGCACCGGGATGATGACCTTATCGCTGGCTACCAGCACATTGGTCAGCAGCAGCCCCAGGCTGGGGTTGCAGTCGATCAGGATATAGTCATACGCCTGGCGCAGCGGTTCCAGCATACGGCGCAGCACCGTTTCCCGGCTCATGGCCGTGGCAAGGTAGATGTCCGCCTCGCTGAGCCGCAGGTCTGCCGGGAGGAAATCAAAGCCGAATTTATCGGAGTGGCAGACCGCCGCGCCAATGTCTGCGGGCTGGAACAGCGCCGCTGCCCTCATGACGGTGGCGACCGTTTCTTCGCCCGGCTCACAGGCTACATAGCTCGTCAGGTTCGCCTGGGGGTCAAAGTCAATGCACAGCACCGTCTTGCCTTTGCGGGCCAGCGCGGTGCCGAGGTTGACAACGGTCGTGGTCTTGCCAACGCCGCCTTTCTGGTTTGCTACTGCAATAATGCTCATAGTGGAAACTCCTTTCTGATTCCTTTTATTTATTCGTACAGGCCATTCTCCAGCATTTGGAGGTGGTCCCGATAGAGCGTCTGATACTTATCATCCATTATTCTGCGGTAACAGTGGGCTGTGGCCCGACAGTCTGATAGACTGTTGTGGGCCTGATCGGCGCCCCAATCATAGCCGAAATAATCCGCGCAAAATGATAATTTTTTGTATTTGAAAGAGTGACAGGCGGGGCAATACTCGCCATAAACTGCCGCAAACATCAGCATCACATCGACCACCTGCTCACCTTTGAATACCGCCCCGAACCGCTCCAGGTAGTAGCGGTCAAAGTCGATGAAGTTATACCCGACAACGGTCTTGCACTCGGCCAGAACGCGATTAAGCGATGGCAGGATTTGGTGAAAATAAGGTGCAGTGCTGACCATCTCCGGCGTAATATGGTTGACCTTCATGGCTTCCGGCCATACCGTGGTGTAGTATGGCCGCACCAGACTGTCAAACAGGCATTGATCACTATCTGCGTCCAGGACTGAAACCTGTAAGATTTCGGCATTGAGTTCAAGCCCTGTCGTTTCCACGTCGATCACCGCCGTGCGGTAAGGGATGACCTGTTCGTATGCGGCAACATCCATTGACTGCTGCTGTGCGCAGATCGCCAGCAATTTTTTCTGCCTGGCAGTACGCTGACGGCGGGCACGCTGCTTCTCGCGCCGGGCGTTCCGATACGGGGCGAGTTCCGCGTCTGTTGCCGGGCGGACTTCCTCCGCCGTCAAGTATCTGTACTGACCGTTACAGAAATGATTGGAATACATAACCGTCCCCGCGTCCGGGCACAGGGGGACGAACCCTTTCCTGAGCCATTGCCTTTCGGTTTTGAGTTTATCCCGTTCGGCGTCGGACAAAGAAGTGTAGAACATCACCCTTATACCTCCACATCAGCGGCGTTGCCCTGGAGCAGCAGCGCGTTACAGATGATCGGAAGCCAGAATGGCCCGCTCTGTGCCATCTCGTGAGGATTCACCTTGCAGTCGCGCCAGGTAAAGAGACTGTATCCCACCTCGACGGCGGTGTATTCGTTGTAGGTGCCAAAGCGTTTTTTTACACGCATACGGATGGCCGCAAAGTCGATTCCTTCAATCGAAATATACTGTTTGGCAATATCAGATATTTCTTCGTCAGCGGACAAAAGGTAGCAAGCAGCCAGATAGCTTCGATCAGATTGCTGGCGTTCGTTCAATGCACTGGTAAGTTCTTTGTACCGGCAGCCGTGCTCATGGTTCATCTTGATAGTGGTACGTTCAATTTTGTACATAGGGATAGTCATGGTTTTTACCTCGCTTTTCCTGTCTTATTCTGAAGTTGTGCCTAATAGGCACAACCGTTTTACAATGTTGCAGCGTTGTATTTTCTGTTCTTATTTGCAAAGGAAATCGGCAAGCTGCATCACGATCTCCTGCCAGGTTTCCAGCCCCGCCGCTCTCATATTCGGATAGATCAGCGTTGCCAGCCCGATGATGGCAAGCCCGGCGATTGCAATCAGCGCAGCGCACCGAACAACTACAAACACGGCGTTGATCAGTACGCGGAGCATCTGCGCGGTCCGGGATTTTTTCTCGACTACCTTGACCTTTTCCGTAATGCCATAGGTTTCCCGCAACTGTGCCTGATGCCGCTCTTCTTTGAGGGCCGCCATAAGCATGGGCTTCTTCTTTGTTTCTGTTTTCATTTCTTCCTCCAAGGCCACTTGTGGGATTTTTTCTGTACCGCTTTGCTTTTTGGCTTTATCTGCCCGGTGATTTTTCCATACAGCTCATCGTCGCCGGAATAGAGGAAGTAGTCCGGCGTCCATCCTGCGAAATAGGTGCGTTCGCCGTACTGTTCCATGGACGCCATCACATCGGGGCGGTCCCTTTGCGGTACAAAGGAAAAAATATAGTGGATGGTGCCGTTATCCACCCGCAGCACCTCCGCCGCCTGATCTACTTCCGAAGGCTTGGCCCCGCAGACGGCAACGAGGATGTCGTTGCGCAGGTAGTCGGCTGGATCGGGCATATCGGCAAAGCATCCGTAGTCCAGTATCAGGTAGTCGTACTGGCTCTTGGCGTCCAGGATGCAGGTGCGGTCATTATAGACGTCCGTTCCCTCGACGCGGAAATGATGCTCGTCAAAGAGCACCGCATCATCGCTGATCTGCGTGTAGCCGGTCAGTGCGCTGGCTGCCATCTCAATGACCGCCGCCTTATAGCCCAGCGCCTTGACGTACAGGCATATCTGCATGGCCTGGGTGGTCGTACCGATCCGATGTCCGGCACCGGCCACCGCGATGCAGGTGGCGCTGCGCTCAATCTTGGGTTTGGGCAGCACCAACTGGGCCTGGGCGGCCTCCCGTCCTACTTGGGACGGCGGCGTCACCTCGACTGGGATGGGCGGAGAGGGCGGCGCTTCCTGCGGTTCCTGCACAGGGGCCGCCATAGCCGATTCCTGGGCTTCCGGCTCTGTCCGAATAATACCATCTGCGCAAAGCATAGCGTTGAGTACCCGTTTCAGTTCTGCGCCGTGGCTCTGTACGATCTGCTCTTTCGGGTACATTTCACATACGTCGCGCATGAACGAACTGCTCCCCGCTATGCCCTCCGTTACAACAATGGTTTTTCCGGTGATACCAGGAATCGTTGTGCAGATGCGGCCCAGCAGCGCCAGCGAAGCATCCACATTGCCGATTGCCCGGATATCGTAAACCAGATGGGTGATGTGTTCGGCATCCTGCTCCAACTGATGCTGGATTGCAGAGACGCTGCGTTCGTGTATCTCTGCGATTTCAAATTCGTGCCGGAAGTTCAGCTCCCGGACGCTCTCGGCAGTCTCTGCCGGACCTACGACGATTACCATGCGATACCATCCTTTCCGTTTCCTTTTGTAATCAATTCGTTCTGCACCAACAGGTCGATTTTTTGGACTTCAGCGGCCAGCTGGGGCAGTTTTTCATGTACATATACACGCTTTGTGAATTTATAGCTTGTGTGGCCTATCAGTTTCGACAGAGTATCTTTATCAACATTGGCACGGTCGGCCAGGCTGGCGTAGGTGTGGCGGCATGAATACGGCACCAGCCTGCGGGGATTGTCCGGCTCCGAAATTTCCAATTCACGCATCAGTGGATAGAATTGCCGTATACGCCAGTTGTGCAAATCCATGCGGCAGCCCTTCTGGCTCATAATCAGATAATCGATCTTGCTGACGTGGTAAAACCAAATCACATAGGGCATCACGGGAGCAATCAGTGGAACCAGCCGGTTCCTCCCTGCCGCCGTTTTGCTTCCCTCAAAAAAGATATAATGCGCTTCCAGGTCAACGTTCTCTTTGCGAACCGCAAACAATTCTTCCGGGCGAACCCCGGTAAAGATCAGCAGCAGTACGATCCGGGCTGCTTCGGAAAATTCTTCATCCAAATCAGCGTAACAAAAAAGCCGTGCGATCTCGTCATCCGAAAAGATCTCACGGCTTTTATTGGCTTTTCCGTCAAGCACCAGATAGCGGGTAGGTTCAACGACCTGCAATCGGTGGACTGCTATCGCATACCGGCACAACTGCCCTATTAAAAGCAGCAGTTTGTGTTGCAGCGACTGGCTTTTGTCTGCAATGCCATCTAATACATTTTGGTAATCTATGACATTGATGTCCTCAATGGGAGTGTTTGCGAGGACCTGTAAGCTATGACGCCAGGCATTGTCGTACCCCTCTCTTGTCTTTTTCCCGATTTTTCGATAATGCAGACTGCTCCATTCTTTATAAATCCCCCCCAATGTGATTTCGTTTCTCTGCTGGTATACTCCGCAATACGGACAAAACAGATAATTCCCGATTCTTTTTCCACACCTGACACACTGGCTCATAACGATCAACTCCTATAAAATTTTGACGCCAGCATGAAAGAGCCAGCATCAGTATAACATTTTATAGGCGTTTTAGACCCTGTTCAATTTTTACTGCCTACGAATCAGAAGGTCGGGGGTTCGAGTCCCTTCCGGCGCACCAAGGTCACTTGCGATTGCAAGTGACCTTTTTTTGTTTATATGTTGCAGTCTTATGATACTGTTGTGCAACATACATTTGCCATATTAACAAACGCCGCCTTCATTCGGGAGAATTCCGAATGAAGGCGGCGTTGTTTCTGATATGTTATTTTACCCCTTCTCAAACTCCTTCGCCACATCCTGCAGCAGCTGTCTGATGGGCAGGTGCTGGGGGCAGACGCGCTCGCACTGGCCGCAGCGGATGCAGTCCGAGGCTCGGGAGCCGGGCCCGGTGTGGACATCCTCATAGTAGTAGTCCGCGTTCCAGTCGTGGTGGGTGTGCTTCGTGTTCATGATGGCAAACAGGTCTGGGATGGAGATATGCTTCGGGCAGCCGTCGGTGCAGTAGCGGCAGGACGTGCAGGGGATCAGATCCTGCTTGCGGAAGATCTCCACCACCTTGGAAACGGCGGTACGCTCGGCATCGTTCAGCGGCGTAAAGTCCTTCATGTAGCTCAGGTTGTCCTGCATCTGCTCCATGCTGCTCATGCCGGACAGCACCATCAGCATACCGGGGAAGCCCGCGGCAAACCGGATGGCATAGCTGGCGGGGCTGCCGCCGTGCAGGGCGTCCAGCACGGCTTTTGTGTCGTCGGGCAGGTTGACAAGGCTGCCGCCCTTGACCGGCTCCATGACCAGCACGGGCTTGCCATGCCTGCGGCAGACCTCGTAGCACTTGCGGCTCTGGACGGCCACGTCGTCATAGTCCAGATAATTGAACTGGATCTGCACGACCTCGATGGCCGGATAGTCGGTCAGAATCTGCTCCAGCACGGCGGCGCGGTCATGGAACGAGATGCCCACATGGCGGACCTTGCCCTCGGCCTTGAGGGCGAAGGCCGTCTCATAGGCGCGGCAGTCCCTGTAGTGCTGGTAGTTTGTCGTGCTCTGGGAGTGCATTAAATAAAAGTCAAAGTAATCCACGCCGCAGGCTGCAAGCTGGCTCTCAAAAAACGGGCGGATGTCCTCTTCCTTTTTAAAATAGGACCCGCTCAGCTTGTCGGTCAGGACATAGTCCTCCCGCGGGTAACGGCTGGTCAGGCACTCCTTCAGGGCCAGCTCGCTCTTGCCCTGAAGGTAGCCGTGGGCCGTGTCGAAATAATTGAAGCCCTGCTCCAAAAAGCAGTCCACCATCTGTTTCGTCTGCTCCATATCGACGTCCTCGCCGATCATGGGCAGGCGCATACAGCCGAAGCCGAAATTTTTCCTGATCTTTTCCATTTGTAAATGCTCCTTTCGCAAGGTTTACCTTTCACGGATCTCTCCGCGGGGGGGATTCTTCTCTTGGCCCCCTCTGCGAGGGGGCTCCGCCCGCAGGCGGTGGGGGAGAGAACCTTGCGGCAATCCGAAATATTTCGGGCTATGGCAAGGTTCTCTCCCTCCGCCCCTACGGGGCACCTCCCTCGCAGAGGGAGGCAAGAACGCTTACGCCAGCTCAAACATCCCGTGATACAGCTGGTAATACTCACCTTTTTTGGCCAGCAGCTCGTCGTGGGTGCCGCGCTCGATAATATGGCCATGCTCCAGCACGATGATGGCGTCCGCGTTGCGCACCGTGGAAAGCCGGTGCGCGATGACAAACACCGTGCGGCCCTCCATCAGGCCGTCCATACCCTTCTGGATCAGCGCCTCGGTGCGGGTGTCGATGCTCGACGTGGCCTCGTCCAGAATCAGCACCGGCGGGTCGGCGACGGCGGCGCGGGCGATGGCCAGCAGCTGGCGCTGTCCCTGGCTCAGGTTTGCGCCGTCGCTCGTCACCATCGTGTTGTAGCCCTGCGGCAGGCGGCGGATGAAGGAGTCGGCGTTCGCAATTTTGGCCGCCTTTTCAATTTCCGCCTGCGTCGCGTCCAGCTTGCCGAAGCGGATGTTGTCCGCCACCGTGCCGGTGAACAGGTGGGTGTCCTGCAAGACAACGCCCAGCGAGCGGCGCAGGTCGTTTTTCTTGATGAGCCGCACATCCATGCCGTCGTAGGTGATGGACCCGCCCGACACCTCATAAAAGCGGTTGATGAGGTTGGTAATCGTGGTCTTGCCCGCGCCCGTGGAGCCGACAAAGGCAATTTTTTGCCCCGGCTTGGCGTAGAGCGAGAGGTTCTGCAGAATCATTCGGTCCGGCGTATAGCCAAAGCTGACGTCGTGGAACCGCACGTCGCCGTGCAGCGGCTCGAGCGGGACGTCGGGGCGGCGGCGGTCACACCAGGCCCAGCGGCCCGTGTTTTCGGCGCACTCGGTCAGCGTACCGTCGCTGTTTTCCCGCACGCTGACCAGCTCCACCGTGCCCTCGTCGATCTCCGGCTTTTCCTCCATGACCGTGAAGATACGCTCCGCGCCCGCCAGCGCCGCCAGCAGGAAATTGCCCTGCTGGGTCAGCTGGTTGATGGGCAGCGTCGTCTGGCGCACAAAGACCAGATAGCTGGCCAGGCTGCCGAGGTCGGACCAGCCCCACATGACCATGAGGCCGCCGACCACCGCAATGACCGCGTAGTTCAGGTAGCCGATGCTGACGACGGCGGGAATCATCGTGGCGGCGTAGCTCTGCGCGCCGGTGCCTGCCTCGCGCAGCTTTTCGTTGCGGGCGGCAAAGGCGGCCATGTCGGCCTGCTGGTGGTTGAACACCTTGACGACCTTCTGCCCGGCGATCATCTCCTCCATGTAGGCGTCCAGCTCACCGAGGCTGGCCTGCTGGCGCGCATAAAAGGCGCGGCTGCGCTGTGTTGAGTAGTTGATATACCAGAACATGGCAATATAGCCAACCACCACCAGCAGCGAGAGCCGCCAGTTGAGGATGAACAGCAAAAGCAGCGTGCCTGCGACCTGAATGAAGGTCTGGATGACCACCGCAAAGCTGTTGTTCAGCGCGTCCGAGATCGTGTCCACGTCGTTCGTGAACAGGCTCATCAGATCGCCTTTGCGGTTCGTGTCAAAGTAGTGCAGCGGCAGCGTCTGCAGATGTGCGAACAGGTCGCGGCGGATGTCCTGCAAAATCTTCTGCGCGGCACGGACCATGAGCTGGGTGTAGCCCAAGGTAGACAGTGCGCCGACGATGTAGATGCCCGCGGTCAGCGCCACAACACCGGCCAGATAGGCGGCGCTGCCGTTTTCCAGCACGCCGTTGACGATGGGGCGGATCATGTAGGTGCCCAGCAGCGCGGCCAGCGCACTGACCGCCGCCAGCAGGCCGACGACGCCGAGCATGATTTTGTGGCGGCCCAGATAGTCCATGAAGCGGCGCAGCGTGTGCCGCAGGTCCTGCGGGCGCTTACCGCCGAATGGCTTCGCCATCTGCGTCGCCCCCTTTCATCTGGGAATGGTAAATTTCCTGATAGATCGTATCTTTTGCCAGCAGCTCGTCATGCGTGCCCACGGCATGCAGCCGCCCGTCGTCCAGAATGACGATGAGGTCGGCGCTCTGCACCGATGTGATGCGCTGCGCAATGATGAGCTTGGTCACGCTGCCCAGTCCGGCCAGCGCATGGCGGATGCCCGACTCCGTCGCCGTGTCCACGGCGCTGGTGGAGTCGTCGAAAATCAGGATTTTCGGCCGCTTGAGCAGGGTACGGGCTGTCTCTTATACACATC
>ENA-OZFC01000641-OZFC01000641.1-human-gut-metagenome-genome-assembly--contig:-NODE-641-length-21510-cov-4.930785_pt1 | contig 21510 bp, 15 predicted proteins | sample MGYA00245076_ERZ653625 | MGnify/ENA primary metagenome ERZ653625 (study PRJEB26926, sample SAMN06165169) | human gut metagenome | biome: ENVO:00009003; feature: ENVO:2100002; material: ENVO:00002003... | reverse complement strand
GCTGGTGCAGGCCGCCATCGCGGACATCCGGGCCAACTACGCGGGCCTGTACGGCGTGGAGGAGCTCAGCGAGCGGCTGGGGGTGTCCAAGAGCCATCTGGTGCGCACCTTCACCGCCGCGCTGGGCATCCCGCCGGGGCGCTATCTGACCCGGGTGCGGGTGGAAGCCGCCCAGCGGCTGCTGCTGCACCGGGAGTACACGCTGGACGTGGTGGCCAGCCTGTGCGGCTTTTCCGGTGCCAACTACCTGTGCCGGGTGTTCAAAAAAGAAACCGGCCAGTCCCCCGCACAATGGCGGGCGCTGGCCGGTCACACTGCGCAGTCCGGGCTTTCGCCCGAAGAAGCTCTGCGCGAGCAGGAACTTTATATTTAAGATCTTGCCGCTTCCTTTTTCTCGTTCTTCACCCGGTACATCTCGGCGTCTGCACGTTCTACTCAAGCATTCTGTTTTTTGCGGATATTTCACCGCTGGAACTCACACAGTCTGCTTTTTCTTCCGCAACAGCAAAAACAGGGTCAGCAGCGCCGTCAGCAGCTCCGATGCCGGGAAGGCCGCCCACACGCCGTTCATGCCAAAGAGGGCGCTCATCACCAGCGAGCAGACCACAATGGCCGCCACGCCGCGGCAAATGGAGGTGACCGAGGCTTCCAGCGGGCGGTTGGTGGCGCTCAGGTAGCCCGCCGCCACGATGTTGAACCCGGCAAAGAAGTAGCCCACGAAGTACAGCCGCATACCGTTGTGGGCAAACCGGGCCATCTGCGCCGAGTTTTCACTGTTGAACCAGCCCACCAGCGTATCGGTCATGCCGAACACCACCGCGTACAGCACGGCCGCCAGTGCCAGCGCGGTGCAGCTGCCCAGAATGAGCAGCTTCCTGGTTCCGGCCCGGTCGCTTTGGCCGTAGCAGCGGCTCACCAGCGGCTGGGCACCCTGGGCCACACCGTTGAAAATGGCGGTGGCCACCAGCGCAAAGTTGGCCACGACGCCGTAGGCCGCCACGGCCACATTCCCGGCCAGACCCAGCAGCAGGAAGTTGAACACCGTCGTGGTCACGCCGGAGGACATCTCCCCCACAAAGCCGGAGATGCCCAGCTGGCAGCTCTGCCCCAGCAGCTTTGCCGAGGGCAGCTGCCGCACGAACTGCACCGTGTTGTCTTTTTGGAAGAAGTGGCGGCTGCAGATGGCGATGCTGAGCATCGGCGAAACGGCGGTGGCCAGTGCCGCACCGGCCAGCCCCAGCCCCATGGGGAACATGAAGATGTAGTCGAACACCACATTGAACAGGCTGCCGCTCAGCGTGGCCACCATGGCCAGCGAGGGCGCACCGTCGTTGCGGACAAAGGCCGACACGATGTAGTTGCACATAAAAAAGGGCGTGAACAGCAGAAAGATGCGCGCATAGGGGATGCCCAGCGCCACGATGTCGGCATCGCCGCCCATGAGCCGCAGCAGTGTGCCGGGGCAGAAGATGCCCACCAGCACAAAGGGCACGGCCAGCAGGCAGGCGCAAAAGACGGCATTGGAGAAATACCGCTGTGCCGCCCGCTCCTCGCCCTGTGCGCGGAGGATGGCGTAGCGGGTGGCCGCACCCAGACCGATCATGGAACCGATGGCAAAAATGAAGTTGTAGATGGGCAGGCAGAGGTTGAGCAGGGTCACGCCGTCGGTGCCCGCCGCCTGCGAGATAAAATAGGTATCGGCCAGAATATAGCAGGACGTGCCCAGCAGACCGAAAATATTCTGCGATACATATTTAAAGAACTGCTTTGTCAGATTCATCTTGGTTTTCCCTTTTTCCCGGAAATTGTCATACACAAAGCGGTATTGTAGCACACCCCGCGCGTCAAGTCAATTCCAAAACTGCCCTGCAGCGCAGAAAAAGGAAGCATCAAGCAAAGGAGAAGTGCACTATGGATTACAAACACGCAGCACAACAGGTTCTGGACTGCATCGGCGGAAAAGACAACATCCTGTCGGCCGCACACTGCGCCACCCGCCTGCGTCTGGTCATCGCAGACAACGCAAAGGTCAACAAGCAGGAGCTGGAAAACGCCGAGGGCGCCAAGGGCGTTTTTGAGGCACAGGGCCAGCTGCAGATCATCTTTGGCACCGGCACGGTGAACAAGGTATACGACGAGTTCATCCAGCTGGCCGGCATCGAGGGCGGCAGCAAGGAGGACGTGAAGCAGGCGGCCGCCGCCAAGGCACCCTGGTATCAGCGAGCCATCAAGACCCTGGGCGACATCTTTGTGCCCATCATCCCCGCCATCGTGGCTTCCGGCTTCCTGATGGGCATCATGGAAGCGCTGAACTTCATGGTGAACAACGGCTTCCTGAACATCGACACCACCGGCTCGGTGTATGTGTTCGCCAAGCTGTTCTCTAATACGGCCTACACCTTCCTGCCCATCCTTATCGCCTACTCCGCCGCCAAGGTGTTCGGCGGCAACCCCTATCTGGGTGCAGTCATCGGCATGATCATGATCCACCCCGACCTGCAGAACGCCTGGACCGTTTCCAACGGCGTCAACGTGATGCAGCCGGTGTTCGGCGGCCTGTACTCGGTGCCGCTGGTGGGCTATCAGGGCCACGTCATCCCGGTCATCATCGCCGTGTGGCTCATGTGCCAGATCGAAAAGCGGCTGCACAAGGTGGTGCCCGCCATGTTTGACCTGTTCGTCACCCCGCTGGTGTCCGTGTTCGTCACCGGTTACCTGACCCTGGCCGCCATCGGCCCCGTGTTCACCAAGTTGGAAAACGGCATCATCACCGGCGTGCAGACCCTCATCACCCTGCCCTACGGCATCGGCTCCTTCATCATGGGCGGCCTGTACGCGGTCACCGTCGTGGCCGGCATCCACCACATGTACACCCTGATCGACCTGGGCCAGCTGGCCCGCTACGGCTATACCTACTGGCTGCCGCTGGCCAGCGCCGCCAACGTGGCACAGGGCGGTGCCGCTCTGGCTGTGGCCCTCAAGAGCAAGGACACCAAGGTCAAGTCCATGGCCCTGCCCTCTGCTCTGTCCGCCTGCATGGGCATCACCGAGCCTGCCATCTTCGGCGTGAACCTGCGCTACTTCAAGCCCTTCCTCGGCGGCCTGCTGGGCGGTGCCTGCGGCGCATGGTACGCCAGCATCGTGGGGCTGGGTGCCACCGGCACCGGCGTCACCGGCATCTTCGGCATCCTGCTGCACCTGCACATGCCTCTGCAGTACATCATCATGATGGCCATCTCCTTCGGCGTGTCCTTCGCCGTGACCTGGGTCATCTGGAGCCCTGAGGAGGTCAAGGTATGAACGCACTCCAGCGCGACCTGAAAAAGCTGGTGCCTCTGGTGGAGTCGCTGGGCAAGGAAACCGTTGCCGCCGACCCCCACCGCCAGCGGTTCCACCTGCAGCCGCCGGTAGGCTGGCTGAACGATCCCAACGGCCTGTGCGTCTACGGCGGGCAGTACCACGCATTCTTCCAGTACGGCCCCTTCGACGTGAACGGCGGGGTCAAGCACTGGGGCCACGCCGTCAGCACCGACCTGCTCCACTGGGAGCAATTGCCGGTGATGCTCTATCCGGACGAGCCTTTTGACTGCCACGGTGCCTACTCCGGCTCGGCCCTGGTGGAGGATGGCACCATGTACCTCTACTACACCGGCAACGTCAAGCACCCCGGCAATTTTGATTATATCAAAGAGGGCCGCGGGCACAACGTCTGCCTGGCCGTCAGCAAGGACGGCGTGACCCTCGACAGCAAGCAGTGCCTGCTGACTAACCGCGACTACCCCGCCGGGCTCACCTGCCATGTGCGGGACCCCAAGGTGTTCGCCTACGAAGGCCGGTACTACATGGTGCTGGGTGCCCGCACGCTGGAGGACAAGGGCGAAGTGCTGGTGCTGGAAAGCACCGACAAGCTCCGCTGGACCCATATCAACACCCTGACCACCCCGGAGCCCTTCGGTTACATGTGGGAGTGCCCGGACCTGTTCTGTCTGGACGGGCAGTGGTATCTGGCGGTGTCCCCCCAGGGCATCCAGTGCCAGAACGTCTACGGCTGCGGCTGGTTTGCCATCCACGGTGACTGGCGCGGGGACTGCACCCTGAGCGAATTCCACGAGCTGGACGCAGGCTTTGATTATTACGCCCCCCAGAGCTTTGTGGACGGCAACGGCCGCCGCATCCAGATCGGCTGGATGGGCATGCCGGACGCCGACTACGGCAACGCGCCCACCGTGGCTTACGGCTGGCAGCACTGCTTCACCGTGCCCCGCGTGCTGACGGCCGGGCCGGACAGCACCCTGCTGCAGAACCCGGTGCCGGAGCTGGACGCGCAGCGCAGCGCTGCCGCCCTGCATGCCGCCAGCGGCGAGGAAGTGTTCCTTGCCCCGCGCTTCGACCTGACCGCCGCACCCGCCGGAGACTTCTGCCTGACGGTTGCGCAGGGGGTGCAGCTGGTGTATACTGAACAGGACTGCACCTGCACCCTGCGCTTCACCGACCCCGCTCTGGCCGACGGCCGCACCGTGCGCCGCGCCCGGCTGGCAGCCCCCTGCCGCAGCCTGCGGGTGGTGGGCGACAATTCCTCGCTGGAAATTTTCCTGAACGGGGGAGCCACGGTGTTCAGCACCCGGTACTCCCCTGCCCCCGGCGACGTGAGCGTAAAGCTGACCGGGGCAGCCTGTGAACTCTGCAATTTGTGATCTGGAGGTTTTCTATGCCCGGCAATACTCTGTTTTCCATCGGCGAAGCGCTGATCGACATGATCCCGTCCCGCGTAGGATGCACCTTTGACGAGGTGCCGTCCTTCAGCCCGCGCACCGGCGGCGCACCGGCCAATGTCTGCGCTGCCTTTGCCCGTCTGGGCGGTGCCAGCAGCTTTCTCACCCAGCTGGGCGATGACCCCTTCGGCCACAAGATCGCACGGGAGCTGGAAGCCTGCGGCATCGACCTGAGCCATCTGGTGTTCACCGGCAAGGCCAACACCGCCCTTGCCTTCGTGAGCCTGGAGGAGGACGGCAACCGCACCTTCAGCTTTTACCGCAAGCCCTCGGCCGACCTGCTGTATGCCCCGGAGCAGATCGACCTGGCCTGGTTCCGCGACGCTTTTGCCCTGCACTTCTGCAGCGTCTCGCTGGTGGACAGCCCCATGCGCCACGCCCATCTGGCCGCCATCGGAGCCGCCCGGGAGGCCGGTGCGATCGTGAGCTTTGACCCGAACCTCCGCTTCCCCCTCTGGCCCGACCGGGAGATGCTGCGCCAGACCGTGCTGCAGTTCCTGCCGCTGTCCAACATCCTGAAAGTCTCGGACGAGGAATTGGAGTTCCTCACCGGCACCGCCGACATCGAAGCCGCCCTGCCCCAGCTGTTTGCCGGGGATGTGCAGCTGGTGCTGTACACCTGCGGCAGCAAGGGGGCCTACGCCTACACCCGCGCCGCCCATGCCTTTGCCCCCTGCCAGAAGGTCAGGGCCGTGGACACCACCGGTGCGGGCGACGGCTTCATCGGCTCCTTCCTGTGGCAGCTGAGCCGGGACGGCGTGACGGTGGACAAGCTGGAAAAGCTGTCCTGCAAAAAGCTGGAGGAGTACCTGGACTTTTCCAACCGGTTCTGCGGCCTGAGCGTACAGAAGCACGGTGCCATCGACAGCTACCCCACCCTGCCCGAGATGGGCCTCTGATCCTCTCGCATCCTGCGCCCGTTCCGGCCTTTGCCGTTGGAACGGGCGTTTTTGCTTTCCGCATTGTAATATTGCATCCAAATATAACAGATGTAGCTTATTTCTGCACTCCTGTTTTTTGCCTGCCGGGTTGTGGTGGGCCGGAAGATGTGTTACCATAGAACCAACAGACAGGAGGTTCTTTATGCCGTTTGAATTCGCATTTCTGGACTGGCTGCAGCAGTTCCACAACCCGGTGCTGGATGCGCTGGCCGTCTTTCTCAACTACGCCGGTGAGCACGGTGAGATCTGGATCGCGTTCACGCTGCTTTTGCTGCTGTTCCGCCGCACCCGCAAGGCCGGGTGCGCCATGGCCACGGCGTTGGTACTGTATCTGGTGGCCGGGGACTGCATCCTCAAGCCGCTGTTCGCCCGGCCCCGCCCCTGCGACGTGAACACGGCGATCACCACTCTGGTCAAGCGTCCCCACGGGCACTCCTTCCCCTCCGGGCACACGGCCTCGGCTTTTGCGGCAGCCTTTGCGCTCTGGCTGCAAAACCGGAAGTTGGGCGTCCCCGCGCTGGTGCTGGCGGCTTTCATCGCCTTTACCCGGCTGTACCTGTATGTGCACTTCCCCACCGATGTGCTGGGCGGCCTTGTGCTGGGCCTTGCACTGGGTTTCTTCGCCTCGTGGCTCGTTGACAGCCTGGCAAACAAGTTTAAGAAAAAACAAATCGTATAATGTAAAACACCCTCCGCTGGAGCAGAACGGCTCCAATGGAAGGTGTTTTTATTTGCTTTGTCGGCCACACTTTACGGTACCGGCCCACCACAGCACTTCCCTGTGAGGGCCGAAAAAAGAAGAACCGCCGCGTCGTTCTCTTGTGTGATGCAGCGGCTCTTCTTTTGCAGATGGGATCTTGCTTTTCTTCCTGTTGCAGGGGCTTATTTCTTAGCTTCTGCGCGCTTGCCCAGTGCGTAGGTTGCAACGAATCCCAGGACCACAGCCACAATCATCACGATGACCGAGACGATAAGGTTGTAACTGGAACCGGTGGGGTCAATGTAGGCAGGCAGGCTGATGAAGCCCGGCGTGGAGATAACGTACTGGGTCATGCCCAGGATACCGGCCAACAGACCACCGATGCCGCCACCGATCATAGCGCCAATCAGCGGGTAGGTCTTGGGGAACAGCACACCGTAGACGCCCGGCTCGGTGATGCCGCACAGAGCGGTGATACCGGCGGAAACGCTGACGGACTTTTCTTCCACATTCTTGGACAGCAGGGATGCGGCCAAGCAGGCACCACCAACGGCCACGTTTGCGGGAGCCATGCCAGTGCAGATCAGCGGGTCAGAGTTGACAGCTGCCATCAGGGCAAAGACCACAGGGTAGGTGGCGTTGTTCATGCCAAAGAAAACCATCAGCGGGGTGGTGATGCCGATGACCATGACGGCCAGCGCGGGAACTGCCTGGTACAGAGCGTAAACACCGTTTGCCAGCCAGGTGCCCACGGTGTTGCCGATGGGGCCGAGAACGATCAGGGTGACAGGCACCGTGATCAGCATGGTCAGCAGCGGGACGACGATGGTCTTGAGAAAGACCGGGAGATGCTTTTGCAGGAACTTGTAGACCACGCTCATGAACAGCACGCCCAGAATGACCGGGAACACGGTGCTGTTATAGCTGATAGCCTGCACCGGGATGCCGAAGAAGTCCAGACCTTCGGCACCGTTGATGCTGGAGTACAGCAGGATCGCGCCCAGAAATGCGCCCAGGAAACCATTGGATTTCAGGCGGGCAGCGGCTGCAAAGCCGATGAAGATGGGCAGGAAGTAGAAGGTCGCCTGGTTGATGGCGTAGAAGATGGTGTAGGTGCCAGACTCCGCCGAGACGCCGAACACGTTGGTCAGCAGGGACAGCACCGCACCAGTCAGGCCGCCTGCCACCAGCACCGGGATCACCGGGCCGAACGTGCCGCCGATGAAGGAGAGGATCGCGTTGCCGATGTTGCCGTGATCCTGTGCCAGATCCTTGGCTGCGGCCTCATCGTCCTGCACGCTGCCGCCGGCCTGGATGCCGTCGATCTTGACGACCTCTTCATACAGGTCAGGGACATCCTGGCCGATGACCACCTGATATTCGCCGTTCTGGATGATGACGTTCAGCACGCCGGGCACCTGCTTGACGGCATCGGTGTCAAACTTGGATCTATCCCGCAGTACAAGGCGCAGACGGGTCATGCAATGGGTCGCGCTGACAATGTTGTCCGCTCCGCCGGCCTGCTTGATGATGCCGGCCGCCATGGCCTTATAATCCTTCTTTGCCATTATTTCAGCATCTCCTTTCCCCAGTCCTGACCGTTGGAACGGATCAGCTTGGAGTACCAGTAGAAGGAATCCTTCCGGATACGTTTCATGGACAGCTCTTCCACGCTCTTGGCCGCGTTCTGCTCCTCATCGGTGGTGTCGATGTACACCAGACCGTAACGCTTTGCCATGCCATTGCCGGTGGACAGCAGATCGGTGAAGGACCAGGGGTTGTATGCGATGACCTCGCAGCCGTCCTCGATGGCCATGCCCAGCTGATAAATGTGCTCCCGCAAGTAGTCGATGCGGCCCTGATCGTGCACCTGGCCGTCGGCGTCCTTCGTCTCATGGGCGCCGTAACCGTTCTCGGTGATCATCATGGGCAGGTGATAGTGATCCCACAGGTAACGCATCTCATAGCGCAGGCAGGAGGGGTCAATCTCCCAATCCCAGTCGGTGTACTCGACATAGGGATTGCGGGTCAGAGCGTAGCGGCCCGGCTCCACGGGGAACACCATCTGGCCCTTGACGCCGTTCTTATTCAGCAGATAATCCTGCTGTTTTGCGTCATGCGGCGCATACTTTGCAACGTTGCTGCGGTAGCAGTTGACGGCGATGAAATCGATTTTGGCGCTCTTCATCAGTTCTGCATCGCCGGGCTGCATTCCGATGTCGATGTCGTTCTCTTTCCAGTAGTGCTTGATAAAGTTGCTGTACTCGCCGTAAACATAGGTATCGATCCAGAACTTCTCGGTGAACTCCTCGGCGTTCATAGCAGCGATCTGATCCTCGGGGCGGCAGGTCTCCGGGTAGATGGGCACGCAGCCGGGCACAGGGCCGATCTTGCCGCCCGCCACCATCTCATGGCAGGCGTTGACAGCCTTGGCATGGCACAGGTTCATGATATGGTTGATCTTCCACTGATCCTTGAACCAGTCGTCACAGCCCTTGCTGACGCCCAGCCAGTTGCCATAGCAGATCTGCATATTCTGCTCGTTCAGCGACAGCCAGTATTTGACCCGGTCGCCGAAGTTCTCAAAGCAGACGCGGCAGTAGTGCTCGAATCTTTCCACGGTGTCGCGACTTTTCCAGCCACCCAGCTCATCCACCCAGACCGGCAGGTCGTAGTGATACAGGGTAACGATGGGGGTGATGTTGTGGGCCACCAGCTCATTGATCAGATCATTGTAGAACGCGATGCCTTCGGGGTTCACCTTGCCGTCTGCATGAGGGATGATGCGGGACCAGCTGAGCGAGAAACGATAGCTGGAGAAACCGCACTCTGCCATCAGGGCCACATCTTCCTTGTAGTGATGATAGTGATCCGCCGCATAGGTGTTATCCGCAAACGGCTTCTTGGTCTTGGAGTTCAGGTCGATGATGGCCGGTGTGCGTCCGCCATCGGCGACTCCGCCTTCCACCTGCCAGGCAGCGCTGGAAGCGCCCCACATGAAGTTGTCCGGGAATTTGGGGTTGTGTCCGTAATACATAGTGTGATCCTTTCCATCTTTGTCAGTCTGTTCTGCCGTCGCAGAAGCCCCCGCGGGTTCAATTCTTTGCAGGACTATCGTAACACATCTCCGACAAAAAATGGGGTTCGCGATGCGAACCCCGTTTGGATGGTTGAACAATTTATTCTTTTGTTTTTGAGCAGTTCCACGGTTTCACCCGTCATTCTGCACATCTTTGCACCCGCATTTTTTGAGAATCCGACAAAGGCAGTTCAGAAATTGGACCCTGCAGCAGGTCAGTCTCCCGGTATTTATTCACATAGTAGCTGTACAGGATATCAAAGAAATAGGTCATACCATACTGGGAGTACACCGTGCGGGCACCGCTGTTGTCCTTTTCGCTCAGGTAGATCACCTGATCGTAGCTTTTCCACATTTTTATGGCGTGGTTGACCGTCACCAGCACCTTATAGGCTGCAGCCTTCTGCACAATTGGCTCCATCAGGGTGGCAAAGTTGCCGGTGGCTGAAACTGTAATGAGCAGGTCCTCCGGTGTCAGCACTTTCAGATAATCCAGCGTATAGTGGGCATCGGACACGATCTGCACCAGCTTGCCCATGACCACCATGGACTGCTGGAAGCTGCGAGCCGCCATGCCGGAAAAATCCGAGGTGAAGAGCACCACATGTCGGCTGGCATGAATGCTTTCGGCCAGCTTATCCAGTACAGCGGGAGTGGCAATGCGGTTGATCTCCTCCATCATCTCCCCGATGCTGCCGGAAAGGTGTTCCTTGTAGTCCGGACGCACGCTGTAGCCGATGAAGTAGTTGCACTGGCGCTTCCATTCATCGGCCTCAGCCTTCAGGTCGGAAAAGTTGTCAAAGCCGATGGACTGGCAGAACCGCCGGATGCCGCTGCGGGACACATAGCAGGCATCCGCCACGTCGTAGATGTTCAGATCCCGCAGCTGGTCGAAGTGATACAAAAAATACTGCGCCAGCACATAGTACGGGTCTTTCGGTTCACTTTCGTTCATCACTGCCAGCAATGCCGTCATCAGGCTGAAAGCCGTATTTTTCATGGTTTTCTCCTTCTCTGTTTTTGCAGGAATCACACCCCAAAGAATTCCTTGGCGATGTCGGCGCTGCGCTTGGCGTCCTTGGCGTACCAGTCCGCGCCGATCTTTTCGGCGTATTCCGGGGTGAGCACGGCACCGCCTACCATGATCTTGCAGTCCAGTTTGGCTGCATGCAGGGCGGCGATGGTCTCTTCCATGCTCTTGAGGGTGGTGGTCATCAGGGCCGAAAGGCCCACCAGATGCACATCCTTTTCCCGCACGGTGTCCACCACGGTCTCCACCGGCACATCGCGGCCCAGGTCGATGACCTCAAAGCCGTAGTTTTCCAGAATGACCTTGACGATGTTCTTGCCGATGTCGTGCACGTCGCCCTTCACGGTGGCCAGCACGATGCGGCCCTTGCTGGCGCTGCCCTCGCCTTTCTGGGCAATGGCGGTCTTGATCTCCTCAAAGGCGCTCTGGGCGGCACTGGCGGCCTGCAGCAGCTGCGGCAGGAAAAGAGTGCCCTTCTCATACTTGGCACCCACGATGTCCAGCGCTGGGATCAGGGCTTCGTCCACCACTTCCAGCGGCTGCTTTTCGGCCAGCAGGGCGCGGGTCTGGGCAGCGGCGTCGCCCTTCAGGCCCTTTTCCACCGCCTTGATCAGCGCCGCATAGGGGCCGGAAATTTCAGCGCTCCCGTCGGAAGCTGCCGCCGTAGGTGCGGCCTGGGCTGCCTGCTTCAGGGCCGTGGAGGCAGGCACCCGGTTTGCATAGCGCTCGATGTACTGCATGCTCTGCGCGTCCCGGTTGGTCAGCACGTTGTAGGCATATACGGCGGCCATCATCTCTTCACTGGAGGGGTTCATGATGGCCAGATCCAGCCCGGCATACATGGCCATGGTGAGGAAGGTAGTGTTCAGGTAGGGGCGGCAGGGCAGGCCGAAGCTGATGTTGGACACGCCCAGGATGGTGCGCACGCCCAGCTCCTTCTTGCAGGCTTCCAGCGCCTGCACCGTGGCCAGCACATCCTTCTGCTGGGCGCTGGCGGTCAGGGTCAGGCAGTCGATGTAGATGTCCTCGCGGGGGATTCCGGCTTCCAGTGCCGCCTCAGTGATGCGGCGGGCAATGGCCACGCGGTCCTCTGCGGCGGGCAGGATGCCCCGCTCGTCGATGGCAAGGCCCACGATGGCCGCGCCGTACTTTTTGCACAGGGGCAGGATGGCCTTGAGCTTTTCCGGCTCGCCGTTGGTGGAGTTGACGATGGGCTTGCCGTTGTACACCCGCAGGCCGTTTTCCAGTGCCTGCACGTTGGAGGAATCCAGCTGCAGCGGCAGGCTGACCACGCTCTGCAGGGCCTTGACCACCTGCGGCATCAGGGCCGGTTCATCCACGCCAGGGGCACCCACGTTCACGTCCAGCACCTGGGCCCCGGCTTCCACCTGGCTCACGGCTTGTTCCAGAACGTAGTTCATATCATTCTCCCGCAGTGCCTGCTGGAAGCGCTTTTTGCCGGTGGGGTTGATGCGCTCGCCCACCACGGTGATGCCGTCCACGTTGACATAATTCATGGGGGTGCACAGCACCGAGGGCATGGCGTGGGCCGGGCGGCCCGGCACACAGCCCTTGAACACCCCGTTCAGCATCCGGATGAACTCCGGCGTGGTGCCGCAGCAGCCTCCGGCGGCAAACAGATTCAGCTCCCGGTAGGGCTTCATTTCCAGCGCAAACAGCTGCGGGGTAATGTCGTAGCCGCTGCCGTCGGCCCGGGGCAGACCCGCGTTGGGCTTGACGAACACCGGGAAGTTGCCGGGCACGGCCTCGGTCAGGCGCTTTGCCATGGGGAAGATCTCCTTGGGGCCCAGCGAGCAGTTGATGCCCACGGCGCTGGCCCCCAGACCCCGGGCGGTGACGCCGAAGCTCTCCACCGTGCAGCCGGTAAAGGTGCGGCCGCCGGCTTCAAAACTCATGCTGGCCAGGATGGGCAGGCTGGAGTTTTCCCGGGCGGCCAGCAGCGCGGCCTTGAGCTCGTACAGGTCGGTGAAGGTCTCAAAAAAGATCAGGTCGGCCCCGGCTGCCGCACCGGCCCGCACGATGCGGGCGTATTCCTCCACGGCATCCTCAAAGGCCAGAGTGCCGTTGGGTTCCAGCAGCTCGCCCAGCGGGCCGACATCCAGCGCGGCAAGCGCACCATAGGGCGCACAGGCCCGCTTGCAGTTGGCAATGCCCGCCGCAATGATCTCTTCCAGACTGTAGGCGCTGCCCGCCAGCTTGTGGGCCGACGCGCCAAAGGTGTTGGCGTTGATGATGCGGCTGCCCGCTGCGGCATACTGAGCATGGATGCCCTCGATGAGCTGCGGGTCGGTGATGTTCAGTTCCTCCGGCCGGGCGCCCAGCTTCAGGCCGGCCGCCTGCAGCATGGTGCCCATGCCGCCGTCCAGCAGGATGGTATTGCTCTGCTTGAAAAGTTCACTCACTTGCACAGGTCTTTCCCCTCTTTCTGTATTCGCAGCGGGTGCGCAGCACACAGTGCCCGCACCCGGCCAGATGTCCCTTGACCGGATGGTCGCTGACCCCCAGAATGGCGGTCACACTTTTGCGGGGGGTCATCAGGTTGGTATCGGTGACGCACAGCCCGGCCCGGCGCGCCGTGTCCAGCGCGGCGGCCACCAGCGGCTGCACCGCGATGTCCCAGTCGCCATAGCCCGGCGAGAACCGCCCGGTGAGGTAAGTCCCCTCGGCTGCGGCCAGCTGGCGCAGCTCGGCTTCCGCCGCGTCGGCGGTCTGCTCAGCCAGGGCGCTGCCCAGCGCATCGGACGCTACACCGGCGGCGATATCCCCCACCCCGGCGCGGCGGATCTGGGCGTCCACCCCGGGGCCAAGGGTCACGGCCAGCAGAATGGCCTGCCCGCAGCCCTCCAGATGCCGCATCACGTCGCTGCCCCGCAGGATGCCGGCTTCGGTCAGCGCCTTCACCTCCGCCCGCAGCCAGACGGCGCGGGGCGTCGCAGCGGCCAGCAACGGTACGGCGCAGCGCTGCAGCAGGGCCATGGTGGCGGTGTCCGCCTCCCCGCGCGCGCCGAAATACCGCGCTGCCTGCGCAAGGTCGATCAGCTCCGGTTTTTCCACCGGCAGGGTCCTGCTCTGCCCCAGCTGCATCTGCGGTTCCTCCTTGCTTTTTTGAAATAAAGTGGTTTTAAGTATACCGCAGCTGTGGGATTTTATCAATCCCGGAGAATGCAAAAAATCCCTCCGTCACGGCTCACGCCGTGCCAGCCCCCTCGGGGAGGGGGCCTTGACGGTCCGGAAACGTTCCGCTTTCAACAGGAAACATCCCGGTTCCGTCAGAAGGCTCCATCTCAGAGGGAGCTGGCAAACCCGAAGGGTTTGACTGAGGGAGTACTCTTATTTGATGCAGGTGGAGCAGGGGGTATAGCCTGCTGCAATGGCCTCGTCGTAGCTGGAGAAGAGGATCTGGTTCTTCTCGGCCGGCAGGTTGGGGCAGCTGGGCAGATGGAACTTTTTGCTGTTCACATTGCCGATGTAAGCCTGCTGGGCGGTGCTGGAGGCGGCAGGGTCCGTGGGGTTCAACTCGGCATCGGTGGCAAAGTGCTCGGTGCCCACGGTGTAGTTCTGGCCGTCGCTGCCAATGGTGATGGTGCCCAGCAGGTCGGTGCGGTACACGTTCACCCCGGCGTCCCGCAGGATGCTCAGGGTCTCCTCATGCGGGTGGCCGTATTTGTTGTTCACCCCGCAGGAGATGATGCCCATCTCCGGCAGGACCGCGTTCAGGAAGGCATAGCCGGTGGAGGTGCTGGAACCGTGGTGGCCCACCTGCAGCACATCGGCTTTCAGATTGGCACCGCTGGCCACAAGGTCGCTCTCTGCGGTCTTTTCCATGTCACCGGTGAGCAGAAAGCTGGTGGAACCGTAGTCGATGCGCAGCACGATGGAGGTATCGTTGGTGTCGCTGTACTGCGCCACGGGGCCCAGCATGGTCACGCTAGCACTGCCCAGGGGCCAGGTGGTGCCCACGGCGGGCACTTCCACCTGCAGGCCCTGCTGCTGGGTGTACTTGACAAAATCCCGGAAGCACTTGGTGGAGGCCTCCGTCACCGGGCTGTATACATGATTGGCCGGGAAGTAGGCCAGCGCAGCCGCCAGGCCGCCTACATGGTCCTCGTGGGCGTGGGAGCAGAATACATACTGCAGCTCTTCCACCCCCTGCTTCTGCAGGTAGGACACCACCAGGCTGCCGTCGTCCACGTTGCCGCCGTCGTACAGCATGAACTGGCCGTCACATTCCACCAGCACGCTCAGCGCCTGCCCCACGTCGATGAAGTGCATCTCGAACGGGGCATCCACGCTGGCTGCCGTAGAGGAAGGGTTGGGCACCACGTCGGCACTGCCGCCCGGCACCACAGCCGAGGTACCACAGCCTACAAGGCTCAGGGCCAGTGCGGCCGCAGCGGCCAGCGACAGCAGCCGCTGCAGCAGGCCGGTTTTCTTTTTCGGGATCACTTTTTCTTTGTTCCAGTTTTCCACGATGTATTCTCTTTCTGTTGATTCTTTTTGGGTTTGTGTCCGGGGGCCGAGTGCGGCGCAAAGCGGGCACCCGGGCTGGGCTGACGCCCGGCAGGGGCGGCGGTGCGGTTCGGGCCGTGGGCAGGCTTGCCCTTGCCCTTCTGGTTGGGGCGCACGGTGTAGGTGCCGTCGTTGTGGATGGTCACCTCCGGGCTGTCGGCGCGGCGGGCACTGCGCTGCACCGCGCGGCGGCCCTCGGCGGGCACTAGCAGGGGGATGAGGTCCTCCCGGTGGGTCATCCTCAGGGCCTTGACCACCTTTTCGGCGTTGCGGGGCTCATAGTATTGCAGCAATGCACGCTGCAGGGCCTTGCCCTCAGGGGTCTTTTCCACGAACACCGGCTTGAGGGTGTAGGGGTCGAGGCCGGTGTAGAACATACAGGTGCTCACGGTGCCGGGAGTGGGGTAGAAATCCTGCACCTGCTCCGGGCGCATGTGGTTCTTATAAAGGTACTCGGCCAGATAGACGGCATCCTTCAGGGTGCTGCCCGGGTGGCTGGACATGAGGTAGGGCACCAGATACTGCTTTTTGCCGGCCTTCTTGCTCAGCTCATAGAACTTATCCTTGAACTTGTTGAAGGTCTCGATGGGCGGTTTGCCCATGTAGGCCAGGGTGTTGGGCGCGCAGTGCTCCGGAGCCACCTTCAGCTGGCCGGAGACGTGGTACTCCACCAGCTCCTTGAAGAAGGTGTCGTCCGGGTCGGCCATGAGGTAATCAAAACGGATACCGCTGCGGATGAACACTTTCTTCACACCCGGCAGCTCCCGCACCCGGCGCAGGATCTTGAGATAATCGCTGTGGTCCACGATCATGTGGGAGCAGGTGGTGGGGGCCAGGCAGTGCTTGCCGCCATTGCACATGCCCCGCAGCATCTGCTCGCGGCAGGATGGGAACCGGAAGTTGGCGGTGGGGCCGCCCACGTCGTGGATGTAGCCCTTGAAGTCCGGCTCGTGGGTCATGCGCTCGGCTTCCTCCACGATGCTGTCCGCACTGCGGCTGGTGACCCGGCGGCCCTGATGCAGCTGAATGGCGCAGAAGTTGCAGCCGCCGAAGCAGCCGCGGTTCTGGATGATGGAGAACTGTACCTCCCGGATGGCGGGCACGCCGCCCATGGCCTCGTAGATGGGGTGATACCGGCGGGTGTAGGGCAGGGCGTAGACCTTGTCCAGCTCCCAGCGCACCAGCGGCTTTGCCGGGATGTTCTGCACAAGGTACTTTTCACTCTGCTTCTGGACAATGATCTGGCCGCTGACCACATCCTGATTGTCCATCTGGATGCGGCAGGCTTTGGCGTAGGCCACCTTATCGGAGGCCACTTTCCGGAAACCGGCGCACTCCACATACTTTTCGGGCAGGTGGTCGAAGTCGGTCAGGTAGCAGGTGCCGTCCACATCGGTGATGGACTCCACCGGCTCCCCTGCCGCCAGCCGCCGGGCGATCTCCACGGTCTGGTGTTCGCCCATGCCAAAGCTGATGAGATCGGCTCCGGAGTCCTCTGCAATGCTGGGCAGAACGGTGTCCAGCCAGTAATCGTAGTGGGCAAACCGGCGCAGAGAAGCCTCCAGACCGCCCAGGATCACAGGCAGGTCGGGGTAGGCCTCCTTGGCCAGCCTGGTGTAAACGGTGGCGCTGCGGTCAGGCCGCGCGCCGCCGATGCCGCCGGGAGAGTATTCGTCCTCGGCACGCGGAATTTTTGCCACGGAGTAGTGGCTCACCATGCTGTCCACGTTGCCGCCGCCGATGAAAAAGCCGTACTTCGGCCTGCCGAACCGCTTGAAGTCCTCGCAGTCGGAATAGCGGGGCTGGGCCAGCACGCCGACCTTATAGCCCTCGGCCTCCAGCAGGCGGCTGATGATGGCGGTGCCAAAGCTGGGGTGGTCCACATAGGCGTCGCCGCCCACCACCACGAAGTCCAGCTGGTCCCATCCCCGGGCCTCCATGTCGGCCCGGCTGATGGGGAGAAATTCGGTGTAATGTTCCATAGTTATCCTTTTTCTTTCATGATGCCTGCCCTATCCAGCAGGGCTCTATTGCTTCCGAAATCAATAATTTTATTCATCCGGCTGATTCATCTGCATTTCCAGCCACTGCTGGCGGCTGATGAGGACAGCGCGGGGCTTTGCGCCCTCGTAGGGACCGATGATGCCCTTTTCTTCCATCTCGTCCATGATGCGGGCGGCGCGGGCATAACCCAGCTTGCAGCGGCGCTGCAGCAGGCTGGTGGACGCCTGACCGGCATCGATGACCACCTCCACGGCCTGCTTGAGCATCGGGTCACTGCCGCCCTCCTCGTCGGAGTCGGCAGAACTGCTGCCCTTCTTGCCGTCCTGGATGGCGTGCTTTTCCATGGCCTCGATCATGGCCTCGTCGTACTGGACGGTGGCGCTGGACTTGATGAAGTCCAGCACACGGCTGATCTCTTCATCCCGCACAAAGGTGCCCTGGATGCGGGTGGGCTTGGGCGCACCCACCGGCATGAACAGCATATCGCCCTGGCCCAACAGTTTTTCGGCACCGGCACCGTCCAGAATGGTGCGGCTGTCCACCTGACTGGACACGGCAAAGGCGATGCGGCTGGGGATGTTGGCCTTGATCAGGCCGGTGATGACGTCCACGCTGGGGCGCTGGGTGGCCACGATCAGGTGCATGCCGGCGGCGCGGGCTTTCTGAGCGATGCGGCAGATGGAATCTTCCACATCCTTGCCCACCACCATCATCAGGTCGGCCAGCTCGTCGATGACGATGGCGATGTAGGGCATTTTTTCCAGATCCGGCCGCTCCACCGCCAGCTTGTTGAAGGACTTGATGTCGCGCACGTTGTTCTCGGCAAACATGCGGTAGCGGCGCTCCATCTCCTGCACGGCGCTGCCCAGGGCTCCGGCCGCCTTGCGGGGCTCGGTGACCACCGGCATGAGCAGATGGGGGATGCCGTTGTATTCGGCCAGCTCCACGACCTTGGGGTCGATGAGCAGTAGTTTGACGTCTTCCGGGCTGGAGCGGAACACCAGGCTCATGATGATGCTGTTCACGCACACCGACTTGCCGCTGCCGGTGCTGCCCGCAATGAGCAGATGGGGCATCTTGCACAGGTCTGCCACCTGGGCCACACCCGCAATGTCCTTGCCCAGGGCAATGCCCAAAGGCGAGGTCATGCGCAGAAAGCTCTGGCTCTCGAACACGCTGCGGATGGACACGGCACTGCGCTTGTGGTTGGGCACCTCGATGCCCACGGCAGGCTTGCCGGGGATGGGGGCCTCCATGCGCACATCCGCCACGGCCAGGTTCAAGGCGATGTCATCGGCCAGCGAGGTGATGCGGCTGATCTTGACGCCCGCCATGGGCTGCACCTCATACCGGGTGACCGACGGCCCGCGGGAAATATCCAGCACACGGGTGCGGACCCCAAAGCTCTCCAGCGTGTCCACCAGCTTCTGGGCGTTGGCCTTCAGCTCATCCTCGGCGTTGGGGTCGCTTTCCTCCTTGGATTTTTCAAACAGCTCGATGGGCGGGTACTGATACTGGTAGGTGTCCACCGGCTCGGCTTCCTCTGCCGGGGCCGTAGCGGCTGCCTGCTCGGAGGCCGCCGGTTTTTCCATGGCTGCCGCCACCAGCGAGTTGATATCCTTTTCCTCCACCGGTTCGGCGGTGATGCTGATCCAGCCGTCCGCATCCGGGTCGCTGCGCTGGGCCACGGCATGTTCGGCACTCACACGGGTCGGCTGGTCCGGCTGCGGCGCAGGCATCACGGGCTGGATGGGCGCAGCAGCGGCAGCCGGTTCTGCCGGGTCCGCAGGCCGTGCGATGGGCGTATCAAAGGGATTGCCGGGCACCGGCCGGGGCTGCTGTTCCGTGGTCTCTGCCGCCGGGGTCTCCTCCGGCTTTGCAAAGAAGTCCTCAGCCGCCGTTTCCACGGCATCCGGCACGATGGGCCGGATGGTGGGCTTGGGTGCCGCGCGCAGCGGGTCCATGCCAAAGGTGCCGCCCGGCCCCGGGATAAAGGGTTCGATGGGCTCACTGCCGCCCTCCTTCACCTCGGTGCTGTCCGGGCCAAGGTCCACATCAAAGGGAGCGCGCGGGCGGGATGCCCGCACCCGCACCGGCGTCACGGCTGGGGCCGCCTGTGGTTCCGGCTGGGGCTGCGCAGGCTGGTCCGGCGCTCCGGCCGGGCTGTCCGGGGCCTGCTCCAGCTCCTGGGTCACCTTATGGCCCCAGTGCAGCACACCGGACATCCAGTCCGGCAGACCCAGACGGAAGGGCTCTTCCGCTTCGGCTTCGTCCTCGTATTCTTCCAGGTCCTCCGTCTCGTCGTACTCGTCTGCGGCTTCCTGCGCGGCCTGCCGCTCGGCGCGGCGCTCGGCACGGCGGGCTGCGCCTTGCTCGTACACGGCCACGCCCTTTGCGTGCACCCCGCCGGACACGTCGCACAGCCACTGCCAGACCTCAGCCGGAGTGAGGTCAAAAATGTACAGGCTGACGCAGAGCGCCAGCACCAGCATGATGAAGTTTGCCGCCGGCCGGCCGCAGAGCAGCAGCAGGTTGCCGCCCAGCACCGCACCCAGTGCGCCGCCGGACAGCCACGCCTGATAACCGTTTTGGTAGCAGGCCGCCACCATCTGGAAGGCCGACAGCCCCTGCGGCTGGATGTCGGAAAACACGATCACCGTGCCGCTTGCAAACACGAGCCCCAGCGCCAGCTTGCAGATGTGGGGCAGCAGATCCTCGCCCCGCGTGTACAGCACGGCCAGGCAGCACACCGCTGCACCCAGCACAAAACTGCCGCAGCCAAACAGGCCAAACAGCACCTGATGCAGCGTTTTCCACACCGAGTCGCCTTCCACAAAGGCAAGGCCCACCAACAAAAGCCCCGCAAACAGGGTCCCAAGCCCTGCCGGCAGGCGCTGTTCCGCGCGTTTTTTACGCGACGTTGAGCGCCGTGTCGTTGTTTTTCGTTTCTTCGTTGCCATTCTTCTCCATTCCCCACAGTTCGCATAGACACAATTCTTGATTTTATTATTGTACCACGCACTGGGGCAAATGGCAAACCTATTGTTGTGTTATTCTCGGGTTTCGATCGCACGGTGCAGCCAGTCCAGTGCATCCGAAAGGCCGCCCAGCTCGTCGATGAGCTTTTCCTTCACGGCACGGCGGCCGTCCAGCACGGTGCCCATATCCATGACCAGCTCCCCGGTGTGGAGCATCAGCTCGGTGTAGCGCTTCTCCGTCATGCCGCTGTGGGCCGCCACAAAGCCGGTGATGCGCTGCTGCATCTGGTCGAACCAGTGCATGGTCTGGGGCACGCCCAGGATCACCCCGGAGTGCCGCACCGGGTGCACCGTCATGGTGGCGGTGGGCACGATGAAGCTGCGCTGTGCGCTCACGGCCAGCGGGATGCCGATGGAGTGCCCGCCGCCCAGCACCAGCGTGGCGCTGGGTTTGGACACGCTGGCGATCAGCTCTGCCAGCGCAAGACCGGCCTCCACATCCCCGCCCACGGTGTTCAGCAATACCAGCAGGCCCTCGATCCGGGGGTCCTCCTGCACGGCGGCCAGCTGGGGGATCACATGCTCATACTTGGTGGTCTTTTGCCCCTGCGGCGCTTCCGTGTGCCCCTCGACCTGGCCGATGACGGTCAGGCAGTGGATGGCATGGCCGCCCCGGGTCAGGGTGACCGTACCGTCGTCCTCGATGCGTTCTTTTTCCAGCCGCTGCTGGTCCACAGAGGTGGTGTGTGTATCCGGCATTCTGTGTTCTCCTTTTGCTCTGTTTTGCATCATCATGCCCCGTCCAACCGGCGGTTATCCCTCTGCGGCAGGGTCATACCACTTAATTTTTTGTAATTTTTTTGTTTTTTTTTCGTCTGGTATTTGACATTCGTCTCCCGTGCAGTATACTTTATAATGATATGGAATTGACAATACGCGGTGTCGTACCCACCGCGCTGCACACGCCGGCGTTTTTTCGTGCAGGGCAAACGCGGCGATTTTTTGCTTGAAAGGAGAATTTTTCTCATGAATACCCCCGCAAAAGCCTCGCTCCCCGTGATCAAGCGCCTCCCGAAATACTACCGCTACCTGCGCTCTCTGCAGGCTGACGGCATCACCAGCATCTCCTCCCGGGAGCTGGCCGCCCAGATGGGCACCACGGCCTCCCAGGTCCGGCAGGACTTCAACTGCATCGGCGACGTGAACGGCCGACAGGGCATCGGTTACTCGGTGGAGAACCTGCTTTCCATTCTGGAGAGCCTGCTGTTCGGCAACGGCGACCGCCTGCCCACCATCCTGATCGGCTGCGGCCGTCTGGGCAAGGCCGTGAGCCGCTTCATCACCACCGACGCCAACGGCTACAAGCTGATCGCCGCCTTTGATGTGGCCCAGAACGAGGTGGGCAAGGAGATCAACGGCATCCAGATCCGTCATGTGCTGTCTCTTATACACATCTGACGCTGCCGACGATAAGGC
>ENA-OZFC01000578-OZFC01000578.1-human-gut-metagenome-genome-assembly--contig:-NODE-578-length-23220-cov-30.506583_pt1 | contig 23220 bp, 20 predicted proteins | sample MGYA00245076_ERZ653625 | MGnify/ENA primary metagenome ERZ653625 (study PRJEB26926, sample SAMN06165169) | human gut metagenome | biome: ENVO:00009003; feature: ENVO:2100002; material: ENVO:00002003... | reverse complement strand
GCCTTATCGTCGGCAGCGTCAGATGTGTATAAGAGACAGCAATATAACCGTTAATAAAACACAAATAAAATAATATTGGACAATCGGCAAAAAAATATCTGATATTTTCAAAACAATTGAAATAAGAATAATAAATATAGACAATACAAATATGACAATAAAAATTGTCTTTAAAAAAGAAAAGTAACCTCTTCTTTTTTTCAAAACAAAATAAGCATCACTGTAATCTTTAGTTGTATTCAACAAACTTCTAAAATTATCAGAATATAGTCTATATTTGTAATTCTCATCTATACCGAATCTACGTTTAAGCAATACAAATGCTTTATAAACCAAATATATAAATACTGATAAAGTGAACACTAAAACCAATACCACTATTGTTAAATTCAATTCTAACAACTCATTCGGCAAAAAAGTACAGAATTTATACAACAGATATTTTAAGAAATTATCAGCAAACACTGAACCTTTAGGAAAACTGTGCTTATTAATATCAGGTCTGTATTTTATACTTATTACTCTTAATGATGTATTATTAAACGCATAATCGTCAATATACAAATTATCCGAGGTAAGTCTGACATTACTAAGCTCAACACAATTTTCAAAAGCACCGATGCCGATATAAAGCAATGTAGAAGGGCAGTTTACTGTTTTCAGATTTTCGCAGTTGCAAAAAGCGTTGTCCTCTATCCCCTCTACACCTTCCGGTATATTTACCTCTGTAATAATATTATTTCCTGCAAGATCGGTAATTGAGTATACCTGATATCCGTCTATCTCTGACGGAATATTCAATACAGTTTCCGTTCCGGTATAACCGGTTATTTTGACAACATTATCTTCAATAGTATAAATCCAACCCTCAGATTGCTGTTCTGTAACGGCAGACGCAACGATACTATTTGATAAAAAACAGATAAATACAATAATAATCGGAATTATGGTTTTATAAAAATTTTTATTTAACATAAACACACCTGAATTTTTAATCTTAACGCTGATAACGATTTTTCCTATTTTCCTTAATAACAGCATTCAAAGCCACAGTCTGTATCCGCATATATTACGAATTGTAAAACAAGAACTCAGCTCAACACATTATGTTAATATTGTATCAAATTTTATTAAGTAGGTAAATACTTTTATATCTGATTAATAATTTTTTATCCAGTTTTTACATTTAGAACTTTCAAATAATCTGATTTATTAATTTCATTTCATAAGTTTAGTCAAAAGAAATTTATAGTTTACAAAGCTTTGTCCTTTTGAAAAGGACATTTGAACTTACCGAAACTCATTTCTCTTATCCACTCTTCAAATGTGATGTATTTTGCATTAGCATTTGAATTTATCACATTTACGGATTCTTCCTTACAATTATTAAATAAACTTAAATATTCATAATCAGGTAATGCGGTTACAAAAGGATAAAGACCTCGCTTTATTATCAGCACCTCTACAGATTCATCTGTCTTTTGAAAATGCTGCATATCGAAAGGAGATAACAACGGATGCTCATTACCGTTATAATCAACCTCATTACCGCAAATACGGCTTATTTTTTCAAGAAAATCCATCTCGGTTGAACTAAAGCAAATCCAGTTGTTGCAATTGGAAATTATTGTTTCAGCATTATTCTCATATTTTTGTTTAAGCTGGCAGAATGACTGTATAAATAAAAAGTATCTGATATTTTTTGAACGAGCCTCGCTTATACGGTTATCAAAGTTACTAATGGGTGTAAGATTTGAAAATTCGTCAAGCAGGAAATTCACTCTTAACGGCAATCTGTCACCTTCACATTCAAACGCTGTTCTCACAAGAGTTTCGTAGCACTGCGTAAGAAACAGATTCACAAGAAAATTCAGATTGTTTTTCTCATCAGGATAAATTAAATATATAACTGATTGCTTTTTGCTGAGGCTTTGAAAATCAACAACATCACCGCTGAGCATTTTCATCAAACCGGAGTTCTGTGTAAAAGGTTGCATAACAGCCATTAAAGTGCTGTAGACACAGGATTTTGTTTTTTCAGCCTCAAGGTCAAGCACTGAATGCAGTCCGAATGCAGCTGTTGTTGTATGGTCCATATTCAAGAGAATATCTTTCAGATATCTGCTGTTTTCTTCCAGACATAGCTGCATAATATTTGTTATGTTAAAATACTCAGGAGGCACTGAATCCATATACGTCAGAATAACACCTGTCAGAAACTGCTTAACCGTATCGCCCCAATAACGGTCATTAGTACACTGTATAGCAGGTTCAACAACGCTTTCTACAAAATCATTCACACACTGAATTGCCTCGTCTGTTTTGCCAAGCTTATGTAATATGTACGCCTCTGCCAGAGGATTCCATGAATCGGAATACAGCGGTTTTCTGAAATTCAAAACCGTTATTTTAGCTCCTTTTTTCTTTGCAAGCCAAACCGTCTTTCGATAAATCTCGCCTTTCGGGTCATTCACAACAGCGCTCTCTCCTGCATTGATAATTGTAGCAAGGGTTGTAAAAACAGTAACTCTCGACTTTTTACATCCTGTCGGACCTACTACCAGGGTGTGATTATCTTCATTATCAACATATAGAGTTTCATCCGATGAATAATACAGTGGTATTCCCGAGGCTGTTTTTCCAAAAGTGTTTGTCAACGGTCTTGCGTGAGCAAGAATCTCTTCAGGCTCAGAAAATCTTGAATTGCTTTTTGTTATGTACTTCTGATATTTAGCTTCATACATGCTGATAGTCCTCCTCACACATATGAAATCCAATTTGTCTTTGTGCGATACTCTTCTGCGTAGTTTTTTCTATATCAAGACTCTTAATCTGAACATCAAAAAAGCACTTAAGTCTTTCAAGAATATTTATGTTGCACTTTTGCTCAATAATAAATGTTATATCAAGCTGTTTTGCCTTGCTCTTAAGGAAGTACATAAATGCTTCGAAATATTCGTTGGGATAATGCGGATTCCAGCTTGTAAGATTAATTACAACCGGTCCTTCATAACTGTTTTTGTAACGAGTCATCTGGTGTCTTGATTCCCAGAGAAACCTGTCAATCTCTCTGAAACGCTCATTCATAGACGTGTAGCAAAATTCAAACTCAAAAAATTTTTTCTGCTTAACCTTACAATATTCAATTGCTTTTTCATATCTTCCCTGAATAAGATACATAAATACCAACCTTCCTTATTGATAAACTCTTTTATACAGCTAAACAGATATTGTTCTGCTGGCAAAACGCATTTAAGTCCATCGAGTCATACTTTGAGAATTTTTCAATATGATCCTTATGACCTTTATTGACTGTCTTTCTTTTTTCGATATAATCAATCACAATTATGTATGTAGTGTCGTCAGTCTGCACACAGGAGTAAAGCAGTCTTAACTGCGTTTTATTCTTTCCGTGTGCCTTATATGTAAAAAAGCAGTCTCCGTGTTTGTCGTATTTGATATTTTCAGCGTTATAAATATTATTAAAGCAGACTCCACTTTCATAAAATTGAATAATTTTAGCACCAAGCTCTTCTGATGCTTTAATAATAGCCCGTTTAAGTTCACTGTTTTCTTTATTAATTTTGTTTTCGCACACAGTAACGATTTTGAGTTTCATTTAATTCACACTTCCCTGCTTTTGATTTTTCCTGCAATAAAATAGAGATACTGACTTCATATCTCAGTATCTCTATTTTATACTAACTAAAATATATCTTTTTCAAAGGGTGTTACTTATAAAATTCAAAATCAAGGGGTTCTGTTTTTTTGGCAAATTATCATTTCAGGCACTCGCAAATTGCAATATCAAGTTATGAAGATACTCTATTTTATTCATAGCTTTTTCATTCCGAATATAAATATTTATTATAAATGCGGTTTTAGTTACTTTTTAGTTACTCTCAACATAATCAATAATCTGTTTACAATATATATTATCGGGGTAATTCCTTGCAATCTGATATGCTTTTTCAAGATATTGATTGTTAAATCCGGAAAAATTGTAATATGTTATTGCTAAATTCGGATTAAACCTCTCCGGATTTTTCAACACAATTTTTTCACTCGTTTCTATTGCCTTGATATAGTATATAGTGGATTTAACTAAATCTACATCCGAATAGAACATACCAAGATTATTATAACATATAGATAAATCAGGAATGTATTTTTCCAGATCCAACTCAACCATATATTTCCAAATATCCAATGCTTTCAAATACAAATCTTCGGCTTTTTTTCTATTGCCATTACGTTTATAGAATAATCCAAAAGAATTGTAACATAATGCCAGATCGGCAAAATATTTTTTCGGGTTTTCGAGGGCTAACTTTTCCAAAATATTTAAGGCTTTATTATGATAATCCTCGGCTTTTTCTTTGGCTTTTACTTCATTTTCTTGCTCGTCTAAAAAAGAACCTTCATTATCATAGATTATTGCAAAACCATAATAATCTTTATCGGGATTTTCTCCTTCGAGTTTTTCAACAATTGATAAAGCTTTTTCGTAGTAATATTCCGCCTTTTCACCGTTATTCTGACATCTAAAATAGCAGGCTATGTTGTTATAGCTTTTTAGTAAATCATAATCATATTTATCAGGATTTTCTTTTGCTAATGTTGCGAAAATATCAACAGCTTTGTTGAAATAATTTTCGGCTTTTTCTTTATTTATATGATCCTCATAATAAAGTCCTGCACAATCGCAATACGTCGCCAAATCAGCAAGATATTTGTCTGGGTTTTCCTCTGCCGATTTTTCAGCTATTTTTATTGCTTTAAGATAATATTTTTCCGCTAAGCTCTAAAAGGCGAAACGCTTCCCTTTGCTCAATAGTAATAGTACCGCAAACATCATCCTTACAAAGATTAAGGGTCATTTTAAATATCTGTTTTTGCAAGTATTCTATTGTTTCTATAAGCTCACCTCTTCTCAACGCAATTTTCTCATAATCTCTGCGTTCAGAGGCGCTTGCTTCTCCTTTTGCATATTTAGACTTCATATGCACATATTTTTCTTCAATCTCAGCAAGATCCTGCTGAAGCCGTTTTAACAGACCGTTATTTGCAAATTCGGACACATTTGAAAGATCAAGTACATCTTTACCATCCACAACACATTTGCCGTTTTCAAATTCAACCGAAACAAAGTCCATTTCCTGCAATTTGAGATTAAGTAAAATTTTTAATTTAATCGTATCTATATGGTCAAAGGTGCCGTGATAGTGAGAAAGCTCATTATCTATCTTCCAGTTTAACAGGAATGATGGTTTTGCCGTTAGTGATTGCGATATTAACCTCTTTTTTAACCCATTGTGAATTTTGCGAAACATTGGTTAACATTAATACAAGGCAAGAACATCCTGTCAAAGCGTCATACAGTACTTCTGCGTATTCACTACCAGCAGGAATATCATACGGTGCCATCCAAGTGTCGATCTTGTGTCTTTTGAAAAGTTCACGCATAGCGTCTGCTGATGCTTGATTTTTTGAACTATAGCTTATAAATGCATATCCCATTTGCTATCTCCTTATTAGTTTTTAATCACATAAAGAAATCCTCAATCGGTCTAATATCTTCTAGCGTTTAGTTTTTTCTTAGTTGTAGCACCTCATAATCTTTTTTGCTTCTCTAACTCATAGTTACGCTCAATTTATATCTTCGTAAGTTTTATTGCCATTATGTACATCAAATGATTCTTCTTTAAAAGTTTGATTTGTTTTTCTCGCAAACAACTTCCGTATTATAGATATTTTTTTCTGTTTCGATTCTGTGGTTGCTACATTTTTGTTTTCCTTAATAGCAGTAGGTTCTTTTATTGAATCTTTAGTTAGACAAATTACTCTATTAAGGATGTTCATGATAGCTTCTGATTTTTCGTCAATAATTTCTACCAGAACAATCTGTTATAGCGTCATACAGCACTTCTGCGTATTCACAACCCGCAGGAATGTCATACGGTGCCATCCAAGTGTCGATGTTGTGTCTTTTGAAAAGCTCCCGCATAGCATTTGCTAATTTTTGATTTTTTGAACTGTAACTTATAAATGCATATCCCATTTCTTTTCTACTCCTAATGCTTATAAACTGAATTTTTTCATTTCATCTAACCTTAATAGAACAGGCGAATATCCATAACCTGTACCTACATCGATATTGATCCACATATCGGTTTTCAGAATCCTTCCGCTATACTCTTTACCATACATAAAGGTAGGGGAATGTCCAAAAACAGTTTTAATATCGTTTTAATATCATCGTAATATCTGTCACTGAGTTTTGGTCTATTCCACAAAAAATCATCTGCCACATATTCCGATAGTTTCTTTTTATTATCGAAGTTTATTAATCCACTATGGGTTAGTAAAAAATCCTGATTATTTATAGAAACTGTTTCGTATAAAGGAGCATCTCACAAATAATCCATTATGTACTTTCGTTCGGATAAATTTAAATAATATAATCATTCAAGTGCCCCTTTTGCCCCGTCGCCTCTCCATATATCTATCAGTGATATATTTTGTGCACTGAGTGTTGATATGTTTTGTTCGTTAATCTCGTCAAAAAGGAAAGCATCACAACTTCATGGTTGTTAAGGAAACACTGATTAAATCGTTTGTGCATATTGCGCCGTCAGATTTTTCGTCAGGTTAGACAAATAAACCGCAGTAATGCTGACGCATTACGAGGATTTTTTGGGCAAGCCGACGGAAAATATGCAAGCAAGATGTGCAAACAGCATTTATGCGTGATTTAATCAGTGGTTCCTTAGTTTAATAAATCAAGTTCAATAAGCTTGCATCTCAATTTCAATTCTATATATCAGATCATCTATGCTGTTTCTGACATCATAGAGCTTTCCGAATTCTGAATTTTTACAGTACAGATTAAGTTCGTCCTTCAGTTCCTTAAGATTATTAAGCTGATCTTCCATAGTTTCGTTGGTGTATTCCGGAAGCATAGCACGCAGTTCATAATCATACTTTGAAGCAATAAAATATTCAAAAGAAAGTGCATTTGCAAAAACACCGTGAAACGGATTGCGAATAATCCATGAATGTCTTATATCTATGGAAAGTGCTAAATAATCATAAATTAATTCTATCAGTTTGCCATTTTTAGTAATCTGAAACTTCAAAACATACGCTCGTGCAAGATTAAATGCAAGATATCCCAACCACATTTTATCTGAATTAATATCCTGACTTTTTGCAATTTTAACGGCGGATTCAAAATTTTCAATTGCTCTGTCAAGTATTCCGCTATATTCAGCCGTATCAGTTTTAATATATTTCAGTTGCTTTAAATCGGCAAGTGAGGCATAATCATAGGCTGCTATCTGAATCAGCCAGTTGTAATTACCGCCGTTTCTGAACGTGTCAATAAATTCATTTATCTCTTTTGCAATTCTTTTAAATTTTCTGTAACAAAGTTCATCCTGTCTTTTATTTTTGCCTACATTATAAAGAGAATCTGTTACCTCTTTCTGTGTTTTCAGCTGAGTGTAATCTATCAGATTTTTAACAAAATCACATATATCTACGTACTTTTCATAACTGCCGTTTTCAATATCCTTTTTCGTCGGCGTAATCAGGTCACGAATCTGATTTAAGAAGTTTTCCATATTTTTATCATTATTAAAAACAGGAAAATACTCTATTCTTTCAAGGATATACATTATTCTTTCAGAAACAAAATCAAACTCCTTGATATTTTTTTGCCATTCATCGAGAATACCGTGCAATTGTGCTTCCATTCCTTTCTCAAGAATTGCACGTGGTATATCAGCAAGAATTGTTCTGTCATATTGATAAGAATAGTCAAAACAAATATTCTTTGTGCACTCAATGCCAAGATGAGAAATGATTTCTTTGCCGGTGCTTTCTGCCGTAATCTCAAGATTGGACTTATCAAAATAATTAGGATTGATAAATCCTTTTAAATCGGAAGGAAAGTCATCGGGCAGTTTTTGTTTATCGCAAAGGAAAAAGCAATTTTCTTTCCTGATATAAGCTAAAGCCATTCCCATCTCAATTAAAACATTTTGTCTTACCCGTGTATTATCAATATCGTCAAATGTAAGTATTATCACACACGCCGATGAACCTGAAATAATATCTTGTACTGCTTCCATTATATTTGCAGAGCTTAAAATTTCTTTTTTCATAATCAGCGGACGTATAGGATAATGACAGAAAATATGTTTTTGGGCAAGGTTTTTATTAATTGCTTCTGCACATTCAGCACCCGATCCACCGTAAATAATTGAAATGTTTTTATATTTATTTATCATCCAACTCAACTCCTGCCAATTATTGCTCTAAGTATTTTAACAAAGATTTTTTATAATTACTCAACTTGAACCTTTGCTTATATCTCAAATTCGGCGGTAACAGTTTCTTCTCGATATTTGCATTATCATGCTCGATTATTGCTATATTTCCCTTGTGATTATCTTCAATTAACTTACTTACATAAAATGACCATTCTTCTTTTACCCAGTTGCTTGTTATATAGTCCAATCTTGAGGTAACTAAAACAAGGTGCTGCGAATGATCAAGTGCATCCATAATAGCATCTCTGTACTCAGTTTTTCCCATTTCAGGCAATACTTCGCAGGCAAAAAATACTTTTTTACCTTCACTTTGTAAAAATTCATAAACTCTTCGGGCATATATTTCATCCTGAGATTTATATGAGATAAAAACATCATAATTATCAGCTTCAGGGAAATCCAAGCCCAGATAGTTGCGGTATGATTTTATGATTCTTCGATCATGCTCTTTACCGTCTTCGGTATTTTCATTTGCTCTCACTTCACTTTTCAGTCTTTGTATGACCTTGTTTGATTTAGAAAGCACAGTTGACATTAAGCTATCCATCCCGCCTATTGATTTGCAATAGTTTAATAACCTTGAATAGCTTGTTTCCAAACAATTGACGCTTTCAGGTACACTGTTATTTTTCAGAAGCTCACAGAACAAATCAATAGATGCATCACAATAATTTGCTATCTTTTCAAGCAAAGTTTTATCTGCACTCCGGTCTTTTGAATCATTATCGGATTTTATATTACTTGATGTTGTTCTTTCTAATCTTGTTATTGCCTCTGAATTTTTAGTCAGATTATATAATTGTTCTGCCTCGTCAAAGCGTCCGCTCTTTTCACAGCACTGGGCAGCTCTGTTGTAACAAGAATCTACAGAACTGCTGTCAACTATTTCAGCTAATGCCATGAAATACCTGTATGCTTGTTCGTAGGCACCGTAAATCCACGCCTGATCGGCAGAGTTAAACAGATATTTTATTTTCCTTTTTCTGTTTAAAAATTCCACTAAGCTTCTTTTGACGTTTTCAATACCACCGGATATAATCTTCAAACAATCCGGAAATAAATCCTTTGCAAGTGATAATACCGTAGTCTCGCCCCAAGTAGTAATAACCACCGGAATGATTGTTAAGCCATTAATTGACGCTTCCTTTACAGCAAGTTTTATTTCATAGTCAATATGTGAAATCGGTTTTGATTCCGGTTGTGTTAACTCTTTATGATGCCTTCTCAAAAAAGAGCTTGAACATAAAAAGACAAAATACTCTGATTTTTCTATACTTCCTTGAATCGAGAATTTTAGTTTATCACCGGGTTGAACGTCTTTTTGAGTACATACTCTAATATTACTGTTTTTCAGCTCCTCTATCATTTGCACTGCATAAACATTATCATAACTGGAAAAAGATAAAAAAACATCATATTTATAATCCATAGTTTCCCTCCAAATAATACCTTTATTTTGGTTTAATAAAAGGAACAGATTTAGCAATAATATACTCTTTCGTGTCTTCTAATTCTAAAAGCACAGAATAATCTCCGTGTAAATCTTAAATCTAGTAAGCTGTTATGTATTTTTACAGAATATTTTTATTTACCAATTACGCCTGTAGCTGACAATATAACAAGAGCAACCAAACCGCCAATCAAAAACACGATAAAGCTTGCCATAAGTGCAGAGTCTATTGCTTTTTTGTTTATTTTTGCCCACCAATATAACTTACTGAATTTTCTATTAATCTTTTTTAACGCCTTTTTATGACCTAAATCACTTGCTCTTTCATAATATTCTTTTGCACAGCTGTATTTCTCATTATTTTCATAATACTTACCGAGTTCGTACAATGAATCTGCTTTGCCTTGTTCTGCTGCTCTTTTAAATAGCTCTAAATATAATTCTTCGTTATGATATTTATAACAATACGCTAAATTATATTGAGCTACGGCATAATCGTGTTCCGCGCTGAGTTTGTACCAATTAGCAGCCTTTTCAATATTCTTTTCAACACCTACTCCATAATAATAGCAATCACCTAAGGCATTTTGTGCAGGTGCATATCCCAATTCGGCAGATTGCATATAAAGCTTTGCAACTTCTTCATTGTAACTGCTGTTATTAAGCTTTTTGTAGCAATTTGCTAACTTAAACTTGGATTCGGCACTGTTATTCGTTCTTACGTCTTCCAAACATTCAGTTATTTCCTTCTGAAGCGATTCATCATTTGTCAGTTTATTTATTTTTTCAAGAGGCAACTCTTGTCCTGATTTAAGCATAGAAAGTAATTTTGAAAATGAAGCTTCAAAGTATTCCATATTTGCCGAAATAGCGTTGAAATTTCTAAGCTCATCTATATCCTCAGGTAAATCTTTTGGAAACTCAAAATTTCTCATCATTATCGGAATTATGTTTTTCTTTGCGTTAATAGCGTAAGCTACCTCTTTCCTTACCCAATCACTATCATTTTTACACCTGTCCAAGCCATTTTCAGGTAAAACCACTATAACGTCGGTGCAATTGTCAATTACCTGAAATATTTTCTCATTAAACTTTCCGGATCTCAGCGACTCAACATCATAAAACACGCTGTACTCTCTCTGCTTTAATCTTTCGCTTATAAGACAAGCCAACGCCTCTCCTCCATCACGTCGATAACTCACAAAAACTTCATATTTTTCCATATCGTTTTCTCCCTTATAAAAAATCAAGGATTTAACAGGTTTATTTTTCAATTCTGTATCCCAGCTTGATGATAAGCTTTATAGTTTCCAGCGCTGTATTTCTGTCATACTCCTTTTCCGAATCGGGCAGTTCGTCGTAAGGCAGTAAGCACGGGGTCTGCTTTAATTCGTCATTTCTCGCTTTGCCGTATGTCCAGCCCTGTGCAATTCTTCCTTTTGCCCAGACGTCGTGCGTATTTTCGGCAAGCTTTTCGATTAAGGAAAGCATATCTTCCGAAAGTCTAACATCACTTGTATCTATCGGTTGCGGTTTATACATATTTTGCTCCTTTTTAATGTTTATTTAAATTTCAACTTTTTCTGTTATGATTTTTGCAAGGGTATTTCCGATATCATCAATTTTCTTTGTATCGTTAATCGTAATTACGTCCAGCATATCCCCTCGTAAAATCTGTATTTCATTTGTCTTTTTCACATTCTGGTTTTTCTCTCTTGTGTCGGCAATTAATACAGCCTGCGCATTAATTCCGAATTTCTCTGCAAGAGCGGAAAGCTTAAAATAAAAATCCTGCTCAATCACATTTCTTGATTTACATTCAACAAACAGGCTTCTGTATCCGCTTGTTAAAATGCAGTCGAATTCACTTCTGACTTCGGTATTATTCCAGCATATCTCATAGCTTCCGGCTATATCATTAAATATATGATTTTCAAGACATTTGTGGTAAACATAGATTTCCAGCAATCTGCCTGCATTAGTCATCAGCTCCTTAATGCTCCTTGTTGCATAGGTAAAGCCAAAGCTTCTAACGCCGTTATTTATTTTTTCGTTATATCCGGTAACAAAGCCTTTGCGGACAAGCTTTTTTATTACGCCGTTAATCAGTCCGTCATACTTTTCAAAATCGGAGTAAGCATTCATCGAAATATTTTTTACAATGAGACTGTTGACAACTATTTTTATTCTCTTATTATCCGTAAAGCAGACAATATCCTCGCTGTTCATAAGAATATAAGGATTGCTGAACATTGAATCAAATTTATCCTTGTAAACGGCAGGTGCAGATATTTTTAGCTCAAATGAATCTGTGGTGTAATAATTGATTTCCGATGTGTCTGCAATCAGCTCTACATCGTTGCGCAAAAACACAAATATTTTATTGACAGCGTTAAATGCAAATGACGGAATAATGTATGACAATTCAATATAGCTTTCATTTTTATTGTCAATACTAAAGACTGCAAGCAAATTGTTTTTATCTGAAACGGCAGACAACAGCTCGCACATCATTTTCCACGCCGTCGGATTTTTGCCGTAAACGTCCTTCCAAAGGCTGTTGTACTCCTTATAGAATTCAGGAATCATTTCCCTTTTTCCCACAGAGTTTTTCATTGCAAGCATATCTGAAACCTTAAGGTGCTGAGATGCTTTGATATACCTGAGAAAATCACAGCCATGAGTTTCAATGAACGTTTTATTTGCAGAATTAAATTTGTAATACGGAAATTTATTATAGATTCCGCTTCCCAGAAGCAGATAGGACAGCTTGGTTTCGTTAAGCTCAATTGCGTCAGCGGTTTCACCCTTTGATAGCAATTCCTGTTCAAATACGCCTGCTATTTTATCATCTGATTCTGTGACAAAAACTTTTATTCCGGTTATTCTTGTGCTGTATTCATGCTTAAGCCTTTTTACAAGCTCTTTGATTGTTTTTTCCAACCCGCTGTCTTTGCTACAGCTTAAAATCAGGCGTATCTTTGATTTAAGTCTGAGATGCTGTTTATCAAAAAGATTAATCACATAGGCTACCGCCTTTTCAAATTCCGACAGCTCCTCCGGGTTACTGATATGACAGAGGTACGTGACCGTTCCGGGATTGATAACTGAGGCTGAGGCAAAATTTCCGAATATCTGCGTATTGTTTCCGACAGAGAAGGGTATAACTAAATTCAAATCTTCCCTGTAAGTCAAAATAAACGGAATATAATCCACAAGCTCTGCATCAATCTGCTTATAATCCTTATATTCCGTACTTTTCAGCACGGGCTCGAACTTTGAATCCATTATATTTATTATAGCCTGTATTTCCTGTTTCGTTCTTTTGTCAAAGCTTTTCAGGGTATCTTCAAATACACTTTTGAGAGCTTTGTATGTATAGGTCTGCTGAATATTTCCGTTGCTTATCAGATTCATACAGGCAATCCACTCGGAAAACGCTACATCTGCTTCTCGGTTATTCTTTATCAATTCCTTGATTCTCAGCGGATATGTACCTGAAAGCAATTCGTGATAATTAATCTCCTGCGCTTTCTTCTTATACGCGCGGTGAAGATATATCGACGCCTTATCCAAAGAGTCTAACTCATCAATTTCATTTTTTGGCGCAGTATCCCATTTGGTTTGATTAACACCGGAAAACTTTTCCTTTAAGGTCTGCTTTGATGAGCTTTTTACCAGACACATATGCAGTTTTTTCTTTTCGTCCTTTGTTCCGTTTTCAGCGCAGTCATCAAAATCGTCCTTGCATTTATAGCCCTCGCATATTTTTTCTGCACACCATCTGCGATGCTCAACGGCAATAAGCTCATTTCGCAGGCTTTTATCGTTCGCTATACATTCCCTGAATTTCTCCGCAGCACTTAAGCAGTTTTTCATATCAATTCCTATGCTGTGAAGCTTGTACTGAACCGATATCGCATTGGAAACAGAAGAATTATAGTTATACGGATTCTTAAACTTTGCCCTTTCCTTCTCAAAATCCACATTCAGTCCGCACCATACAAGATGGGCGTTAAATGCCATTCTTTCAAGCTCTTTACAGGATTTTTCCTTTGAAATATCCTCGCCGATAAACACCGGATTAGCTTTGGTACTGCCCACAGGCTTTTTATCCTCAACGGCAAAGTTTACCGAACAGTTTCTGCAAGTCTGCACGCATAAATCGGCAAGCCTTCTGTTCAGCGAATCATTCTGAATTGCGATAAAAATGTAGTGCATTTGTTCATTGCCGACAACCTTTTTTATCTGTTCACCGTTGTAATTCGTTGAATTTCTGCTATCGTCCGACCTGAATTCGGTTTTTGCAAACGATATGTCGCCGTAGGTTTCGCCGTCGTTATTCGTACCGTTGATATTAAAAAACTCACTCAGCAAAGGTCTTGCTTTGACATATATTTTTTTGTCTCGTTCAATTTCATTCGACACAACTTTAACATCCAGCCTGATTCTGTGCATTTGTCCGACCTGAAGGCAGTAATCCAGAAATCTCTGAGAATAATTTCCAAAGCCGATTATCAGGATATTAAGCGTATATTCTTTTTCAGGCAGGTATTCGTACAAAGGCTTTTTATGCAAATGATACTCTAAAGCTGTGGTTGAATTTTTGGACTTTTTCTTGTCAAGCAAAGCTTCAAATTTTCTCAGCTCCAGTTTCTGACCCGAAACAACATCGTCCTTATATTCGGACGGCAGAAGATATACTAATGCTTTTCTTAAATCCCTGATAAGCTCTTTACAGCTCTGATATCTGAAACGAGGTAATACTTCAAGGCATTTTGTAAGAATATTTGATAATTCGTATTGTAAAAAAATGTTGCTGTTTGTTTCTGACGCCTGTATCAGACGGGAGTTCTCAACAAGCTCCGGTATCCTGCCGAAATATTCTCTTGAATATCCCGCATTACAAATTTCGTCGGTAATAATTATTGAAGAAAACAAGGTACAGCCGATAGAGTATATGTCACTCCTGTTGTCCGCTTCGCCATTTTCAACCTCGGGTGCCATAAATCCCTCTGTGCCCGACATAGAAGAGAATCGACTTTTGAGCGAATAAATAGTATTGACATCAAACAGCGAAACGCTGTCGGTAAGCAATTTCTTTCCTCTTTTCAAAATGCCGAAATTGCTCGGCTTTAAATCCAGATGCAGAAGTCCCTCCTCGTGCAATATATCAATACATTCAGTCAGCGACAGAATTGAATTCAGAATTACGAACAAGCTGTGCTCCGGAGCTTTGTTTACGTTTTTGCGGACATTGGCAATATATTTGTCAAAGGTTTCTATGCCGGGATTCTCTGTCCAGATATATACGGTGGAATTTTCAATTACATTGCCGTTAGTATCACAGCCTCGGTAAATGCAAAAATCCGGAATGAAGGTCTTGAAATCAGCGTTCAGTTCCCTGTTCTCCATTATTTTTCTTAACATTCTGTAAGAAGAAATAAAATCTGATTTTGCTTTTTCAAAAAGTTCTGCCTGCTCTGAAAACGGCTCCGATGGAACAAGCTGGTTTTCCGCTGTTCTTTTAAGTCCGAAGCTGTAGTCACTTGAATCAGGATTAAGAGGATAAAACTCCTTAAGATTACCCGACTTTTTCTCAACGTCCTCCACCGCATCATAGCAGACGCAGGAACCGCCTTCGCCAATAACGACTTTTACAATGAATTTTTCGGCTTTCCCGTTTTTTATACCGGAATTTCCGTCTCTGCAAAGATAGATAACCTTTTTTCTTTCTCCTGAATCAGCGTCATTTATTAATTTCATATTTTTCCTGTACTTATTCATAAAAACTCCTTTTCAAGCTTAACCGTTGTCTGACTTAAATATAAAGCACACGTAACATAACAGAACAATTCTTCAGAAAATATCGTTTATTTTACAGTAGGCAAAAATTATAATGACACTGTCAAAAATATTTTTCGGACTTATTTTCTGATAACCTGATTCTTCAAGAATTTTGTTTAATCCACTCTCAAAATCACTGTATATCCTGTCCAGTCCCGTATTTATATTGTCCTCACGGCTCAGACATTTATAGCAATACATATAGTAGTATGCCGCAATCATTTTAGTACGTGTTATATGGGAATTATCATTAACCTTTAAAACCTTGTCTGTTTTTATCTTCAGCTTTATTCTGTCTATCAGTTTGCAGAACCTTTCGTCAGAGCTGTAGGGTTCGGGCAGAACTACAAAGTCAAAGTTATCGCAATAACGTATGTAATATCCCTTATGACAATATTCATTATGTCTTTTGTCGATTTCGTCAATTAAGTTTTTGTATTCCCTAAAAGCCGTTCTCTGCTCATCTGAAATTTCGAGCGCACCCAGCTTACTGTTGTCGTCGCAGTAAAAATTATCTGTAATATAATTTTCAAGCTCACCTTCTTCAAGTCTGAAAACCTCATCGTTTACTTTTTTGCTGTAATCTTCCGTAAACAAATCAGCTTTGTGATTCCTGCCTTTGCCTCTTTCCAATTTTTTGATTTTATCAATAACATTCTCTGCGTGACTGAGCTTTTCTGCCGGCGTCAAACCCTCTTTATTAAGGTAATGAAGATAAATCACCTCGGCAAAGTTTTTATAATTAATGCTGTAGCCGCTCGGCTCGGCTTCCATATTCTTAGATGATTCAGCTGATAAAAAGGATATAAGATTATCGCTGTAATAATCCTCAAATAGTCTCTTTTTTATATCCTTTTGTTTGTCATAATCCTCCTGATCGGTACTGCTGTAGTATTTCATATTAAACGCAAAGGCAAAATAATACAACGGTTTCTTGATTGCTTTGCTTTTCCCGAACCTTCCTTTTGCTAAATTATTGCTCCGGATAAACCATTTGTTAAATTTGTTGTCTTTGAAATCTTTTTTCTTTTTAGAGAGTTCACCGTTGTATTCATTCTCAAGTTTATGATACTTCCGGTATTTTTCGGAAGCTACACATTGCTCTTCATAGGTTTCGATATAAATTTCCTCGAATTTCTGACTGAGTTCATACGTCTTTTGTGTTTCGTACTTTTCCTCAGCCTTTACAACATTATTAATAAGACGGAAAATCAATTTGTCATCATATTCGATTATTAAATCAACAAGCTTGCTCCTTACTCCGTCAGACAAACGGTGATGAGAAGCTATGATATGCTCCGTCATATTATCAATTGTAAGCTCACCGCTTTCCTCAGCGGTTCCGTCATATGCGCAATTATTATATTCGCTTCTGATCATTTCAAATAATCTGCCGTCTGTTTTCTGCCATTGCATACCGATAATATAGTCCAGAATTTCAATATCGCTCCACTCAAGCTTAATCTCCTTAAAAAAGCCCCGGAACAGCGTTTTGCTCATATCCGAAAAATTAAATCCGTTTAAAGTTTCGATATCATTTCTGAAATACTTTATACCTTCCATACCGTTTTTTCTGCAAAAGTCGTAATAAACAAGCATCAGCTTTTTATCGGAACGTCTGTCCTCCTTCTGAATATAGCTCTGAAAATTCCTTTGTATTTGTTGGAACGTAAGCTTTAGCAGACTCTGTCCCCTTTTACGATTGATCTTTAATACCTCTGAAATCAGCTCCAGAACAACAGCGTCGGCATTATCGGAATATTTTTCAAATGATGATATTATTTTCTGAGCCAGAGCCTTTTGCTCGGTCTTTTTAAAATCCAGAAGGTCGTTTACGATAAATATCCCGGTAAATTCTTTAAGCCGTTTCTTGTAATCCGGCTTCTCCTCAATCCGATAAATATAGTTTTCAAGATTAAAATTATTGCTTTTCATCAGATTTAAAACAAACTCATAAATCTCCTGTAATTCTTCAGAACCGCTGTAATTCTCTATCAGGGCAAACAGGCTATTATTATCGCTTTTTCCGGCAACCGAGGAAATAATCCGACTTAACCTTTTTTTATTTTTCTCCGACAAAACTTCATATCCGTCATCGGAAAACTTTTTTATGAATGCTTTTATTTTTGCCTCAGGCGACTTTCCTTTGAACTTTTCCAAGTAGGTTTTTTCTTTTTCAAGCTTTTTAACGGATATGATGCAGTTTTCTTTAAGGCTTTCAAAATTCTTGTTCAGATTATCCTCAATAATTTTTTTAATTATTAAGAGTGTTTCTTCATCCGGCAGATTCTGATTAATCGTTTCCGCAAGCAAATCAGCATATTCTGCGGGATTTTCGGAATACATATTCTGACACAACAAATCTGACAGAGTTTCCCTCTCTTTGTCACTGAAAACCAATATTTCCCTGTACACTTCCAACATCGTTAATACTTCATCATCAGCCGAGATTTCAAACTTTATTTCGTCAAATAATGAATCATTAATTTCTTCATATGACATTGACGCTAACTTTTTGGAATAGATTTCTTCGTTAAAGTATGTACTGTCCGATTTTACATTGAGGTATTTTTTGAATTGCTTGAGTATTCTGACCCGCAGAGTATCATCTGCAAATTCGGGATCTCCCAGCTCGTCTACGATTTGGGCAATATATTGTTCCGCACTTGGAAACAACAAATAATTTTTATGAATCTCATCCCAGATTTTTTCATCAAGACCGTCTGTCGTGTTGGGAATATCCAGTGCCGCAACAAGTGCAGTATATCTTTTTATTTTATTGTGAATTTCTGCATTTTCATCATAGGCTACATTCAATGCGTCAAACTTTTTTTCAATTTCATTCACAAACTGCCTTTTTATTGACATATCTTCTGTAGCTTCACAAGCGTCAAGCAAGCTATAGAAGTCAGTTTTACAAAGCATTGACAGGAAATCGTTCTGAATTTTTTTCTGTAATTTTTCCATCTTTTTCGTTTTAACTGCACTGTACAACATAACAACACCTCAAAAACAATTTTATGGTGATAATTATAACATACTTAACAGTTTTTCGCAATATTCTTTAGAAATTATATCTTATTTTGACCACAAAACTCGAAACAGGTCATATATTAGTCAAAACCGACTCGGTGATGAATTATCCGGAATTTTTCAGCAGTTTATGCAGTCCGGACTGTACCTTAACTCAGCACACGGCACAGTCCGGACTTTTCTTTATGTCAGATAATCATAAATCTGAATTAATTTATCGGTAAGCTTAATGCCGTACTTATCCGTATTGGTTTCGGAAACAACAACTATATAGTCGTCATTATAACTGCATATGGTCGCTTTTTGTTTGAGGTTAACAAGGTCGGCTGTGCCTGTTTTAGCCCTTATGTTCATTTCAGCAGGTATGCCGTAATTTTCGGCAGTTTCAAGCAAAATGCTGTCAAGCTTTTTCATAGTTTCATTGCTTACAACATTTTCCGACAGTACTTCTTCCTCGGTTTCGCTGAAAATTTTAACCGAGGATTCATTTTCGTCGTAAACGGAATCAATAATATGCGGCTTGTAGATACTACCGTCACAAACTCCCTGCGTTAACATTGCGAGCGAAACGGTTGAGAATAATGTCATTCCCTGGCCGTAAAATGCTGATGCACGGTCATATCTGTATGTTCCCAGATCATAGTCTGTTCTGACAGTACCGAAATCACAGTCAATATCCTGATTGAACATAAATTTTTTTATCATATCTTGTATCGTTGCTCGGTCAACCTGCATTGAAGCTAAAGCAAAATACACATTTGAGGACTTGAGAACTGCTTTTTTAAGGTCAAGCATACCCATTATTTCACCATCACAGTTCCTCACTTCTCCCTCGTTGTAAATAACGATTCCTGTTTCGTCATTATAAGTAAAATCCTCATTTCCGCTTTCCAGAATACAGGCACAGCTGAAGAGCTTGCTTACACTGCCCGGCTGTTCGTTGATATTGTATTTTGGAAGCCATAAACCCTCAACGCTGTTATATTCAGCCATCTTTTCATCAGACAAATCATTGACCGAAAAAACCATTTTCTTATCTGTTGAAACCAACGCCCTTATCTTTCCGCTGTTACGCTCAATCACAACGGCAGAGCCGTCTGTATCCTTAAGCAACTCTGTACAGAGATACTGCAAACCGTTATCTGTCGTCAGCTTTATTGATTTGCCTTTGCCGTTGCCTGCGTCATCATACAGAACATCAAACTGAGAGCTGTGCAGACCGAACGCACCGTAATTTTCCGAACTGTAGCCAATGACATATGCATATTCATCGGGCAGTTTTCCGTTTTTCTTCGGCTCAGAATTCTTCTGAATGATTTCGCAGTTACAATCGGAAAAATTACCGCAGATTATGGTATTGTACTTTATCTCGTTCTCTGCGTCCTGCCTGTAATCCTCAACTGCCTCTGATTCGTAGGAATTTATAGGCAAGACCCCTGACTTTGATATTGTGGCTACTATTGTAACCATAAATATGCACACCGCAAAAATTGAAATGATTTTAAACCTTACGGACTGCTTCATTTGAAAAATCCTCCTTTCTCTCTGATATATATTCACTTATTCTGCCTGAGCCGCAAAAGGCAAATACAGCCAGTGTAAAGGAAACAAGCTGAGAAGCCCCGCCACTACTCAGGAAAAAGCAGTTGATACCCGTAATCGGAAACAAACCAAGGTTTACGAGAATAATAATTGCACTCTGGAACGTGATAAACAAAACCGATACAACAGACGCTTTTCCGTCAAAGTCGCCTGTTGTATTATCTACAGGCACACAGCGGTAAGTCAGATAAGCAAGAGCCACAAAGGCGATAAGAAAGCTTACGGCTATACAAGCACCTAAGCACTGCACAAGGGAAGCAAAAGCAAAGTCATTGCTGTGAGCAGGGATATCCACCATATCAAAGTTGCCAAAGGCTGAGCCGTGACTGATAGCTTTCATAGCCTGTCCTATCTGATATCCGTCACCACCCGTAAATCTGGTGATTAAACGATTGACTACATACTGAATTACACTTTCTCCTGTTGTACCGCTGTTGCTGTTGAGCAATAACAACACGACAATTCCTGCCAGTGCAATTAAAAACAGCGTTAAAAAGAAAAACAGTAAGACCTTTTTGTTGTTTTCAAACACAAATACGCCCGAAAACAGCACAATCAAAAGTGCAAGCAGAGAGCCGAATTCAGCAATCAGAATTGAACCACCTATGTTTATGCAAAGAAATACATCTAAAAACACAAGTCTTTGTTTATTGCTTAAATTTGCAGTGTACAAAAGGGCGAGAAAGCATACAGCCAGAATTTTAATCAACTCTGTAAGCTGAAACGTCATTCCGCCGATAACCAGCCACGCTCTGGTATAATCCAGTTCCTCGCTCGGCGGCTGAATCAATAGAACTGCATATATCAGAACATTCATAGCGATGACAAGCCACAGCAACAGCTTTTTTCGTCTGACCTTTGTGACAATCAGCTTAATTACGGCATAAATCGCTATTGCGGCATACATAGCGAATATGTACTTTGAAAGGCTTGAGGGCGCAATAACAGACATAAGCGTCAGCGAGCAGACCGTTATGTAGCTGACGGCAAATACCATTATCATATTTGCTCTGATTAAAGCTGCATACAAGTAATAAACAGCAAATGCAACCAGAAACGGAATAAGGCAGCCCATATAGGCGTTGAAGCCTTCTTCTGTTCTCACCAGAAGCAGAACAGCAAACGCCGAGGCAATAGCTACAGTACCTGCGAAATACTGCAATGCTTTGCAAAAATCTGCTTTTCTGAGAACATGTGCAATATATTTTTTTGTAATATTCCTGACCTCCGTATTCTAAATAATACGTCTTACAACCGTTCTTTGCACCTGTTCCTGTGCAGATTCTCCGGCTTTCGGAATGTTAAACGTAATCTTTTCGTCACCTATGTAAATCGAAGTTCCGTTTTCAATTGAAATTGACTTGTTAACCGGATCACCGTCGGGTGTTAAAGCCACTCCGTTGCTGCATTCTTTATGTGGATTTAAAAAGAATCCATGGTCATCTTTTGCAATCGTAAAGCTTTTGCGGGACAGATGGTTATAGACTGAATCCACAGTAAGCTTGTTTGCTCTCAGTCTTTCGGGAAGCAGTTCTTCTCTGTCATCCTCACTGCCGACAAGCAGTCCGCCTTCCGGTATCTTTTCGATGTCATAGGTTTTGCCCGTGCTGCCAACGCTCATTGTCAAAACTCTTCTGCGCTTTATAACGGTTTTGTTATCACTGTTATCCGTTTTTATACTGGGAATTACAAATACGGATTTTTTCCTTTTACCGAATTTGATGCGGTCTTTAAAAAACATACGGTAAATAACCGTCAATCCTACTGCGATTACAAAGATTCCTGTTAATGTTGCTAAAAAATTGTCCATAGTGTCCTCCTGAATTTTAATTTTTCCTGTTTAATTACAGGATTTTCAGATTTTTTTAAGTTTTATTGTGATTGATTTTTTTCCTTTTTTAACGGAAGAAAGATTCCAGCTTTCGGAACTGCGTCCTGAAGAAGCAACTGTACATTCAAACGAATCATCCTTCACTTTTGCCACGTGCTTGTCCTTCATCAGGTTAGCAAGCCAGACTATCCCCAAATCGTCTTCCAGCCTTTCGGGAGCCGAGGCCTCGATAGTACCTTTCAGAAACTGACTTAGCTCGTAATTATTTTTAATGTCGGCACTGCTCAGGTTAGAAATTGCTTCCTTGATGTAGGAATAATCTCCGTCAGACATAGCCTTTTCAAAGCCGTCTGTAGAAATAAAGATATTGTTATATTTTCTCTTGAATTTTCTGCATACAAGGTGAGATAAAGCGTCGCTGTCCGTAACAAAATAAGTTCTGGACAAGTCATCGTCAATGTTTACCGACTCTGACAGAATACGTGTTTTTCCGTATTTGTCAACAGCCGCTATAAATCCGTCACCGATGTGAGCAGTGTAAATTTTATTTTTGTGAATCAGCACAGCAAGCATTGTCGTTGAAAACTCCTCTACGGCAATGCCGGTTTTTTTGCTCAGTTTAAAAACGGAACTGCGGGCAACGCATAAAGCAATATTGCCGAAATCGGTTTCGTCCATAGAGTCAATGTCCGCTTTCGTGATGTCGGTAAAATAATCGGTAACAGCCATACCTGCCGTGACTGCGCCCGGCTTTCCGAATACGGCTTCACTGCATCCGTCAAGCACTACGGCTATCACACTGTCTGCTCCGATATGCTTTACCGAAGTAAAGTCCTGACATTCAACTCCGATTTTGCGGTGGTAGTTACCGCTGTGCGTCATCTGAAAATAATCAGCCATTTTAAATTTCCTCCTTAATTTTTTATGATATTTCAAAAACCGACTTCTGTTCAGAAATATCTGAGATAATTCTATCAGTTATTTTTTTCGGCAATTCTGAAGGATGGAAATTATCAATCAGAGTTTTTACCTCCTTCATTTTTCTGATATTTCAAAAATCGACTTTTGTTCAGAAATATCTGAGATAATTCTATCAGTTATTTTTTTCGGCAATTCTGAAG
>ENA-OZFC01000548-OZFC01000548.1-human-gut-metagenome-genome-assembly--contig:-NODE-548-length-24067-cov-6.815925_pt1 | contig 24067 bp, 19 predicted proteins | sample MGYA00245076_ERZ653625 | MGnify/ENA primary metagenome ERZ653625 (study PRJEB26926, sample SAMN06165169) | human gut metagenome | biome: ENVO:00009003; feature: ENVO:2100002; material: ENVO:00002003... | reverse complement strand
GAGCCTTATCGTCGGCAGCGTCAGATGTGTATAAGAGACAGCTATGGATTTAAAAATAAATACATCGTTCTTTGGTTGTTTATAATGGGGAGATGGGATGATGGAGTTTAACAGCAGTTTTTATTTTTCCATTTTTATTTTTCTGTTGACCTATGCGGGGATCATGTCCGAAAGGATTCCCCGTTCTCTCTGCGCTCTTCTCGGTGCGGGGCTGGTCGTATACAGCGGACTGGTCACACAGGAGATGGCGCTCCGGCATTTCATCGATTTCAACACCATCGGTCTCCTGGCAGGCATGATGATCTTAATCGGCGTCGTAAAGAAATCAGGCTTCTTTGAGGCGATGGCGCTTTGGTCCGTAAAGATTTCGAAAGGCCGCCCGAAGGAACTCCTGATTATCCTCGGCTTGATTACCGGCTTCTGCGCCTCTTTCATGGATGCCGTCACTGCTGTACTCCTCATCACTCCCATGACGATTTCCCTCTGCCGCCGTATCCATGTCACCCCGATCCCCACTTTGATCGCAGAAATCCTTCTTTCCAATATTGGCGGTTCCGGCACGATGGTCGGCGATCCGCCAAATGTCATGATCGGTTCCGCGACACATCTCGTATTTAATGATTTTGCCATGAATACCGGCCCTATCGCCCTGCTTAACGTAGCGGCATGCATTATTTATCTGGAAATCATTTACGGCAAGGAGCTCCCGAAAACAGAAATGACAGAGGAGGAACTGGGGAAGATTAGTATTTCTTCTGTCATTACGGACTATTCCATCCTCAAGAAATCCGTCACCATTCTGGCTTTGACCATTTTCGGCTTCATCGTCCACAATATTATCGGCATCGAATCGGCAACGATCGCCCTCACAGGCGGTGTGCTTGCCATCCTTGCCTGCAGCGTGGATCCCCATGAAATATTCCGCGATGTGGACTGGGATTCTCTCTTCTTCTTTATCGGTCTCTTCATCGTCGTAGGCGGCCTTGAAACGACAGGCGTCATCAACGCCCTCGCCCAAGCAGGCATCAGTGCGGTCGGCGGTGACCCGGAAGCCCTTACGTTTACTATTCTCTGGCTTTCCGGCATCGCTTCCGCATTCATCGATAATATCCCTTTCACGGCTACCATGATCCCCCTGATCCACAATATGCAGGAACTTTTAGGACTGGCCCACGCGGACTATATGTGGTGGGCGCTTTCTATCGGCGCGTGCTACGGCGGCAACGGTACCATCATCGGCGCTTCGCCGAACGTCATCGTCGCGGCTCTTGCGGCAAAAGAAGGGTACAATATTACTTTCGGCCACTTCATGTTGAAATGTTTCCCCATGATGCTCGTAACTCTTCTCACATCCACCTTTTATCTTTATGTCAGGTACTTCCTATTCGGCACTCCGTAACCAGCAAAGGCTCCGCTTCACGGCGGGGTCTTTTTTATTTCCCGTACTGCCCGCCGTCTATGCTATAATGGATACAAATAATAACAGGCGGAAAAGAAATGATCCGCACCGCGTCAAGGGGATATTCCCCTCTTTTGGCGCACCCGTTTGCAGAAGGAGGAGTGAATATGGATGAAATTTTCAAAAGAGGCACCTGCCGCCACTTCAAGGAACTGACTCCCGTCGCGGAAGAAGACCTGCTGACACTCGTGAAGGCGGGCATGCAGGCACGAGCCTGCGGCAATCAGGAAGCCCGCGAATTTATCATCGTTACCAGGGACGACCTGGTAAAAGCGATTTCCCACAACAGCCTTGTAGCGGGGCCTGCCCGTAAAGCAGGTGCGGCCATCGTCATCGTAGGCAAAAAAGAAGATATCTCTTTCCCTGAAGAATGGTCCTTTGACTGCGCCGCCGCCGCGGAAAACATTCTCATCGAAGCGGAACATCTGGGTCTCGGATCAATCTGGCTCCAGGTATATCCCTATGCTGACCGCAAAGCGCATCTTTTAAATATTCTTGATATCCCCGCGGAAATGGAACCGTTCTGTATCATCGCCGTCGGCTACGCGGAGCGGAAACCTGTCCGCATGAACCGTTATAATGAACGGATCATTTATAATGACCTCTACGGATCACGCAAGAAATAAAACGACAGCAAAAGACCTCCTGTTCCATTCCGGTTCAGGAGGTTTTGTTGTAAAAATCCCGGCAGGAAATCCTGCCTTTTATTTTGCTCATACCTGTTTATTTCCCCAAGTTTCAGGAAGCAGGAATCCGCCGATCACCGACGCCGCAAGGACAACGTACTTCACTTCGCGGGGCATAAAGAAATCCGATACCCCATACATGAGGATAAGTACCGCCGCCAGCGCTGACCCGCGGGGATAGACGCGGTACCGCTGGAAAAAGGAAGACCCGAGAATGACGCTGTTGCATACTGTCATAAAGAATTGAACCGCACCAACAGCAGCGAAACGGACCTCCGGTTCAAGCCGGATAAAATATATTCCCGTCATAAGCGCGATGCCCAGAACGGACACAAACAGCACCAGCAGCAGACGGCGGAAGAAAACCTTTCGTCCTATCTGCCGCCGGATATCAAGCGTCCCCCGCTGCCACGTGCAGAGAAGCAAAAGGAGCACCGCCAATGCATATTCCGCGGCATAAAACAGATCAGCCTGATTGATGGTAAGCATGCTGACCTCCTTTTCTGTATTCCGCAATTTCCACCAGATTTCCATCCGGATCACGCAGATACAGGCTCCTCATTTTCCCCAGGGCGCCATGCCTTTCCACGATATCCGTCACCAGCGGCGCCTTTTCTTCTTTCAGCTCATCCAGAAGCCTCTCCAATGGTTCCTCCGTCACGAAACAGATATCCAGACTCCCCGGCACAGGCCTTTCCGCCGCCGGCTGGAATTCTCCGGGACAGGTATGGATATTGATTTTTGATGTGCCGAACCGAAGAGCAAACCGGCCGTCTTTTTCTTCCACTTCCATATGAAGCAGATCCCGATAAAAGGAAACACACCGGGATAAATCGCTTGTCACCAGCACCAGATGGTCCAGCTTTGAAATACGCATGATCCATCACCTTTACAAATTCTTTTTTCAAAAAGCAGAAGATATGCCCATCCTTTTCTCCCGGACCTCTTTTAATTCTTCCAGCAGATCAGGAGGCGTATCGCTTTTCCACACCCAGCCGGGCACGGCTTCCGCAGCCCTGTCTTTTGCCGCTTTCAGGTCATAGTAGACCTGCCATTTCGCTTCTTTCAATCCCTCTCCCGTCTGGCGGAGCAGGTATGCCGGATGGAAAGTCGGCATAACGGGGATGCCCTTGTAATCAATCCAATGGCCGCGGGAACGGATAATACCCGCATCATGCCCCAGAAAGAAACGGAGCGCCACTTTTCCGAGAGCGACGATAACTTTCGGCTGCAGGAGGCGTATTTCTTCCGCCAGCCACCGTCTGCCGCATTCATTCCCCTCTGCAATAGCAGGCGTGCGGTTTCCCTTGGGGCGGCATTTTACGATATTTGTGACATATACATGGTCACGCGTAATCCCTACCGACAAAAGAGCTTTATCCAGCAGCTGTCCTGACGGCCCGACCAACGGCCCGCCGTACTCATCTTCCACACCGCCGGGGCCTTCTCCAACGATCATCAAAGGCGCGTCAACCGGACCGGTAGACAGCACGGGACCGCGGCCGCCCTCATCGCAAAGAGGGCAGAGCCGGCACCGGTGGATGGCGTTTTCCAACATTCCGTAATTCTCGAAATGATAAGACGAACTGAATATTTCCGCCCGTTTCCGCGCTCTGTATTCGTCTTCGTCTTCATTCCCCCAAAGATCCATTGCCCCCTCCTTTCCCGGCTATGCCGGCGCTTTATTCCACATCCGGCGGCGCTTCCTGATTCGTCGCCTCATAGAAAAGTGTATACTGCCCGGCAAAAAACATTTTGATAATTCCCACAGGACCGTTTCTGTTTTTAGCCAAAATGAGTTCTGTTTCATTCTGCCGGGGATCTCCTTCTTCAATTTCCTTGTTATAGTAAGCCTCGCGATAGAGAAAGCAGACCAGATCCGCATCCTGTTCAATAGAGCCGGATTCGCGCAGATCGGAGAGCAAGGGACGGTGGTTCGGTCTTGCGTCAGGTCCGCGGGAAAGCTGGGACAAAGCGATAACAGGCACTTCCAGTTCTCTTGCCAGGCTCTTTAAGGAGCGCGAGATCTCTGAAATTTCCTGCTGGCGGCTGTCATTATTCCTTACATTCCGGCTCGTCATGAGCTGGAGATAGTCAATCATGACCGCATCCAAGCCATGTTCCGCTTTCAGGCGCCGGCATCTGGCGCGGATCTGCGCCACTGTCACGGCCGGAGTATCATCTATGTACAACGGCGCTTCCATAAATACGCTCACTGCAGAAGAAAGATTTTTCCATTCCTGCTCCGTATTGATGCGGCCCGTCTTGAGCCGCTGGCCCTCAATCAGCGCGGTGGAACTCAAAAGACGCTGGACCAGTTCATCACGCCCCATTTCAAGAGAGAAAAACGCCACTGTTTTCCGCGCGGAAGAAAGGCTCATATTCTTTGCCATATTAAGAACGATCGCCGTCTTCCCCATGGACGGGCGCGCCGCTACGATAATCAGATTTCCCTTTTGGAACCCGTTTGTAAACGCGTCCAATTTGGCAAATCCCGTCGCCAGTCCCGTGATCAGCTCATGGTTCTGGTACTTTCTTGTAATATCTTCCAATGTATGCTGGACCGCTTCTCCCACAGGAGTAAAGCCCTTCACATTTTGCTCCCTGGCAACCTGGAGAATAGCGCGTTCCGCATCATCTACAATTTCTTCCACCGTATTTTCTTCGGTATACGCAGCTTCCGCAATATCCCCCGCCGTATCGATCAGACGGCGGAGTTTCGCTTTCCCCGACACGATATCCACATGGCGTTCAATCCCCTTCGTGGTGATTACGTGCTCCGGCAGCTCATTGACATACATAATGCCGCCCACATCATCAAGGCGTCCCATGCGGCGCAGCTCTTCCGTGACCGTCAGGATATCTGCGCTTTTCCCTGCACGGGACAAATTCAAAACCGCCTGATAAATGATCGCATCCTGCTCACGGTAGAAATCCTCGGGATGCAGCATGTTTTCCGCCACTTCAATGGCATCTTTGTCCAGAAGCATCGCGCCGAGAACTGCCATTTCCGCTTCTATATTCTGTGGAGGCATCCGTCCCAATATGAGCGTTTCGGTATCATTTTTCTGTTTGCCCCGGTTTTTGCCTCCGCGTTCTGTTGCAGCCATAATCTTCTCCTGTTATTTCACAAGTATTTTATCCAATACATCTTCAATCGTCCGTACTGCCGCCACTTCCATGCCGAAATGGGTTTCCCCGATATCTTCCTTATTTTCCGCCGGAATAATAAGTCCTTTCATCCCCGCCTGATGAGCGCCAAACGCCTTTTCATAAACGCCGCCTACCGGTTTGATTTCTCCGGACAAAGAAATTTCCCCCGTTACAGCCCAATCCTGGCGAAGCGGTTTTTGTTCCACCGCGGAAATAATGGCTGCCGTGACAGCGCACCCTGCCGAAGGACCGTCAACATTCCCTCCGCCGATCACATTCACATGGAGATCGTAATCGCCCAGATTTTTATCGGTAAGCCTGCGTACCACCGATGCCGCCGTTGCCACAGAATCTTTTGCCATAGATCCTGCTGTATTATTAAAATGGAGCGTCCCCTTCCCCGCTTCTTTGGCAGGATATGCCGCCGCTTCGATCTCAATAGTGCTTCCTGAAAATCCCGAAACGCCCAGTCCGAAAACATGCCCCACTTCCGGCACGTCCGATGCCATTTTATGATGCGATACGGTAAGGCGGCTTCCCCTTGCCGTGCGGCGCATGATTTCTCGGGAAATAAAATTTTTCCCCGCCCCGCCCGCTTCATATACTGCCAGACTGTACGCATCGGCAAGAAGATTTACCGCTTTTCTGCCTTCCATGGTGTATTCACTGATCATTTCCGCCACACCGTCTTCCAAAGACACTTTCAATTTCTCCGCCGCATTTTTTACGATGGTTTCTACATCTTCCGGCCGAAGCGGTTCAAAGAATACTTCCGCGCACCGCGAACGGATAGCGGGATTGATTTCCTGCGGCTCCCGTGTAGTCGCACCAATGAGAATGAAATCAGCAGGTGCGCCGTCGCGGAATAATTTTTTGATATACGCCGGCACATAGGGATTTTCTTCATCATAGTATGCCGATTCGAAAGGCACCCTTTTATCTTCCAGCACCTTAAGAAGCTTATTCAGAAGGATAGGATCCAATTCCCCTATTTCATCAATAAACAGAATGCCCCCATGGGCATCCGTCACAAGCCCCGGCTTCGGCTCGGGAATACCGTCATCTGCCAATTCCCTCTGCGCGCCTTGGTAAATAGGATCATGGACGGAACCGATAAGAGGATTCGTAATATCACGGCTGTCCCAGCGGAGCGTCGTACCGTCGCATTCCACAAAAGGCGCATTCTCTCCGAATGCTGACCAGGCCGTTTTCTTTGCTTCCTCAAGGACAAGACGGGCGGCCGTCGTCTTCCCCACACCGGGCGGTCCGTAAAGAATTAAATGCTGGGGATAGGGAGAAGCGATTTTGGATGCCAATGCTTTCACTGCGTCATTTTGCCCGACAATTTCCGACAGGGTGCCCGGCTTTACCACATTCATGACCGTTTTCGTCAAACTGATTTTATCCAAAGCTTCCAGCTTTTCCATTTTATGCCGGCTCTGTGCTGTTTCCACATCGTCTTCGTCTTCTTCCAAAAGTTCGCGCTTCACTTCATCCACATATTCTTTATGCTTTTCTTCCAGGCGTTCAGAAATCTTCCTCTCCAGACGCTCCTCCACCGCCCGGCGCGCCAGGAGTTCCGCCAAACGATCTTCCAGTCGGTCAAGAATAGCAGGAATTTCTCCCTCCTGCGGTTCTTCGGTATACTCCCTGCTCTCAAAAACCAGCCGCTCAATCCCCAAAAGGCGTTTCTTCAGATTTTCATGATGAATATATTTCAATGCGCCATAGCGGCTTGCGCGGACAATCAGTTCTTCCGGACCAACAGCGCCGGCATAGATTTCATAAATCACATCCAGACGCCTTTTCAGTTCCGGTTTATCCGCTGCGCCGCCGCTGATAATGCGGTTCTTCAAACGATCCATTAAATCCTTTATATCTTCCATCTAAGATCCTTCTTCACAACCATTCCATTGAAAAGATAATGACATATTTATATTTTACAACATAGAACGGCAAATGATAAGGACACAGGAAAATACCTTGCCGCTCCCCATCATTCAGAGCAAGTACAAGAATACTTTGCGGGAAAAACAGAAAACGGCCATATGACAAAGAACAGGCAATTCCGCTTTTATCAGCAAACAAAAAACTGCCAGCTTACGGACGACAGAATCCTGCTGACAGAAAAAGACCTTTCATTTTAATCTTTTGCGTCATCACAGCAGCAGATCCTTAATCACATCATGGATAACACTTTGCCGTCCGCCGTCATTCTGAGCGGAGGCAAGAATGCTTTGTGGGAAAACCGGGAAACGGAACGATGAAACGGAGTGAAGAATCTATTACTTGGATAACGTTTTACGGCTTTCCTCACCACGATAATAGATCCTTCACTGCCGCTCAGGATGACGCCTTACTGCTTTCCTCAACACGTTAGCAGATCCTTTGCTACCGCTTCGGATGACGTCTTACCGCCCCTCTCACCACGACAGCAGATCCTTTAATCACGCCCTGGATGACGATTTCCCGTCCGCCGTCATTCTGAACGGAGGCAAGAATGCTTTGTGGGAAAAACGGGAAACAGAACGATGAAACAGAGTGAAGAATCTATTACTCGAATGACATCTTACCGCTTTCCTCACCACGATAATAGATCCTTCGCTGCCGCTCTGGATGCCTCCTTACCGTCCCTATCCTTCAGAGTGGTGGTAGAATGCTTTGCCGGAATGACAGGAAACGACTATGTGACAAGGGACGATGAATCTATTCCTCTGATGACGCTCAGCGGCCGACAGCTCATCTTCCGGTCTCTGCTTCCCGGATTCTGTCTCACACCCGATTGCTTACGGCGATCGGCTGCCAGCTGATAGGTAATGACTTCTGCCTTTTATCTATCTTTTCCTTATCGACCGGACACGCTTCAACACCCCCGCAACGAACCAGGCCGTAGCCGCCGTGAACGCCATGCCCGGCAGAGCCGCCGCCACCATGGCATAAAATCCTTTTCCCAGAAGAAGCGTCATTGCTCCCCTTGCCGCGGTTGTCCCTATTGGTCCGGAAATGATGTAAAACAATCGGGACGAACCGAGCAGGAGCCATACCGCGCCTACAGCCAGCCGGAATGACATGGAGATCGTCACATTCAAAATCGTGTGCGTTCCCAGCGCCAGACTCAATAGAGACGCCAACACCCCTGCAATGATGTATTTCTTAAAACCGAAGACGCCGCAAATGGCAACGGCGATAGGCGCCGATAATTGAAACTCCGTCCCCGGTACTAATCCGGGGATCTTAAAAGAACCGCTCACTCCGATAAGCGCCGCCAAAAGCGCTGTTTCGCAAACATCGACAATGACTTCCCTGCTGCCTGCCGCTTCCGGCTTGTACGCTCCTGTTTCCAATTCTCCGTTCATTTTGACCTCCAATGTCTGATTAAAATAGCTGCTGCTTTTTTCATTTCTTCTTTTGTATGCATCGCCGTTACCGTCAATCGGATGCGGCTTGTTCCCACGGGTACGGATGGCGGACGGATGGCGGACAGCAGGATTCCTTCTTTCCTGCATGCTTCCGCCGTTGCGATCGCCTCTTTTTCATCTCCCACCACCACCGGAATGATCGGCGTATCCCCTGCAGCAATGTCCACTCCCGTTTCTGTCAGGAGATTTCGCATATAAGCCGTGTTCTCACAAAGACGGCCCAGATATTTCTCCGGATCCGCTTTTAACAAGCGAAGAGCCGCTAAGGCCGCCGCTCCCGTGACCGCGGAAATGGCTGTGGAGAAAATAAAAGGCCGCGATGTATTCCGCAGATAGTCGCAAATTTCCCGGCTTGCCGCGATGTATCCCCCTTCCGCACCGAAAGCTTTCGACAAGGTTCCCACCTGCACGTCGATCCCTGCCATACGGAAATACTCCGCCGTTCCCCGGCCGGTTCTGCCAATGACACCCGAGGCATGGGCGTCATCCACGATAAGACAGGCCCTGTAGTCCTTCTTCAGTGCCGCCAGAGCGGGCAGCGGACAAATATCCCCATCCATGCTGAATACGCCGTCCGTCACAATGAAGCGCTGCCCTTCGCAGGGAACGGTCTGCAGCAGTCTTTCCAGATCCGCCATATCGCTGTGCCTGTAAACTGCCGTTTCGGCTTTTGAGATACGGCACCCGTCGACAATACTCGCATGATTCAATTCATCACTGAAAATGACATCTCCCTTTCCGGCAAGCGCATACAGCACTCCCAGATTCGCCATGTATCCTGTATTGAAGATGACTGCGTCTTCGGTATGTTTGAAATCGGCTATTTCCTTTTCCAAATCGGATAACTCAAAAGCTGCCCCCGAGGTAAGACGCGCCCCGCCGCTTCCCGTACCGAAACGAACCGCTTTCGCTGCCGCTTCCTGTACTTCCTTCGCATGGGTCATGCCCAGGTAATCATTGGAATTGAAAACGATATACCGCTTTCCTTCACGATCTACACCGAGAGACGCCGTTTCCATGCGCAGATCCTGCACCTGCCTGAGCCGCCCTTCCTGCCGCAGCGCGGAAAGAGCGGAGAAAATATTTTCCGGCTTCATTCGATCCTCACCAGCACTGTCTGATGCTGCATATACTCCACATACCTGTCCATATCCGTACCGTGCTTTACAAAAAATACGCGGCCGCCGATAGGATCCCCTTTCTCTTTCATCACCGTAATCCGTCCGTAGCCAAACTTCGGCGAACCCACATAGCCTGTCACATAAAAAGGATCATCCGACCAGCAAAGCTCCGCCACCGTCCCCGGCGCCGCCGCCACTTTCGATGCCAGAATGAGCGCTTCTCTCGGATGTTCTCCGCCCAGGCCCTTCGCCCCCATCTGTGCTTCGTATGCGCACGTATCTTCGCAATCCATACAGCTGCACCGCACGCCGCGCATACCAAGTCCGTCCAGGCGCTCTCCTGTTTCCGCATCAACGACTGCCGCGCCGCGCATACTGTCTATCAGCGATTCCAAAATAGCAAATCCTTTTCCTATAGCAGTTTCGCTGACTCCGGAACGGAGCAGTTCTTTTTTCGCCGCCGCCCGTCCTTCCTCCTTTGTTTCCGTGTCAATCTGGTACAAAGGCAAAAGCGGGCAGCAGGTGATTCCCTCATGCCTGACCGCTTCCACCTTGAACTGGATAAAATCCGCCGCGCCGCGGTCATGTTCCCAGGCACGGTGCAGCATGGAAATCATCTCCTGTTCCACGCTGTTCTTTGTTACAATCCTCTCCGCTCCGGAAATATGCTGCCCGCCCACGCCGTGGGCACCGCCAAGACTGGAACGCATTTTCACGCTGTACAATACCTTTTCTTCTCCCATAATACTCCCCCTTTATTTTCCGCCCGTTTCCGGACAGCCAACATCTTTTCTAAGTGTAGTAGCCGTCTTCACTTTTGTCAATCATATTTTTTTATAAAGTTTACAATAAAAGCAAAATTTTTTCAAAAATAAAAATCTCCTCCCCCGGTTAAGGGAAGAAGATTATTTTTTACCTGCCGCTTTTATTTTCTGCTGCTAAAGAACCCCCTGCAGGAACAGGAAATTTTTATTCCGCAACTACGGAAATATGTACCTCGCTGGTAACCTGCTGGTGTACCCAGACTTCCACATCATATTCTCCTGTGGTCCTGATCGGATTTTTCAGCCTGATATTTTTCTTATCCAATTCAAACCCATACTGCTCTTTAACGGCATCACAAATATCTTTTGCCGTGACACTGCCGAAAACCCGTCCGTCCTCACCGGACTGCACTTTGATAACCGCTTTTACTTTTTTCAGCTGGGATGCCATGATGACCGCTTCGTCCGCAGCCACTTTGGATTTAAATTCTTTAGATTCACGGCGCTGTTCCGCTGTATTCAGATTGGCTTTCGTTCCTTCCGCGCCAAGTCCGCGGCGAATTAGGACATTACGGCCATAGCTGTCCGCTACTTCGACAACATCGCCTCTTTTCCCCAATTTCTTTACATCCTGAAGCAATACTACTTTCATTCTTTTTCCTCCTCCGTTTGTTTACGAACATTGGCAACAACCGCCTTTGTTATATCTTCTATATTGCCGTCAGTGCCGAACTGCGCTCCCGCCACTGTCTGATGGCCGCCGCCGCCAAGCTGTTCCATGACAATCTGCACATTAACAGACCCGTCGGAGCGCGCGGAAAGGCAGAGTCCGTTCTCCGTATAGTAGAAAAGGAAGCTGCACCGTATCTTCTGCACGGTGACAAGGAAATCCGCCACCTGTCCTGCGATAATCTGGGAATCCGCCGTGCCTTCCGGACATACGGCAAAGGCCATGTATTCATCCACCTGTTTCATATCGGCCAAAATCATGGATTTAATCTTGATGGACGCCAGGTCCATCGAAAAGAGCTTTTTAACCAAAGCGGTGTCTGCGCCGCACCGCCTGAGATAACTTGCCGCGTCGAACGTACGGACACTTGTCTGGACGGTAAAGCTCTTCGTGTCCACCACCATCCCCGCATAAAGGCAGGATGCTTCCAGTGCATTCATTTCTTCTTCGCTGCCATAGTACTGGATCAGTTCCGTCACCAGTTCCGAAGCGGAAGATGCCGACGGTTCCATATACGTAAGAAGCGGACTGTCGATAATGCTTGCCGCACGGCGGTGATGATCGATAACGACTTTCTTCCGCACTTTCCTCAGCAGTTCCGGCGCTGCCACCAGTTCGGGGATATGCGTGTCCACAACAATGACCACTGTCTTATCCGTCACGAGGCTTTTTGCCTTGCCCTCATCAATAAGGAGCCCTTCCGCCAAGCCGCTGGATTGTATGGCCTGGATCATTTTCCTGGACGTATCATCCTGTTTGGAAATGACGATGTGCGCTTCCACCTTGGACACTCTCGCCAGGTGGGAAACACCTACCGCGGCCCCGAGCGCGTCAAAATCTTCATGGGCGTGCCCCATAATGAGAACCATATCCGCTTCGTTAATGATCTCACGGAGCGCCTGCGCCACCACACGGACACGGACACGGGTACTGCTCACCGAAGCAGGCGCTTTGCCGCCAAAGGCTTTTACATCTTTCCCGAGACGGACGATGGCCTGATCCCCGCCGCGGCCAAGAGCCAGATCAAGCGCCACTTGGGCTTCTTCATACTGGCGGTTAAAAGATTCGTCACTTTTTACGATGCCGATGGACAAGGTCACGGGAATACGGTTCACCGTATGGATTTCCCGCACCCGGTCAAGTATTTCAAAATTAGAATCCATCATATCCTGCAGGGCCTTTGACGAAATACAGGCCACAAAATCAGACGCATTGTACTGCTTGATAAATCCGTCATGGCTGTTGAACGTAGCAAGCACTTTCTCCGTCACATCAGAGAGCAGGGCGGACCGCTCCACATCACTCATCTCCGCTGTCACTTCCTGTATATTGTCTATACGGATCAGACAAAAGACAGGGCGTGCCTCTTCCGACTCTTTCAAAGATTTCTCCACATCGCTCCTGTCCATGAAGTAAAGCACCATGAAAGATGCTCCGTCCGGCTCATCAGAAGGAACCCATTTATGGAATACACGGAAAAACGTCCCTCCCGCATGGCAGTCAAACCACCCCGCCTTCCCCCAGAGCTTGGCTACTTTCTGTCCCTGGATAATATCACGGAGAGGCGTCCCCTCTTCCGTACCGGCAATCCATGAACGGAATACGCCGTTTGCCCAGACGAGCTTTTTCTTCTCGTCCACAACGGCAATTCCCAGCGGAAGATTCCGCACCGCATAGACCGTACCGACTGAAACACCTGATGATAAATCATCAAGATACCTCATGAGAAGCCGCTCCTGCATAAGGTCGGAGCGTTTCACCCAGACGACAGCCGCCGCGGTCACGATAAACATTAAAAGCCCGAGGAGCCAGTTCTGTGTGGCAAGCACCAGGACTGCCGCCAAAAGGAGGCTTATCATGACTTTTGAAGTTTTCTTATATACCCAAATATTGCTGAGCATAGTGCTCCTTTCATTTTTTCATCCAACGCAACCCGGTTCCGGAAATCGATGCTTTATATGTAATCGTACCCTATGGCAGTTCTTATTGCAAACAGGCTGCTATTCGTAATTTCTCTTCTTCCTGTATTGAAGCACCATATCGGACAATCCCAGGAGAACGACGATCATCTGCACCATTCCGATGATAACGGAAAGAACTGCGATGATCCAGCGCAGCGGCCTCACGAAAGGATATTTTCTGGGCATCCACCAAAGCGCCGCCAGCCCCTGAAGCCAGAAAACGAGAACACAGGCAAGTCCCAAATTGTACTGGATCATTTCGAGCGTTGCATTTCTATTCGTGATGTACTGCATGGCAAATGCCAGAACATAAAGTCCCAGAAAGAAACGGGGCAGTTCCCATCGTTCCAGGGGAGGCATTCCGGGGATATCCTTTATGCCGAGACGGGTAAAAATCTTTTTCCCCAGCATCATGGACGCCCAAGTGTAAAAAAACGCGGCACCCACCGTGGCGGCGGGAATGGATTTCCGTATAGCATCCATCATCTGCTTTACATTCTCCTGCGCCTGCGTGAGCAGTTCGCCGGAATAAAACTGCTCCATCTGCGCCATCATCTGCTGCTCCATGGTGTCCATCGCTTCACCGCCAAAAATCATGGGCGGCACATTCAAAATATACATCGCCGCAAATGCCTGCCCGATCAAAGCGGCAAGGACCACGACCGCTCCCGCAGCAAGCGTCGCCGCCGCAGAAACCTTATTTCTGTAACAAATCCCCAGTATCACGCCAAGCACGCCGAAGATGGCGCAAAGGAAAGCGGCGGAAATGAATCCGAAAAAGACGGAATCCAAAATCATGATGCCTGCCGTGACAATAATCGACCACGAAGTCCCCTCCTTCATTCCCAGGTATGCGATAGGAAGAGGGATCAGCAAAAACACCACCAGGGAAATCAGGGGCATGTAAAATCCGATAACGGAAAGCACCACCGCCAGGGCGGTACACATTCCCGCCAAAACGACGGCGTTTGTTTCTCCTGCTCTATATTCGTCCATAACTGCTCCTATCAAACATTTATCAGTATTATTCTATATTTTACCATACAGAAACAATAAACGCGGCCAATAAAAAACTGTGACCCCATAAAAGAAATCACAGTTCATTATGTCCGCGCGAGGCTTATCTGACTTCCTGGATGATAGGAAGAATCATCGGCCTGCGCTTCGTCTTTTCAAAGAAATACCTGCCCAGGGCATCGCGGATCTGCGTCTTGATAGCGTTCCATTCCGTCACATTCCCCGTGTTGCACCGTTCCAGCACATTTTCGATACGGCTTCTTGCGCCGGACATAAGCTCCTCGCTGTCACGGACATAAACGAATCCCCGTGATACGATATCGGGACCTGCCGCGACCTGGCTGCTCCCCTTTTCAAGAGCGATAACCACGATGAACACACCGTCCTGCGCCAGCTGCTGGCGGTCGCGGATAACGATATTTCCTACATCGCCTACCCCGAGGCCGTCTACAAAGACAGCGCCGGACTGCACCTTGCCATTGATCTTGCCGCTGCGGTTCGTAAATTCGAAAACGGTCCCGTTGTCACCGATAAGAATATTCTGCTTCGGCACGCCCAAACTTTCCGCCAATTCCGCATGAGAGCGGAGCATTCTGTATTCTCCGTGAACCGGCACAAAAAACTTCGGACGGACAAGAGAGAGCATCGTTTTCAAATCCTCCTGGGAACCGTGGCCTGACACATGGACGCGGCTCGTCCGGGACGTAATTACCTTCGCCCCCAATCGCATAAGATTATCAATCGTCCTGCCGACGCTCGTTTCATTTCCCGGAATCGGCGATGCGGAAATAATGACCGTATCCCCGGCATGAATCTGCACCTGCCGGTGGCTTCCGTCCGCCATACGGGACAGTCCTGCCATAGGTTCGCCCTGGCTTCCTGTCGTGAGGATGCAGATTCTGTCATCGCGATAATGATTGAGCTCCTCCGGTTCAATAAATGTGCCTTCCGGAGCCTTAAGGTAGCCCATTTCAAGCGCGATACCCACTACATTGACCATGGAGCGGCCGAAGACACAAACTTTTCTTTTATTTTCAACAGCCGCATCAATCGCCATCTGTACGCGGGACACATTGGACGCGAATGTGGCAAGAATGATACGTCCCCTGACTTCGTGGAAAGCATCTCTAAGCGACTTGGAAACCACTGCTTCCGACAAAGTATATCCCGGATTCTGGGCATTCGTGGAATCGGCGCAGAGGACAAGCACACCGTTGCGGCCAAGCTCGGCGAGCTTGTGCATATCCGTCTGTTCTCCGTCCACAGGGGAATGATCAAATTTAAAATCACCTGTATGCACCACAGTTCCTACCGGCGTACGGACATAAACGCCGCAGGAATCCGGAATGGAATGACATACATGGAAGAAACCGAACCTGAAAGAACCGCGTCTGAATTCATCGCCTGTCTTTACTACATTCAAATTGTACTTTCCGATTTTCTGTTCCTTCAGCTTGCCTTCAATCAGGCCGCAGGTCAGCCGCATCGCATAGACCGGAGCGGAAACATCACGCAGTAAATAAGCCAGCGAACCGATATGGTCTTCGTGTCCGTGAGTAATGAGAATGGCCTTGATCTTGTCCCTGTTTTCAATCAGGTAACTGAAGTCGGGGATAACGATATCCACCCCCGGCATTGTTTCATCAGGAAAAGCCATTCCTGCATCTATTACGATAATTTCGTCGCCGTAACGGAATACAGTCATGTTCTTCCCGACTTCCCCCAGGCCTCCCAAGGGAATGATCTGTAATCTGGATTTTGCCAAGATTAACCTCCTATTCAATTGTAGCCGTACATTTCATTTATTACATAAAATATAAAAATTGCCGTACCATAGTCGCTTCTGTTATTATACCATGGGACGGAAAGGATTTGTTCCCTTATTAAAGAAATAATATATTTTTTCATTTTTATGTGCACCCATAGTATAATGAATGAAATATGAAATCCCGCACAGGAGGCGCCATGGCAAAAGTAATTAATTTCAATCCCGGCAAAAACGTAAAAGCCGGCATTTTCGAAAAGTACATGAAAGATAACGACCTGAATTTTTTCCAGCGCAGAGATACCCATGACGAAAAAGACTCCGTGGCTTTCATCACCACCATTCCTGCAGGGAGTCACCGCCTTGTAGCTGCCGTCATCACGGACAACAGCATGTATACCCTGCTCCGCATCCATTTGGGTGTCGCTCCCACAGGCCCCGCCCGTAAAACTTTCATCCGTTTCCTGGAGCAGCTGAACGCCGCCCATTCCATTTTCAAGTACAGCATTTCCGAAGACGATAACACATTCTTGGACATCTGTGTCACCACAAGACCGGAAAGTTTTGATCCGGAAATAATCCGCACATCCCTCAACCTCATCATCTTTCATTTGAAAGATAATTATGAAGATATCGCACGGCGCCTTTCCAAGCCCGGTGACGCTTCTGACGGCTTCGAACTGTAACATCAAAAAACAGTATGATCTGTCCTGTCGTAAAAGATATTCTATTTCTCCTTAAAACAGCATTATAAACTTGAGCTGAATAACGAGGAACATCAGACGTCATAGCGAAGGATCTGCTGCCATAATGAGGGGAACGTTAAACGTCATCCTGAACGAATGTGAAGAATCTGTACCCGTGGTGAGGAAAGTGGTAAGGTGTCATCTGCAGCATCAGTGAATGATCTGCCATCATGAAGAAAAAAATACAGAAGATCCACTTTTCAAACTTCACCGCAAAAATCAGCAGCATGATCCGGATAATCTCGATTTCATTGAAAAAGCTTTATTCCCATAAGTGGCAGAATAAAGCTTTTTTGGTTCTTTGTTATAAATTAAACCGCAGATGCTGCAAAAGGTTTCACTACGCCAGGAGCAGTATTATTCCTTCTCTCCTTCCTTTTTTGCCAGATCGGGATATAGCCCGTCACGAATCATTCTAAGCCCGTCAATCGTTTTTATCGCCGGTGTATACATATGGTCAAAAGGGATAGGATACACCCTTTGATTTTTTACTGATTTGAGGGAACTGAATTCCGCACGCCGGAACATCTCAATGATTTGCAGACGCTGTTCCTCATTGAAACATACGACAAACAGTACGTCAGGATTATAAGAAATAAGATCTTCATATCCGATACGCCGTTCACCGGCAGGCATATATCCGCCAAGCTGTTCCACCATATCCCCGACAACCCATCCGTTATCATAATTGTAAAAAGCCTTTCCCTCCGGCTCTACAACCATGACCGCCTGCGAAGCCCGTCCTTTGACAAGTTTCTGTGTGCGGGATAATTCATCATGGATTTCCCTGATCATCCTGTCCGTTTTTTCCCGGACATCAAAAATCTGTCCCATGTCATCCAGATAACGGCATTCATCTTCAATGCGCCCTTTATCATGTAAATGATTCGAAGTAGAAACAACGTATGTCCTGACACCTCTTTCATTCCACCATGCTGTCGGCTTCTTCAGCACAGAAGCAAATGTCGATTTCCACCCGATAATCAGATCCGGATTGGCGGCAACTACAGTTTCTGCATCAGGATGATAACGGTTTATGATTTTCACTTTTTTTATTTCTTCAGGATACATTTTTTCCATCCGCTTCCATGCTGTGCCGCCGGTATTTATAGAAGTGCCGATGACCGTATCTCCCTGTCCGAGGCATATCAATGTCTCGAATGTATTCAGCTCATGCGTAACAACGCGCCGCGGTTTTTCCGTAAATACCTGTTCTGCAGGATTTCCCGCCGAATCAGAATTCCTTATCGTTACCGGATAGTGAGAGCCGGCTGCACGGCCATTCTGCATGTCATACAGGGAATTTCCCACCTGTACATGGTAGTAATATCCGCCAAGAAACAGCAAAAAGATGGAACCGGCAATCAATAAGATTTTTTTCATTATCTCCTCAATAAAGAAATGAAGGTGAATCTTCATGCATCCACCTCCATTTTCATTTCATCCGACAAAATCAGAACTTATACTTCGCACCGAGCATAAACGCACGTCCCGGCTGCGGCCAGGCTCCCATTCCCAAATAAGCGGTATACGTATTTTCCCAAGATTCATTCGTCAGATTCGTTATTGTACCAAACACGGACAAGGCCTCATTGACTTTATAATTTCCCGAAAGATCAAAGACAAGGAAACGATTATCCGTATACGCTTCACGATTAAGACCTGTATAGTAATTACACAGGAGCGATGCATCCCATTTATCACTTTCATAAGTCAACACGCCGGTATACGTATTTTGCGGTCTCAATTTATTTATTGCGCTGTTCACATTTCCCTTTAACCCTGCCAGATCCGGATCGAAAATCATGCCATTTTTGGCATTCCACTTATCTTTCGCATGGGAGTAATTGAAACTGAACGACCAATGATCGTTAAATTTATGCTTCATCGTCACATTAATCGATGACTTCTTCTCTGTCGCATTCACATACTTCATTTTGAAATCACGGATATTTTTATCCCACACGCTATAGCGGGCGATCGCATTTTTCATATCCGTCCAGTCATAATGAACAGCAGCAGAAGTTTTGCTGCCGAAATCCTTACGCACACCTAAAGTCACTACATCCCCCTTTTCATCTTCCAGCTTAGCATCGACCTTATTTCCACTTGAATAATCCGTATTTGTCAGATGATAATCCCCTACACGGATCGGCCGGTACACCTTAGTCCACCCGGCATATATGCTCGCGGTATCATCAAACGCAAATTGCGTGACAACAGAAGGCGTAACAACAGAAACAGATTTCCCGGCATTGGCATGAACTCCTGCTTTGGAAACTTTTGCAAAATCACTGTAATAAGAATATCGGAGAGCCGGCGTTATTTCCCATCTATCAGTGATATGTATTTTATCCTGTACGTATCCAAGAACACTTTCCCGTTCCACGCTTGAAGTTGTTTTCTTTCTTACATGGGTATCATAATAACGGGATTTATCATAAGTCCACGTCGTGAGCAGATCATGTTTTCCAACAGTCTTTCCGTACTGGATCTGCAAGCCTCGGTTTTTCAGCTGCGTGAAATAAGACTTCTTGTCCCTGCCTTTATGATTTTTCTTTGCCCACGCATCCCATGCAGGTGTAAACGGTGTAGGCGCATCTTCCCTGTCCCCTGCACCGAAAGAGCCGAAATACGTTTCATGCTGGTCATAGAAACGGATAAAACTGTCCATTCCATGATCCTTGCCGAAATAATAAGTCAGATCATAATTATTTTTGTTGTAAATATTATAAGCACCGAGCCAGGTTATCCATAAATTCCTATATCCCGGATTATCAAAGTTCCCGTATTTATCATTTTGGAAATAATCTTTCTTAATCCGGTTCCATTCCGCGTCGCTTAAGTATCTGTAATCAGGCGCCGTCAAAGGATAGTCATCGTTTCCCTGCATATGGTTATAAGAAAAAGCCAGCTCATGTCTGTCATTAAACTTATAATCTACACGGGCATTTAATGTATTATCCCTGTATCCTGTTTGATGCCATGTATAATTTTTACCTGTAATCCCGTCATGATAATGGGAATCCCCACTAAGCTCCCTCCGTGCCGCAAAAAAGTACCTCAACTTTCCGGTATCGTTACTTCCGGAATAAGTCAGCCCGTAACTGAACCGCTTCCACGATCCGGCGGAGAAATCTATTGTTCCGACAGGCTTCAGCGCCCCCTTCTTGGTAATAATGTTTATGACGCCTCCGGTGGCATCCGCCCCATAAATAGAAGCACCCGGCCCTTTAATTACCTCAATCTTCTCAATATTGTCCATTCCTACAATCTGGTTGACATCAATTATAGATTTAGAGCCGGCAGCATAGTCAGACACAGGATTTCCCACGCTATTATCCATCCTGCGGCCGTCAACCAATATAATAACTCTGGCATCTCCATTAATGGAAACAATGGAATGTGTCTGGGTATATCCGTATTCGCCGCCCCGATAGCCTCCGGGTGTCTGTACCTGCACGCCGGGAATATATTTCAATGCGTCGCCGACTTGCGTATAATGCCGTTTCTCTATCGTGTCCGAATCAATAACCTGCACATCCCCGCCGGTACGGTAATAAGACTGTTCCGTAATCATATTTCCGAACCGGTCTTTTTGCCGGTCTGCCGAAACTTCAATCCCATCCAGCGTATAAACAGCATTTACATCCATACCGCCTGCCGCAAATGCCAACACTGCCATCATCGCATAAAACTTTTTACCCATACCTTCTCTCCTTTAATATAAAATATTCTGATGCGCTCAAATGAAATATTTATTTTATGACCCCCTCTTCAGATAAACAATGTATGTAAATTCTTATATTCTCATCTCCGCTGCCGGTCTTTCCGTGTTTCGACCGCAGAGAAATGGAAACAAGCTGACCGTTTTTTCTGCCATGCTTCCTGTTGATTTCCTTTCATGCCATGGCAAGTCAGGCATCACCTGCCAGATCAGGGTACATGCCGGAAGACAGGACCCTGAGTCCGTTTATTGTTCTCACTGCCGTTGTATACATATAATCCAACCGGAGGGGATATACCCTTTTTTCTCGAACCGCCTTCAAAGAAGAAAACGCCGGATTCTGTGTCAATTGCTCCATCATGGTTTTTAAATCATGGTTGAAGTACACAACGAAAATAACATCCGGATCAAGACGTATCAGTTCTTCATAACTGATATATCCGTTTTCACAGGGAATAAAACCGCCAAGCCGGCGTACCATATCCCCAACAAGCCATTCATAGCCGTAAACGTCCAGTCCTCCTCCGCTGAATTCTACCACCATGACCGACGGGTGATGGCTGTATCTGGTTTTTTCCTGCACATCTTCTATTTCCTTCCATATTTCATCGGTCAGCAATTTGGCTTGTGATTCCGCATGAAATATAAGCCCCATATCTGTTATGAACCGGCACTCATCCTCCACGCCTGCCCCGGGCTTCACCATATTTGAAGTCGCCTGGATGTAAGTGGCAACCTGTCTGGCATTCCAGAAATCAGTCGTTCCCAGCCTTTTGTCGGCGAAGGTGGAGTACCATCCGATAATACAGTCCGGATTTAAAAGGACAGCTTCTTCTTTGGTCAGATTTCTGTAAGTTATCTTTTCCAAAGCTTTCCCCTGTTCCATATACCTGTCATCGTAAGGTTTTCCCCAGTCCGTATTTTGCATGTTTACTGCTATGATCCTGTCAGCGGCTCCCAGCGCCATCAGGGTCTCAGCCCCGTTCAGGCGATTGATGATGACTCTTTCGGGAATTTTGGAAAAAGAAACCGTAACAGGTTTTTTTAATGAATCGTATGTACGGACTTCGGTAACTGCCTGTACTTCTGGGAAACCGGATGTACTGGCCGGGTATGAAATCCGCACGGCATACAGACAGAATAGGAGCACCGCCCCGCACAGGAGAAACAGACCGGATTTCTTTCCCATGACGGGTCCCCCATCAGAATCTGGTATTAATACCGATCAGGAACCGCCGTCCGGGCTGTGGAAATGCGCCTTTGCCCATGTGGTAGTAATATCGGTTTTCCCATGCCGTATTCCATAAATTATTCCCCACAAGATAAACGGATGTCGAATCAGTGATTTTAAAATTCAATGTCAGATCACTGACAACGAATCGTTTATTGGTAAAGAAATTCTCATCATTGCCCGAATAAATGCTTGTCAGAAAATCCGCACTGAATTTTCCCTTGTCATATCCCAGATCAAACTGATAGCTATTCATCGGAATCTGTTTGGAAAGAAGGTCATCCAGGCTTGTTCCCGAACCGTCGGGTACTGTCGTAAAATGCTTGGCATGATAACGGATCTTCACATAACTGTAGGAAATCCCCAGCCTCCAGTTCTCATTGAACCGATGATCAATACCGATATTTAACGCACGCTTACTCTGGCTGGCATTCATAGCATAGCTCTTTGTCCCCGTGGCGGTGCTTGCATCTTCAACGGAATAAGCCCCGATCGCATTATCCATCTTCAAGTAGCTGAAGTTGATATCTAAACTGGTCCTGCTTCCTATTTTCTTTTTTAAGCCGATATTATATACATTGCCTTTTTCATCATCCAGAGGTTCCAGCGTAGCATCATAATCCGTAACACGTTTAGCCCTGAATACCTGGGCCCAGGAAGCATACAGGCTGAGGGTGTCATCCAGCTTGTACCGCGTGGATAACATACCGGACAAATGGCTGACCGAACTGTCTGACGGGGAAATATCTTTTCCTCCGCCGTTTTTAACCGTATAATCATCAGAATGGATATATCTCAATCCGGGTGTTATCTCAAAATTGTCTCCAATTTTCAATTTATCCTGCAAATAACTTGTAAACATATTTCGGGAAATACTTGCCCTTGTCCTTGCTGACGGATTAACCCTGCGGTAGTAATCATGGCTGACTGTCATCCCGAATAAAATATTGTTGATGCCGATATTCTTTCCAAACTGGAAGTCCAGTCCGTTGCTCCGTTCCTGATAGGATGAAACGGAGAATCCTCCCGTATATGTTTTCAGCCAGTCCTGTATCTGCGCCGGTGTAACATTGCCGGAAGGAGTATAGTTCGGATAGGTATAATTCTTTATCCATGCATCGCTGTAATCATTGCTGGTTCTGAATATCCTTACATAGCTGGGCAGATCATGATCTTTCTTAAACTGCCATGTCACATCCAAATTTCTTGTGATACTAGTAGTATAATCTCCTAATACACCATGGTACCACCATTTATTTCTGAATCCGGGATTAATCGGTCCGTGCTTTTTCCCTGCAGCAGAATCTATATTCACCTGCCCGCTGAAAAATCTGTCTGCATATCTGTAATCCCTCGGCACAACCGGATATCCGTCCCAGTTATTGGTGTAATTGAAGGAGAATGACACAAATCTGTCACGGTCAAAATTGCGGTCAATCCTTACGGCAGCACTGTCATCCTTATATTTCGTACCATAATATGTATAATTTTTCCCCATATCTCCGTCTTTATAATGGGTATCTCCGCTCATCTCGCGATTTAATACCGCAAAATAACTCCATTTCCCCTGATCCGCCGAACCGGAATGGGCGATACCGTATGTATGCTTTCTCCAGGAACCGGTTGCCAGATCAACCGTAGTAGACGGCCTCACACTGCCTTTTCTGGTTATGATATTAATGACGCCTCCGCTGGCATCGCCGCCATAGACGGAACTGCCGGGGCCTTTAATCACCTCGATCTTTTCTATATTTCCAATGCTCGTAATCAAATGCAGAGGCACAATCGATCCATTCCCGCTGGAGCTGGACTGTCCGCCGGACGGATTAGACGCCTGATTATCCAGCCGCCTCCCATCCAGCAGCACCACGACATGTCCATCCCCATTAATCGTTACCTGTTGGCTATACGGCCCGCCATCATACTCTCCCCCGTGATATCCCATATCATTGATGTAAACCCCCGGTACACGTCTGACTGCATCGGTAATATTCTGAAAATGCTTCTCTTCTATCTCTTTCCTTGTAATAACCTCCACATCTCCGCCCGTCCTTGCGTAGGACTGCTCTGTAACAATATCTCCAAATGCATCCCGCGCCTTGTCCATGTCCGCCTCAACAATCACTTCATCCAAGTTGTATACAGCCTCCGCATGGACAGTGCACATCGTAAGTGCCAATACCGCCGCTGCAGTACAAATTCTTTTGTTCATTCCGACCGCCTCCTTTTTAATCATCATAGTATATATTACAATAAAAATATAATTAAATTCAAATTTTATATAATAT
>ENA-OZFC01000529-OZFC01000529.1-human-gut-metagenome-genome-assembly--contig:-NODE-529-length-24635-cov-6.736493_pt1 | contig 24635 bp, 18 predicted proteins | sample MGYA00245076_ERZ653625 | MGnify/ENA primary metagenome ERZ653625 (study PRJEB26926, sample SAMN06165169) | human gut metagenome | biome: ENVO:00009003; feature: ENVO:2100002; material: ENVO:00002003... | reverse complement strand
ACGAGATTCCTCTACGTCTCGTGGGCTCGGAGATGTGTATAAGAGACAGTGCCAACAATGCGGCACTTTCCGCCGCCCAAAGTGCCGAGGATAACCGCAACACCGCACTGCACACGCTGGAGAAAGAGCAGGAAACCACGGAAAAACAGAACGCACTGGACCGCGCCGCTGCTGCTGTAACGGCCTCTGATGCCGAAACCCTGCAGGCCGAACTGGATGCCTTGCTTGCCGTGCAGCAGGCGGGCGGCACACTGACTGCCCCCAGTGATGGCACCCTTGTGTCGCTGGATCTCGTGGTTGGGCAGCCCTCCCCTGCCGTGGGCGGCCAGCTGGCTGCAGATGCCGATTTTACCGCCGAAATTCCTTTGGAAGAATCTCAAGCCAACCTTGTTTCAGTTGGCACTGTACTGCACCTGAGCCAGAGCCGCGCAAGCTGTGATGCCGCCGTGCAGAGCCTTTCGGCCCCGGATGAAAACGGCACCGTTACAGCAAAATGCACCTTGTCCAAAGGGGCATGGTGTGCCGGTGCTGCCAACGCATCGGCCACGGTGCAGGGTGAAAAGCGGCCCTGTGTGCTGCCGGCCAGCGCGGTACATAAAGATAATACCGGCTGCTATGTGCTGGCTATCGAACAAAAAGCCACAATCTTGGGTCAGCAGAATATCGTAGTATCGCTGCCTGTCACGGTGGTGGAAACGGGCGATACCACCGCCGCCGTCAGTGGTGCGCTGGACGCCGATACACAGGTCATTGTCAGCAGTACGCGGGCCGTGCAGGCCGGGGACCGGGTGAAGATCCATGATGCATCGTAAAAGAGGTTGGGCGGTTGCGGCAGTATTGCTGGTAGTTTTGCAGCTGCTTTTGCAGACCCGCGCAGCGCATATTGTACAGCAGAACCCAACCGTGACGGTGACCCTGTCTTCCCCGCTTACAGCCGGGCAGCTTGCCGCTGCACGGGAATGGGAAAAAAGTAATGCCAACACTCAAGCCGTTACTGCCAGCTTTTGGAGCGAGAAAGCAGCAGCGGTCTCGGCAGATTCTGACCGCACAGCGGAAGATGTGACCTGTATCGGCTTTGACGGTACAGCGCAGGACTGTCTGCCCGTGGAATATCTTCAGGGCACAGCACCCGGTGTCGTAGGACAGCAGTGCGCGATTTCTTCGACGCTGGCGTGGACACTGTTTGGCAGCTATGATATTATGGGCTTGACTGTTGCACTGGACCGTACCGAGTATTTCATTTCCGGCGTGTTTAAAAGTAAAAGCAAAACGCTTCTTTATCCGGCGCAAAGCGGCTTTACCCACGCGGCGCTGCGGGGTCTTTCGCCCGACACCCCCAAAACGGACGCCGAACAGTGGGCCGCAGCAACCGGTGCCGGAAAGATCACCGCCATCACTTACGGCCCCCAAAAGGCATGGCTGGCTCAAGCAGCGTGTGCCCTGCCTGCCCTGATTATCGGACTGGCTTTGGTCGTGCTGTTGCTGCGCTTTATTTGTGCCCTGCCCGGTGTCTTGCACGGGGCAGCCCTGTTTGCTTTAGCACTGGCATTTGCGTGGGCGGTACCCCATTTTCTGCAAACCCTGCCCGGCTGGCTTATCCCCGGCCGCTGGAGTGATTTCAGCTTTTGGCCCACTTTATGGACGAAAATTATGGATACTTGCAATGGAAATATGAAGTAATTTAAAATTTGCAAGCAGAATAAGCCACAGATTGATGATGAAGAAACTTGCTTTCGATATATATTTCGCTGAGGATGTCTATAGAAATCGTTGGGAAAGTTGGACAAACTCTTTGGGATATTTTTGCATGAACATGACAATTAAATGCACAAGCATTTTTGGAATTGAACATAATGAACGGGTTTATATAGGAAAACAGCAAGATGCTAAAGCAAGGGTCATATACCGGGAATAGTGGTACTCTATTGCGTTTTATTTTACATTCTTTGACCACCATTTGACTACTACTGTGCAGACGCACCGTAAAACACCGAAAAGCCCGTTGTGACAACCACCAACAGGCGTTTTCTTGCTTTGGACGCAACTGTGCAGAACCAACAAAATTCACGCTTCAACGTTGGTCTGTACGGGCTTGTCGTAGTTCTCCGACTGAATGCCTATAAGTAACTGCGCTATCCTGTACAGTTTTTCAAAATACAGCGTTTCATCGTCCGTTTTTATTTTCTTGCCCGGCTTTACGGAACGTAGTCTCACGTCATTTTTCACACATTTTCCAACTCACTTTTTATCGACCTCTATGCTATAATCAACTGCATCCAGGCTTCCTATTGTATAAGGTTGTTACTATGGCACGAATGGATGTTCTGTATAGAAACTGCTTATATGGGAAACAGCACCGTGCAATTCAAAATGCCACTATATTGGCGTTTGAATTACACGGTGCTACTATTTTATAAAGAGTTTCACTCCACTCCCAGCACCCTAAACACAGCCCCGTTCTGGTGAAGATAACCAGAACGGGGCTGTGTTGATGAAGGAGAAACGAAGGGAATATCCAGTTACAGGTTCAGTTCAAACTGTTCCACAGTAATGGTTGCCTGACCGTCTGCAGCAAAGGTGATGCCATCGGCGGATTGCGGGGTGTAGATCCACGCTGTCATCGTCTGCTCGCCATCGTTGACAAAAACCTCCACGCTGTTTTTATCCAGCAGGATACGGAGCTTGAGAGCGCCGTTTTGGCTGCGCACCTTGCAGCTGCGGGTATGCACAATATCGGCGCGGGAACCGGCACAGCTGCGATCCAGCGTCAGCAGCGAGGTGCAGGGGTCATAGGTCAGGCAGGTGTGATACGCTGCATCGGCTGCCAGCTTAACGGTAAAGCTGCGGTATTCGCCCGCTGCCACGGTGACGGTCAGGTCGGCAATGCGCCCGCCGATGCCAGCCAGCGCAGTTTCACTCTGTACAGTCACATCTTCGTGCAGAGTGCGCTTACCGTGGGCGGCATCCAGCTCCCGAACCGGGGTCTGCACAATGCGCCCATCCTTCAGATGCAGCTCGCGCGGGCAGATGGTCTGCCCGAACCACTTGCATCCCTGCGGCTTATCCTCGGTATCCGACCAGGTTTGCAGCCACGCCGTCATCAGGCGGCGTCCATCGGGTGCCTGTGTGGTTTGGGTGGCGTAAAAGTCGATGCCGCCGTCCATCAGCTGCACCTGTTCGCGGGTAAAGGTATGTGTTTTCTCATCATAACTTCCGACAAACGCGATCACATTGTGTCCGTTGTGGAACTCACCGGACGGACGCATTTCCATCGGTCCGACCATCAGTACATGCTTGCCGTCCAGCGGGAAAAAGTCCGGGCACTCCCACATTTTGCCGTACACGTTGTTGTTGCGCGCCAGCACGGTAACAAAATGCCAGTCGAAACCGTCCTTGCTTTGGAACAGTACGGCTGCACCGCTGCCATCCTCGGTCAGGGCAACGGTCACGGCAGAGTAGGTGCCGTCTGCTTCGCGCCAGATCTTCGGGTCACGGAAATCGAACTTGCTGAATCCCTGCGGCAGGTCTTTCTGGGTCAGCACCGGGTTGCAGGCAGGTTTTTCGTAATCCAATCCATCGCCCACAGCAACGCTCTGGGTCTGAATATCCCGCATTTCACCATTCGGCTGCTTTTCGGAAACCACGCTGGTGTACAGCAAGAGCTGACGTCCGTCGTCCATTTCGGTGGCCGAGCCGGAGAAGCATCCGGGACCGTTATCAGACGGAGAATCCGGAGCAATGGCGCAGGGCAGATACTCCCAATGCAGCAAGTCTGTGCTGACCGCGTGTCCCCAGTGCATCGGACCCCATTGTGTTGCGTAGGGGTTATACTGGTAAAACAGGTGGTATTTCCCATGATAGAAGGAAAAGCCGTTTGGGTCATTCATCCAGCCCACATAAGGGGTCAAGTGGTAGGCAGGGCGCTCTGCCGCAGAAATGGCAGCGCTGTGCTCTTCCTCGTAATCGCGTGCTTTCTGCAAAATTGTATTGCTCATGGATTCCTCCTGGTGAAACTTATTGCTTTGCGTAATAGGCGTCAAGATACTTCTGCATAATCGCCAGATAGTCAGACAATCCGTAGGCTTCCAGTTTGTCGAGGTACTCATTCCACTCAGCATCGGTAGTACCGTTCATGATCCAGTTTGCCTTCTGGGTGTTCATGTAGGTTTGGAGATCTGCCTGAAGGTTGGAAACCTGCTCGGTGTCCTCGTTGCTCATAAAAACATTGGGGTAAACATACTTTTTGTTCATATCCGGGGTGTAAATATCCTTGATCCAGTCCAAACGGTACTGTGCATCGTCCGGGCAGGTGACATAAACGCCGTAGTAATCATCCAGAACCGCCAGAGGACCGCCAACGCACTGTGCTTCGCGGACTTCAACGGGGGACGCATCGCCGAGGGGGGCGTGCTTCAGCATCGGCTCGCCTTTATCGTTGGTGGACATTTCAAAGATATTAAAACCGGTTTCATCGCCGTAGGTACCCCAGTTGTTCTGGGGAGACTGCAGGGGTGCATACATCTGGTCGAGCCAGGCACAAACCAGCGCGGGGTTCGATGCCTTGGCGGTGACAACACACTTGCCGCGCCCGAAGCCGCTGGTGAAGGAGCCGTTCTGCGGGGTGATATTGCGGGTATCGGCAGTCAGTGCGGGCAGGGGTTCCCAATCGGTCAGGTTGTCGATGTTGGCAACATCCCAGCTAAAGCAGACGCCGTAACGACCGGCCTTGCCTTTAGAAACATAGGTGGACCATTCCTGCGTAAAGCATTCGGGGTCAATGAGGTTTTCAGAATACAGCTTGTGCAGCCAGTCAAGACCTTCACGGTAGCCCTGCTGAGTGGCCGCGCAGATAACCTTCAGGTCATCAGTGACGGCAATGTGGCGATCCTTATCGGCATCACCATAGCCCTCACCAAAGCCGTTGATCAGGATACTGGGATCCTGGTCACCGTTGTTGACAATGCAGGACATCGGGATGATATCACCCTCAATGCCAAACTCACTCTTGATGGCATCCGCGTTGTCGCGGAAAGCGATCAGTACCTGCTCAAATTCATCCACCGTCGTCGGCATCTCCAGACCCAGGAAATCCAGCCACTTCTTGTTGATGAAGCTCATATTTCCCACCGTTTGGATCGCCGTCTTTTCAGAGCCCAACTGCTCGATCCACGGCAACGCCCAGATATGTCCCTCGGAATCTGTACACATGGTACGGTACTCCGGGTACATCTCAAAAACCTTCTTGAGGTTGGGCATATTGTTGTCGATGTAGTCCTCCAGATTGACAATAACGCCCTGATCTGCGTAGCGCAGCAGATCACTGTCGCTGAAATCTGCCGTAAAGACAAAATCCGTCAGAGTGTTGGGGTTGGACATATTCAGGGTGATTTTATCGCTCCACTGGTCAGCCTGAATAGCCGTCCAGTCGATATGTACATTGGTGGCTTCCTCAAGACGTTTGAAAATGGTACGGTTGTTCGGCTCGGATTCACTGCCGACCGGATAGCTTGTCATACCGGTAAAGGTTACCTGCTCCGCCAGAGGAAACGAAACGGTGCCGGTAACATCTACATTGGCAGCCGAATCTTTTCCGCCTCCGGCACCGCCGCCGCAGGCGGCCAGCATCATAACAGCGCTCGCCAAGGCGCCCATTTTGAGGAAATTGCAGCGTGAAATCAATTTTTTCATAATGTTTTCTCCTTTTTTAATATTGCAGCCGGGAAATCCCGGTCGAGTTTTCCAAACAATCAGCCCTTGACGGAGCCCGCCATAATGCCTGCATCAAAATACTTTTGGAAGAAGGGGTACATGACAAGCAGCGGCAGGCTGGAAATGATAATGGTTGCATACTTGAGCAACTCGGCCATTTTTGCGCGTTCAGCCGTGCTTTGAATATCTGCAATCATACCGGATTCGGGCTGGCTTTGGATCAGGATAGAGCGCAGCACCAACTGCAGGGGCTGTTTGGAGGCACTGTTCAGGTAGATCATCGCGTCAAAATAGCTGTTCCACATGGCGACAAACTGCCAAAGAGCAAGCACCGCCACTACCGGCATACAAACCGGCAGCAAGATACTAAAGAAGTAGCGCATTTCGCTGGCACCATCCACATCGGCTGCCTCACGAAGCTCACGCGGGATCCCCTGATAGTAGGTACGGGCAATGATCATATTCCAGACGCTGAATGCACCCGGCAGGATAACCGCCCACATGGAATCCAGCAGACCGAGGTTGTTGATGAGCAGGTAGGTAGGGATCAGACCGCCGTTGAAGAACATCGTGATAACGAATAAGATGTTGAAAAATTTCTTTCCCTTGAAGTCCGGCAGCGACATCGGATAGGCTGCCAGCATCGTTACGGCAACGGAAATGACGGTAAATATAACGGAATAAAGAACAGCGTTTTTGAAGCCGACCCATATCTGTTTGTCCGAGATGACACGCTCATAGGCATCCAGGCTCCATTTGCTGAAGTCAAAGGAAATGCCTTTGTTTTGCAATGTGACGGGATCCATGAACGAAGCGATCACAATGTAAACCATCGGCACAATAATGGCGATGAGAAACAGAGCCAACAGTGCATAGCCGCAGTAGAGGATGGCTTTGTCTTGTTTGGTATAGATCTGCATTCCCGACTTTTTCTTAGACATAGCGGACACCTCCTTACAAGCCTTGCCCATCGTTCATCTTGGCAACGATTTTATTTACAGCGATAAGCAATATGACATTGATAACTGTGTTGAACAGACCGACTGCTGTTGAAAAGCTGTAGTCACCGTCTAACAGACCTTTTTTATATACATAGGTGGCGATGATTTCTGCCGAATTCAGGTTCAGATCCGTTTGCAGGGCGTAGGCTTTTTCAAAGCCGATGCTCATAATGTTGCCTGCCTGCAGGATGAACTGAATCACGACCATATCTTTGATGGCGGGCCATTCAACGGTTCGTATTTGCTGAATCAGGTTCGCGCCGTCCAGCATGGCGGCTTCTTTCAGCTCCTGGCTGGCGTTGGAAAGCGCGGCTGTGTACATAATGGAGGACCAACCTGCGCCCTGCCAGATTCCGCTGATGATGTAAATCGGGCGGAAAGCCTCCGGCAATGTCATAAAGTTGATGCCGGTATGAAACAGCCCATTTACAGGACCTGTGACAGACAGCAGAACGCGCACGATACCGCACAGCACGATCACGGAAATAAAGTTGGGCATATACAGGACAAGCTGTACCTTCTGCTTGATCTTATTGCTTTTAATGCGGTTGAGCAGGAAGGCCAACAAAATCGGAATGGGGAAGCCCCACAGCAAGCCATAGACGCTCAGTTTCAAGGTGTTGATCAAATACCGCATGAAATCCGGCGAGGACAGGAACCGCGTAAAGTTCTTGAACCCGACCCATTCGCTGCCCCAGATGCCCTTGAACGGGTTGTATTTTTGGAAGGCGATCAGTACACCGCCCATAGGAATGTAGCGGAATACAAGGGTCAGCAACACAGCCGGCATCAGAAATAGCAGGTAGAGCTGCCAATGACGCTTAATGTACACCCATGTATTATGCAGTTTACGGTCAACCGCCATGACCTTGCTTTGGGGTGCAACTGACTTTGGTTTCATGAATCATTCTCCTCCTTTTTGATTTCACGGTACCGTTTCTTCTTTGCTTTACATTTGCACAATATGTTCTGCCGGAATCTCCTTGAATGGTGCATTTGTAAAACCCTGTGATTTATTTATATCATCAACAATCGCAAAAGTCAATGGCGTTTTCCTCGTTTTTAAGCGAATTACGGTACATTTGTGTAGCTGCACAAAAGCCGGCGCGTGCAAATGTGCAATATGCTGATTTGCATTTTTACATTTGACTAATTTGTGCATATGCACTATACTGGTATCAGAAACACAGGAATTTCCCGGACGGAGATACCTGCAGAATATAGTAAAGTACATTTCTTACTTATAGAGTGTACAGAATCGAGACGGATCATGTCTACCAAAGTCACCATTCAGGATATTGCCAACGAGCTTCAGCTTTCCCGCAATACGGTTTCCAAGGCTATCAATAACACCGGCGTTCTGGCCGATGCCACACGGGAGAAGATCCTGCGCAAGGCTGCCGAAATGGGATACAAGCAATTTTCCTACCTTCCGGTATTTGATGGGAACAGCAACGCCGGGGATGCTTCCATTCTCCCCGTCGATAAGCGGGAAATTGCCATACTGACAACCCGTTTTTTGAATAACTCCCACTTTGCCGCAATGATGTTGGATCGCTTTCAATCAGAGCTTCAGCATCTTCACGCCTGTATGACGATCCACCGCATTTCGCCCGCTGAGCTGGCTGCAAAGGAGCTGCCGTCTTCCTTAAACACAGAGCACACGGCAGGCATCATCTGCTTTGAAGTATTTGACTATGATTACGCCCAGATGCTTTGTACGCTGGGCATTCCGCTTCTTTTTGTGGACACACCCGTGATGGAAATGCGCCCTCCGCTGCAGGCTGATCGGCTGTATATGGAAAACCGTATCGAAATTCAGAACATGATGGCGCAGATGGCACAGCGCGGACGAAAACGTATCGCCTTTGCCGGGGATAAAGAGCACTGCCAGTCTTTTCTTGAACGTTACCGGGCTTACAAGGATGCAGCCGAGCATTTTGGTATGGCAACCGACTGGCCGACCTGCGCAACGCAGAAAACACAACCAAACTATTCGGAGTATCTGTATCAGTCGCTGCGCGGTTGCCCGACCATGCCGGACGCTTTTATCTGCGCCAATGATTTTATAGCAATGGATCTTATCAACGCCTTGCATCGGCTTGGCTATTCCGTTCCGGATGACATCTGGATTTGCGGATTTGATGACAGCCAAGAGGCATCGTATTTTTCACCTCGGCTGACATCCATTCATATTCACGGGCAAATCATGGGGTATGCCGCCGCCAATCTGCTTATAACTCGTATTGAGGAGCCCTCGCTGAATTATCGGACTGTATATACGGAAACGAATCTGATCCTGCGTGAATCCACAGGAGATTGAGAGGTACAGTATGCGTGACCTGTGGGACAAGCCGTGGTTTTCTGTGCTGACAAAGCTGACATACAGCGCCTATCTGAACATTTTGTGGCTTATATGCAGCCTGCCGATTTTTACGATTGGCGCCTCCACTACGGCGCTGTTTTACTGCACATTGAAAATGGCAGAGGATCGTGATGAGGGTCTTACCCGTATGTTCTTCCGTGCGTTTCGCAGCAATTTCAAACCTGCCACAAAGCTGTGGCTTATCCTGCTGGCACTTGGCTGCTTTTTGGGCGTCGACGGCTTCGTGTTGAGCCGCCTTTGGAACACCAGCGCATTCTGGACGATTTTGACAGCACTGGTGATCGGTGCTGCCGTGCTGTACGCCATTGTACTGCTCTACGCATTTCCCCTGCTGGCACGTTTTGAAAATACGACGCTTGGCATTTTAAGGACCTCCTTTGCCGTCGGAGTTCGCTATTTGTTCTGCACCCTGCTGATGGCGTTCATCTACGCTGTCATGGGGTGGATCACAGTTTGCGTATTCGCGCCCGCCTTTCTTTTGGGAATGGGCTTGTGTGCCATGCTATGTTCTTTCCTCTTGGTAAAAATCATTCATCTTATCGGCGGAGATCCCGATGCGGCAGATGAGGAATCGCACGATGAAGAGCGCTGATCTTGCCACCCTGCGCGCTCTGCATGGGCGCAAAAGATGGGAACACATTTGGGCATACTACAAACTCCCCATCATAGGAGTTTTAATCGTTTTGTACATTTTCGGATATGCCGCTTATCGGCATTTCACCAAAAAAGAAGCTGTACTGTACGTTAGCCTTGTGGACATTTCAGCCGGTTCTGATTTGACCGGGCAGCTTACTGACGGCTTTGCCCAATATGCGCATTTGACAAAAAAGCAGCAGGTCAATCTGCTGACCGGGCTGATTATAAATGAAACTGCCAATGTCGATGAACAATATATCTATGCCTCTGAGCTGAAGCTGCTGGCTGCTGTCAGCGCACAGCAATTAGATGTTATTCTAATGGACACCGCTGCGCGAGATCAACTGCAAGACGAAGAATATTTTCTTGACCTGCGTACACTGGATGCAGATTTCAGCAGCTTGGATGAATTGTCTGCCGATGGTTTAACGCTGGATATTTCCGACACGCCCCTCATAGCACAAGCCGGCTTCGAGGAATCCGTTTACCTCGGTGTCATTGCAAATGCACCGCACCCGGAGCGCGCAGCTGCCTATATCCGCTATCTTTTGCAGCAGTAATGCTGCTTGTTTTTGCCCGATACATTCAGCAAGGAGAGATACACATGGATATTGTAACGATTGGTGAAGTTTTGATCGACCTGACCCAGACCGGCAGGGATGAACGCGGCATTCCGCAGTTTGCGGCAAACCCCGGCGGTGCCCCCGCCAATTTGGCGGTTGCCGCCGTCCGGCTGGGCGCACAGACTACCTTTATCGGCAAGGTGGGCGAGGATGCCTTTGGTCGCTATCTGACCGAGGTTTTGCAGGAAAACAAGGTAGACACCCGCTATATGGTCACCGATGCCGACCACCCCACCACCATGGCCGTTGTTTCGGTGGATGCTGCCGGCGAACGCGATTTCAGCTTTTACCGCAGTGCCAACGCTGATGTGATGCTGAGCAAAGAGGATATCCCAGAGGAAGCCCTGAAAGCAACCAAAATCGTGCATTTCGGCTCGGTCAGTCTGACCGCCGACCCCGCCCGCACCGCCACGTTGGACGCCGCCGCCCGTGCCAAAAAGCTGGGGGCAATCATCACCTACGACCCCAACTACCGCGCCAACCTTTGGCACAGCGAGGAAGAAGCGATCGCACAGATGAAAGCTCCCCTGCCGCTGGTGGATATCCTGAAGGTTTCGGACGAGGAGCTGCCCCTGCTGACCGGCACCGCCGACTGCGAAAGCGGCACGGCGCAGCTGGCACAAAACGGCATTCGGCTGATTTTTGTCACCTTGGGTGCAAACGGTGTGTTCTACCGCTTTGGAGAGAACACCGGTCATGTAGCCGGTGTTCCCTGCAAGGTGGGCGACACCAACGGTGCCGGCGACACCTTCTTCGGGGCAGCGCTGTCCAAGCTGTGCAAGGAGGATTTGAACACCCTGACGGCGGACAAACTGGAAAGTATTCTGGCTTTTGCCAACAAGGCGGCCAGCATCACCACCAGCCGCCGCGGTGCCATCCCCGCCATGCCCACCCTGACAGAAGTGGAGGGCTGACCCATGGCGCAGGAATTTTCCGCACGCTTTGCCCGCCATAAGGACGAGCTGGAATGGCTGTTCATGGAATTGTACAACAACCGGGAAGGGTTGGAGGTTCTGGAACGGGAGATGGCAGACGCCTACGACGCCCGCAGCGCCGAGCTAAAAGCACTGGACAAAGCCCGTGCCGCCGACCCGAACTGGTACAAGCGTGGCAATATGTTCGGCATGACGATGTACACCGACCTGTTTGCCGGAAATTTGAAGGAATTGGCAAAGAAGCTGCCCTATTTCAAGGAGCAAAAGCTGACCTATCTGCACCTGATGCCTTTACTGCAGATGCCCCACCCGCACAACGATGGCGGCTATGCGGTGGAAGATTTCGATACCGTAGACCCGACTCTCGGCACGAATAAAGACCTCGAAAATCTGACCCGCGAACTGCGCAAGGCCGGCATCAGCCTGTGTCTGGATTTTGTTATGAACCACACCGCCAGCACCCACCGCTGGGCCATGGCGGCAAAAGCGGGCGACCCGTGGTTTCAAGCCTACTACCACCTGTTTGATGACCGCACCATCCCGGACCGATACGAGCAGACCGTGCCGCAGGTATTTCCCAACACCGCGCCCGGCAACTTTACCTGGTGCGAGGAGATGCACAAGTGGGTGTTGACCACCTTCCACGACTACCAGTGGGATCTGAACTACGCAAACCCGGCGGTGTTTGTGGACATGACCAAAAGTATTCTGCATCTGGCAAATCTGGGTGTGGAAGTGTTCCGCATTGACGCTGTGCCTTACATTTGGAAGCAGCTTGGCACGACCTGCCGCAATTTACCGCAGGTACATACCATCGTGCGGATGCTGCGCATGGTGCTGGAATGTGTCTGCCCCGCGGTCATCCTCAAGGGCGAAGTGGTCATGGCGCCCAAGGAGCTGGCGGCGTACTTTGGCACACCCGAAAAGCCGGAATGTCATATGCTTTACAATGTGTCCACCATGGTCAACTTGTGGGGTGCCTTGGCAAGCCGTGACACCCGCCTGCTGAAGGCACAGCTGGACGCCCTGCACGCCCTGCCGGGCAACTGCTGGTTTGTAAACTATCTGCGCTGCCACGATGATATCGGCTGGGGTCTGGATGAAGCGGCTGAGAACCGTTTGGATATTGACCCCCAAAAGCACAAGGAGTATCTCTACCATTTTTATGCGGGTGATTTCCCCGGAAGCTGGGCAAAGGGCGAGCTGTACAACTACGACCCCGCTACCGGCGATGCCCGCAGCTGCGGCACCACCGCCAGCCTGTGCGGAGTGGAGCAGGCGCTGGAATCGGGCGATGCAATCGCGCTGGACTACGCAGTCCGCCGTGACCTGCTGCTGCATAGCGTCATGGCATTTTTGCAGGGATTTCCGATGCTGAACTCCGGCGACGAAATTGCCCAGCTTAACGGCTGGGATTATAAGTCCGACCCCAATCGGGCAGACGACAGCCGCAACCTGCACCGCAGTGCGTTTAACTGGGAAAACGCAAAACAGCGCACCCGAAAAGGCACGCTGCAAAACCGGCTGTGGCAGGGCATGGAGCAGTTGCGCCAAATGCGGGCAGACGCGTGCTTTGCCCCGGATGCGTGGGTAACCACATGGGACACCCACAACCCCGGCGTCCTGGCACTGGTACGCAAACGAGGAGAAGAAACGCTGGTGGGGCTGTTCAACTTTACCGAGTACCCGGCAGGGGCCGCTCTTGACGCTTTGGGCGGCAGCTACCGTTCCGCAGACGGTCAGTCCGTCTGGCTGGCGGATGTAGAACTGGAACCGTATCAGGCACTGCTCGTGAAGAATGTATAAGTCTGGAGGCAGACATATATCCCCGTTCGGCTGCACCATCCATGCAGGTGGTTATGAAATGATTGTCAGGCATTTTACGTTTATGCCTTCAGAATTGGTCTAATCATAAGTTTTCTTCCTTTCCGTGTTGTATCGTTATTCTGTGCAACCCTTTTGCATGCACTTTCCGGCGAGAAAAAAGAGCCTGGAGAACCTTACCGATTTGGTAAGGCCCTCCTGGCTCTTTTTACTCCAGTCATGATCAGTCGGTCAATAGTAAGCGCAAATTGCTTACGAGACGTGCACAATTCACGGCGACAAGCCACCTATGACGGATTTCATCAGCAGGGCTTGCTCATCATCCAAAACTGCAATCCGTTGTCTGCGGCGCTCGTAAAGTGATATTTTCTCCATCACTTCCCGCTTTCAGGGAAGATGATTTTGTTGACAAAGAAGAAAATGACCATAGACACGCCGCCGTTCAAAACCGTCGTGCCGATGTTATAAATAAAGTCCGGCACCAGCAGCCCGGCTACGGCAACCCATACGCAGTTGATGGAGTTGACGATGCAGGTGATGACGCAGAAAGCCAGCACATACCACGCGATCTGCTTGCCTAAATTGCCCTTACTGCGGAACACGAAATTGCGCTGGATCGGGAAGTTGATGCATTCACCAATCACCATAGCAATCATGTAAGCGCAAAAGTACGGCAGACCGCCGTGGGCGGCATCGTAGCCGAGGATGTTCCACTTGAAGGTTTCCCCAAACAGGGTCACATCCACGCCGGGCCAGCCGAAATCCACCACAGGCAGACTGCTGAACACAGCGGGCAAAAATTGCAGCAGCAGATACTTGAACACGGTAATCAGGTTCGACACGATGACGAACAAACCGCCCTCGCGCACCCACTTGGCTGCGGCGGGGTGTTTAGCCGCAAAATTATTCCAAAACTGCATAATGCAACCTCCATCAAGCGCCGCGCAGACGCTTTTCCATCTGCGCATTCAGCACCACATTCTTAATCGCTTCATAAATCACCCGCACAAGACCCAGGATCCAGAAGCCCTGCAATTCCATGACAATGCCGTCCACCATGCCCATGCTGATGGCACCGTTCGTCATCTTTGCTAGGGCGCGAAGGGGCATATTGTACTGGAACAAGATGTTCAGGTCCGGCTTGCCGCGTTTATAGCTGACATCCAGCAGGATCGTCAGCACAAGCCAGACAAGCCAGCCCAGCGGGCTGCGTGCGTGGTCCAATTCGCCCAAGGTCAGATTGCGGTCAATTTTGGTTTTGCCTTTCGGGATGGGATGCCCCAGCAGCTTTTCAAAGTCTGCATCGGAAACGTGCAGCACATCGCCCTTATAATAGCAATCCAAGTCCCTATCCTCATACGGATGCACGGTAGCCGTTCCATGCACGGAGATTTTCTCGCACAGCCGGATGTCCTCCACGCTTGCGCCGACAAGCAGCTCGTACTCGCCGCCCTCGATTTCCCAGCGGTTAGCCTTGACATTCCAGAAACGGAACGCCTTATCGTCCAGCATGATGGTGATGCGCTGTTTCTCACCGGGGGCGAGTGTTACGCGGGCAAAGCCTTTCAGTTCCTTAGCAGGGCGGAAAAGCTCACTGTTCTTTTTAGCAACATACAGCTGCACGATTTCCGTTCCTGCCACACTGCCGGTGTTCGTTACGGTAAGGCTGACCCCCTGTTCATCGGCGACCATATCACTGTACGCAAACGTCGTGTAGCTCATACCATAGCCAAACGGGAAGCGCACAGCTTTTTCCGCCGTGGTAAAGTAGCGGTAGCCGATGTACAGCCCCTCGCGGTACTCCACAGTCTTGCGGCGGGTGGCAAAGTCGGCGGCGCTGGGGACGTCGGCGTAGGCCAACGGCCATGTTTCTGCCAGCTTGCCGCAGGGGTTGACCTTGCCGGTCAGTGCATCCGCAACGGCGCCCGCCCCCGCCTGACCGCCTAAGGCGGCGTACAACAGGGCTTGGCAGTTGTCCAGCCACGGCGTTTCGACTACGCTGCCGCTGTACAATACCACGACAATTTTCGGGTTGACGGCTGCCACAGCCTGCAGCAGATCCACCTGATTTTGCGCAAGGCGCAGATTGCTGCGGTCAAGACCCTCACTCTCAGCGATTTCATCCAGACCCATGCACAAAATAACTGTATCCGCCTGTGTCGCCAGTTCGCAGGCAGATTTCTGCAAAGCAGCATCCGGCTTACCGTGGCGGTCAAAGCCCTGCTGATACCCGATGACGTTCAACTCGGAGTCGATCAGCTTATCCAGCAGCACATCCACCTGTGTCGAGTTCACCATGCTGGAACCTGCGCCCTGGTAGCGCGGATTCTTGGCAAAGTCGCCGATGACAGCCACCTTGGTACCCGCCGCCAACGGCAGCAAAGAGCCCTCGTTTTTCAGCAGCACAAGGCTTTCCTCGGCGGCGCGGCGGGCAAGCGCATGATGGGCTGCCGCATCAAACTCGCGCGGGGCAGCGTCCAGCGCAGCCTTGGTATCAAACACCAGCGGCAGCAATTCGGACAAGCGGGCGTCGATATCGGATTCAGAGATTTTCCCGCTTTCCACCGCCGCCAGCAGTTCGCGCACGCTGTCCCCGCCGGGCGCGGGCATTTCCAGCGTGGAGCCGTTTTTCACACCCAGCGCGTGGTCGTTGCTTCCGCCCCAGTCGGTGATGACCGCGCCGTCAAAGCCCCACTCACCGCGCAAAATCTCCATGAGCAGGTGCTTATTCTCGTTGGCATAGGTACCGTTTACAAGATTGTAGGACGACATAATGCTGCGGGGATGCCCCTCTTTGACGGCAATTTCAAACCCGGTCAGGTAAATTTCCCGCAGGGTGCGCTCATCCACGATGGAATCCGAAGCCATACGCCGCGTTTCCTGACTGTTGACGGCAAAGTGCTTCGGGCAGGCGGCTACGCCCTTGGACTGGATGCCGCGAATATATCCCGCCGCAAGCTTGCCCGCGAGATACGGGTCCTCGGAGAAATACTCAAAGCTGCGCCCGCACAGCGGGTTGCGCTTCATGTTAAGCCCCGGTCCCAACACCACCGACACTTCCTGCGCAGCGGCTTCCTCGCCCAAGGCTGCGCCGATTTCCTCGCCCAGCGCGGCATCCCAGCTGTTTGCAACAGCCGACGCCGTGGGGAAGCAGGTGGCGGGCACGCTGGGATTCAGCCCCAAGTGGTCGCTCTCCCCCGCCTGCTTGCGCAAGCCGTGGGGGCCGTCCGACAGCCAGATCTGCGGGATGCCGTGTTCGGGCATACCCCGCGTTTTGAAGGTTTCCGCGCCGGAAAGCAGCGCGCATTTTTCTTCCAAGGTCAATTTTTTCAGCAAAAGTTCTGTATTTTGCATATATCTTTCCCTTCTCATAAGAAAAGCCGCATCCAACGCCTGCAAGCAGACATCAGACGCGGCTTTTATTCAGCAGTTGTTAGAGCAAAGAATGCTTACTCTGCCGCCAGCGTGACCACAGCCTCGTTGATGGAGTAGGTGGTGCTGGAGCCCCAGCCGGAGACGATTTCGTCGTGGGCGGGGATGGTCAGCTGCTTGCTGCCGTCCTCACCCTCGGTGATGGGCACCGTCAGGGCATCGCTGCCGTTCAGGGTCATGGTAAGGGCATCGTCCTGCGCATCCACCAGCGTGCCGGTGATGGATGCAGAGCCGTCGGCGGCAGTCAGCGTGCAGACCTTGTGGGAGTAATCCACCAGCAGCACGGCATCCGTTGCGGTGGGCGTCTCGCCCTGCACCAGCTCATAGCTGCCCGTGTACTGCTCGGTGACCAGATCCTCGACCTGCACTTCAAACGTAGCGGTTGCACCCAGGAAGGAGGCCGTCACGGTCTTGGTGCCTGTGGTGTCGCTGTCGTAACCGGTGAAGGTCAAGCGACCGCCCCAGATGGACTCCTCCGCACCGTTGGCGCGGGTAGCCGTCACAACCAGCTCGCCCGGGTTGAAGGTGTCACCCGTGTAGAAGGTGCGCAGGTTGGAGGCATCGATCGTCAGGCTCTTGGCAGGGGCATAGGGCTGACCGTAGATGTTGATGTTGCGGGTGAACGCACCGCCCATAACGCCATAGCTCAGGCTGGCTTCCATGCTGTATGCGCCGTGGTCGGTGTCAAAGACGAAGACATCCGCATCTGCGCCGCCCTCCACATCGGTGGGGCGCACGGTGCCGTCGGCGTCCTGATTGCCCAGCAGATGAATGACGAAGTTCTTCTCGCCGTTTTCATCGTAGTTGTACCAGTAGCCGTAAACATGGGAGATAGAGTCGCCGCCCACGGAGGTGTTGGGACCGCTGAAGGAACCCCACATCGAACCGTCGGTGTAGCAGTACATATCCAGACAGGCCGGATCCACGATGGTGCTGAAGCCCTCGGTGTACTGACCCTCGAAGAAGTAGGCGACTTCCCCGTTCGGCTCCTTGGCTTCCCAGGTTTCCTGCGGGATGGCAATCAGGTCATCCAGCGTCTTGGAAACATACTCGTTATCGTTGTAGTACATAACGGGACCATCGGCAGAAGTCTGCGCCGCATCGGGGGCAACCTCCGCATCGTCGGCCGAGGGCAGGCTGCTGCTCTGCAGGGAGAAACCGCCCACGCAGACCGCAGCGACCACGACCACCGCACCGGCGGCAGCAAACTGTTTGCCGGTGGCTTTTGCCTCGCCGGTTTTCGTCTGCTTGCAGAAGCAGGCAATCACGCTGAGCAGGCAGGCAATGAACGTGCCGACCATATAGAACACGCACAGACCGGCGTTGCCGCCCGCAAAGGTGACATGGTTGATGACGTCGGCAAAGACGAAATACAACTGCACAACGACAAGATACAGGGCAATGTTATAAATGACCGCCTGAATCAGCGCGCTGAACGGAACGGAAACAAAAAAGAAAACGAGCGAAGCGGCAGCACCGACCAGCAGCACCACGCCGGCCATCGTGCCGGAGTGACCCAGAGGGGCGGCCGTGGCCTGTGTGAGCAGGAATACAATGCCGGTGATCAGCGCGACCAGCGCTGCGGCAAGGCAGAACCAGCTGCCCAGCCCTTTATTTTTCAAGCCTTTATTCATCAGGTTCCACCTCCATCAATTCTTTTTGGCGGCACGATTCTTCCGCTTTTCCTCGGAGAAAACGTCCGTGTAGGTATGCAGCACATACATCACGACAGCGGCAACGGCCAGTGCGCAGAACACAACATCGAGAGCGCGCAGGGTCGTCTGCCACCACGGGGCTGCGTCGGAAACGACAACGTCCTCCGCGCCGGAGCCGCCCATAGAGGACTGCAGCATGATGTAGTACAGATAATGGTTGGAGTCGATGACCTTCTGCAGCAGGTCGCCGTCATCGGTGCTGGTGATCAGCTTCTCGATTTCGTTCGGGCGGGCGGTATCCAGGCAGAAGATGTTGTTGCCCGCCATCAGCATTTCGGGGGCGGAGGAATACTCGGACGCAGTCAGCGCATCGTCGATGATGTAGCCGCCGTAGTTCCACTCGTCGCGCAGGATGTGCTGGATGCCCTGGTTGGCGGCAGCGTACATAACGCCGATACGGTTGTAAGCGGTCATAACGCCGAGAGAATCGCCCTCAGCCAGAGAACCCTCAAAGGCGCGCATATAGATCTCGCGGATGGCCTGCTCGTTCGCAAAGGTGGAGATGCCCTGACGACCGGCTTCCTGCTCGTTCAGGAAGAAGTGCTTGACCGTACCGATCAGACCCTTGTTGCGCATACCGTGGGAAACGGCCTTGGCAGCATAGTAGCTGAGAACGCCGTCCTCGGAGAAATACTCAGAGGTACGACCGGAATAGGGAGAACGCAGGGTGTCCGCGCCGGGCGCGTAGGCGATGGGGATGGACGCATACAGCGCATCCTCGCCGTACATCTCGCCAAAGCGGGTCTGTACATCGTGGTTCCAGGTTGCGCCGACGATGGGCAGCGTAGCCCAGCCGGTGCAGTTGCGGCGGTCGCCGTACTTAAACTGACCGTTCATGCCCTCGGGACCATCGACGATGGTGCAGCCGGGCTTGTTGACAGCCTTGACAGCCTTGATGCCCTTGGAGTCGCCCATGTTGATGAGCAGATCGCTCAGCGTCAGCTGAGAAAGGAAGTCGTTCCACTTCGGGTCGTCGAAGGCGACGCCGATCATATCGCTGAAGTTGATCTTCTCATCCAGCTCCACGCCGAGGTTGAAGTCGGAAACGCTCTTGGCGTCGGCTGCCTTGACGTAGGTCTGCATATTCAGACCGTTGTACAGCTTATCGTTGACCGTCAGGGTCTCCAGCGTGGTGGGGTAGGTCGTATCCCACGCGCTGCGGGACAGGTAGGTGATTTTTTCGTCGTCGTTCGCCCAGTAGTTCACATCGGCGTCGTCGAAGGTATTCGTGACTTCCACATCGCTGTTGTAACGGGAGTTGCGGTACTTTTGGGTATCGACCTCGGTGTTGGGGGCGGTCCAGGTGGCCACAGCGGCGGTGTTGCCGGTGACGACATTGCCGTCCTGATCGATCAGCTTGCCCGCAACGGCGTCACCGCACTTGGCGGCCAGCACATTGTTCAGTGCCTCGTGTGCGCCGTTGCCGACGGCGAAGTAGTAATCGCCCGCATCGAGGATGTAGCCCTTCGCGCCCTTGGCGTCATAGGACGCGAGGAAGTAGCCGGGCACATCAACCGTGACAGTCTCGGATGCACCTGCGGCCACGTCGATTTTGTCATAGCCCAGCAGCTGGATCGAGGACTTTTCGACGTTGTTCTGCTTGTCGTAGTCGGTGTAGGGGGACTGTCCGTACAGCTCCACCGTAGCCTTGCCGTCCCTGTCGCCGGTATTGCTCACCGTGACAGTCGCCGTGAAGGTGTCGGTGTCGCTGTTGTAGTCCAGCTTGTCAAGGCTGTACTCATAGGTCGTGTAGGACAGACCGTAGCCGAAGGGGAAGCAGACCTCCTCGGCGTAGTTCCAGCCGTCGGTCGAGGCCTTGGTGCCAACCGTGGAATCGGCGTTGCCCTGACCGAGGATGGTGTCTTCGTAGCGGGTCTCGTAGTAGCGGTAGCCGACGTAGATGCCCTCGTTATAGCTGACAAAGCTGTCACCTGCCGCGCGGGGCGTTTTGCTGCCGTAGTTGTAGGCGTGCAGACCGAAGTTTTCGGCGCTGGGCGCAGACAGGGAGTTGGCGGCAAAGGTGGCGGTGGTGTGACCGGAGGGGTTGACCTCACCGGTCACAACGCGGATGGCGCCGGGCATACCGTAGAAGCCGGGGTTGCCGACCCACAGCACAGCGTCAACATTGTACTCGTCCAGCCAGTCCATCTCCATCGCAAAGACGGAGTTCAGCAGGACGACGGTTTTCTTGAATTTGCCGGAATCCTTGATTTTCTGGAAGATCGCCTTCTCGTTGTCGTCCAGCTCCAGCATACGCTTGCCCTCGTCGTTGACCATCGCAAGGTCGTTGCCCTCGGTGGCAAAGCGGGACAGCGTAACAAACGCGACATCGCCGTAGGACGCAAACGAGTCGGTGACGCTGCCGGTGAACAGTGCCGGGTCATATTCGCCCACGCTGGAAACGCTTCTTGCTTTCGGCGCTTCGGCGGAAGCGTAGGCGTCCAGCACGGTTTGGTTCACGTTGAAGCCGGCATCCTGCAGGGCGTCAACGGGGGTTTTCTGGTAATCCGGGTTTGTGGAGGAACCGCCTGCCGTGCTGCGGAACACCGGGTCGATGCTGCCGCGGCCAAAGACCGTGACGTTGCGCTCAGACTCGGAAAGCGGCAGGGCATTGTTGCGGTTGTAGAGCAGCACGCTGCCCTCTTCCTCTTCCTGCTCACAGAACTGATAAGCGGCTTCGATGTACTTTTCGTAGCTTGCGTCAGACAGGGTGCCGTCAGCGGAGAACTCCGTGCCGCCGTAAGATGCGTCACCGCCTTCGATGCCGAGTGCGTGGTTGACTTCGCCTTCCTGCTGGAACGCAATAGTCGTTCCGGTCAGGACAAGGTTGGCCACCAGCACAGCCGCGCCGGACAAGCCCAGCCAACGGCGGGACTTGCTTGAGGTTTCCTTTTGTGCCATAGGTTTTTCTCCTTCCTAAACTGTCACAGATGAATGATACGATGCGCTTGCTGCCAAGGACTGCGCACTTCCCTTTTGCAGAAACCTTTCATATCTTTTTCACAAAGCTATCATAAAGGGAAGCGTTGACCGGGTCAATGGAGTTGGCGCAAACGTCAAAAAACACGGCACAAATGACACAAAAGCAAAGCGACTGCCGAAAGGCAGTCGCTTTTGGGTTATGCAGTTTCTTTTTGGCTTTTCCCGCAGGGGAAGGTGACCACCAGGTAAAAAATCGAGTCCTCCACAAAGCAGTCTGCCGTGCCGCCGTACAGCTCGGCAATGCTTTTGATGCTTTTTATGCCGTAGCCGTGCTCCTCGGTATCCTGCTTGGTTGTGACGATAGCGCCGTCCCGCAGCGTCGGCGGTGCGGGGGTGTAGTTCTGCACGCGGATGACCGCCATGTCACGGCAGCGGCTTATGTCCAGTGTGATGACCCGCTTAGACGCATCGTTTACCTGCGTCAGACACTCAATGGCATTGTCCAGCGCATTGCCCAGCAGGGAGTAAATGTGGTAGTGCTTCATATTCTCCAGACAGCTGCCGTCTGCCGAGCAGACCAGCTGAATACCTGCCTGCCCGCAGAGTGCCGACTTTTGGGTCAGCGTGATGTCCAGCGCCTTATTCCCGGTGAGATAGCGCAGGTTCAGGTTGTCCATCTCTTCTTCCAGACGGGCGCGTTCCTCATCTGTGGCGCGGGAATACTGCTGTTTCAGGTCATGGTAGCGGATGTTGATTTTTTCCATGTCTTTTTTTGCCTGCTCATACTGCTGCTTGTCACATTCCAGCAGCTGCGCCAGCGTTTCATTCTCTTGTTCCAGACTCTTGATGCTGCAATTTGAAAATTCCAGCGCCAGAATCGTGATGGCAAACAGGATGCAGAACGCATTCAGCGCCAGATAGGCGGTCATGTAGGACTCTGCGCTGCTGTCCAGAACATCCTCCAGCACAACGCTCAGGTAGACCGCGGCAATCAGAAAAAAGCCGGAGTACAGCACGGTCTTGACATTGTCAAACAGCAGGCGCCCGCGCCGGATGCGCCGGGTGAACAGCAGGTAGATGACCAGACAGACCACAAGGTTGCTGAAAAGCAGAATAACAAACTGGACGAGCCTGTCCGTGCGCCCATGCTGAAGCAGCCAAATAATGGGCATATAGGCCAGCTTACTGGCAATGTGCTGCACCGCGTAGGCACAGGTTGTATAAAACAGGGCGTGCAGCGGGCTGCAGTCAAAGCTGAACCATATCAGACCAAACAGCAGCGTCGTATACAGCAGCAATTTTGCCCACTGCGGCAGGAATGTCAGGGTGTCCGTCAGCGCAAGAAAGCCCCATACACCCGCCGCCAGCCGCGGAACGAAGCAGCTGCGGCGCTGCCCCCACGGGACAAACAGGCAGGCGCATAGAATCATACCCAGCTGGACTTGCTGGATCAGTATCCAATTTATGACCGGCACGGGTCTTCCCACTCCTTTTTTGCCATATATCGGGAGAATGCTTCGGTGAAGGCGTCCTTGTAGGTGCGCCCGATGGGCAGTGCCGCCCCGCCGATATAGACATTCATACGGCTTACCGCCGTGATACAGCGCAGGTTCACAAGATAACTGGCGCTGCATCGCACAAAGCCGTAGGGCGTCAGCTGCGCCGCGATTTCCTGCATCGAACCGCGGTTTTTGATGATCTCGGTCTTACCGTCCCCGCCGCACAGGTTGTACAGCAGGTCGTGCTGGCGCACCTCCACATAGGCGATTTCCGCTGCATCCAGCAGCCGCGTCACGGTGCCGTCCTTGACGACAATGTGCGGCGGCGCAGTCTTTTGACCGGCGCGCTTTTGCAGCACCTTCAGCGCCCGCGTCAGATACATATGGAAGGAGTACCACTGTATCGGCTTTACAATAAAGCCCAGCGCCCCGACACTGTACCCGTTCAGCGCGAATTGCTGCAAATTCGTGCAAAAAATGAGGATGACGTCTTGATCTGTCTCCCGGATTTTTTCGGCCAGTTCCATGCCGGACATCTGCGGCATATCAATGTCCAGATATAAAATGTCAAAATCACGGTCTTTCGCCGCCAGATAGACCGCCGCACAGTCGAACTCCTGTACGTTCAGTTCTGTGCCGTTCTCCGCGCCAAAGCGCGCCAATGCCTGTTTCAGTTGGTCTCTTTCTTGTTTTTCATCGTCCACAATGCCGATTCGGATCATCGTGCGTTCCTCCCTCCGCGCAAGGATCTATACAAATATGATATACCCCCGAACGCAGCCGCGTCAACCTTTTACGAGCGAATCCTCCAATTTTTCCAAGATATTTTCGGAATGCTGCGTGCTGCGCATGGAAGATTCTTGACCACTACGGTGGCAAAGGAATAAAAAAGCAGCAGATACATCGGCAAAATAACAGCACAGCCCCCGCCAGAAACTCATAGAGCTTGGCGGGGGCTGTACTATTTTAATCAGCCAATATTTAAATCAGGCCCATCAGGCTGGGCAGGCCCAGAGACAGAGCCGGGATGTAGGTGACGGCCAGCAGGGCGGCAACCAGTGCCGCAAAGTAGGGGATCAGCTTGGACGTGACCTGCTCGATGGAGACATGGCCAATGCCGCAGCCGACGAACAGAACCGAGCCGACCGGCGGGGTGATGTTGCCCAGGCACATATTGAAGATCAGCATAACGCCGAACTGGATCTCGGTCATGCCAAAGTTCATGGCGATGGGCAGGAAGATCGGGGTGAAAATCAGGATGGCCGGGGTGATGTCCATGAACATGCCGATGACCAGCAGGATGATGTTCATGAGCAGGAAGATGATGTACTTGTTGTCAGTCAGGCTCATCAGGCCGTTGGAGATGGCTGCCGGGATGCCGGAGTAGGCCATAACAAAGGACATCGCAGAGGAAGCGGAGATCAGGAACAGGATGATGCCGGACGTTTTGGCGGAGTTGAGCAGGATGCCAAGGAAGCCTTTGAAGTCGATGCTCTTATAGATGATGGAAAGAATCAGGCAGTAGAGAACCGCGATGCCTGCGCCCTCGGTGGCGGTAAAGACACCGGAGACGATGCCGCCGATGACGATGACGATGAGCAGCAGGGACGGAACTGCATCCCAGACGGTTTTCAGCACGCTCTGGCTGCGGTCAAAGCCGGTGGCCTTCATGCCGGCCTTTTTTGCGCCGATGAACGCTACGATCATGCAGCACAGACCCATCAGGATGCCGGGGATGTAGCCGGCCATGAACAGGGTGGAGATGGAGACACCGCCCGCGACGGTGGAGTAGACAATGAAGGCAGACGTCGGAGGAATCAGCAGGCCGGTGGGGGCGGAGGCAATGTTGGCGGCGGCGGAGTAGGCGGGGTCGTAGCCGTTTTCTTCCTCAATGGGGCTGATGCAGCCGCCCATGGCGGATGCGGCAGCAACGGAGGAGCCGGACAGCGCGCC
>ENA-OZFC01000505-OZFC01000505.1-human-gut-metagenome-genome-assembly--contig:-NODE-505-length-25374-cov-36.367708_pt1 | contig 25374 bp, 20 predicted proteins | sample MGYA00245076_ERZ653625 | MGnify/ENA primary metagenome ERZ653625 (study PRJEB26926, sample SAMN06165169) | human gut metagenome | biome: ENVO:00009003; feature: ENVO:2100002; material: ENVO:00002003... | reverse complement strand
TTATCGTCGGCAGCGTCAGATGTGTATAAGAGACAGATATTTGTATATATTCAACAAAAAGGCGAGAAAAAGCATTTATTAATATCAATATGCACAAATACAAGATGTTGTTTTTGTGACTATCTATAATACTATCTGTTCTTAATTTTATCCCAATAGTTCTTATATGCCTGTTCGTTTTTGTTGTCACCGTATTCGTAATAAACTCTGTCACGGATAATGTCCGGCAAATATTGCTGATTTACATAATGGTTCTGATAATCGTGCGGATAGTTATAAAACTGTCCTTTGTTATTATTATCTTCCCCATCATAGTGCATATTTTGAAGCTGTCTTGGTACAGGACCGTAATTGCCTGCTTTTAAATCCTGTGCTGCACGATTAATCCCCATATATGCGGAATTGGATTTCGGCGCATTGCATACCATTATAACTGCGTCTGCAAGCGGTATTCTCGCCTCCGGCAAGCCGACAGCCTGTGCAATATCCACACATGATTTTACAATAGGAATAAGCTGTGGATACGCAAGTCCTACATCTTCGCAGGCACACACCATAAGTCTTCTGCACGCACTCGGCAAATCCCCTGCCTCAAGCAGCCTTGCAAGATAATGCAAAGCCGCATTACTGTCACTGCCACGCATACTTTTTTGATATGCGGAAATTATATCGTAATGCTCGTCACCATCCTTGTCATAACGCACGGCGCTTTTTTGTACAAGTTCCGCAACACTTTCTTCGCTGACTTTTTTTACTCCGTCAACTTCGTCAGCCACAAGAATAGCAAGTTCAACCGCATTCATAGCTTTTCTTACATCACCGCCGCAGCCATGAGCGATTTTTTTACGACAACTTTCGGGGAAATCCACCTCTACCTCCTGTTCCTCGGAAATAATTTCCGCCGCTCTCTGCACAGCTCTTTCTATTTCTTCTGGCGGTACCGGTTTAAATTCAAAAACAGTCGAACGGCTTAAAATAGCATTATATACATAAAAATACGGATTTTCGGTAGTTGATGCAATAAGCGTAATCGAACCGTTTTCTATATATTCAAGCAAAACCTGTTGCTGCTTTTTATTAAAATACTGAATTTCGTCAAGATACAGTAAAATGCCGTTCATTCCCGAAAAAGTGTTCAACTCCGAAACTACCTCTTTTATGTCGGATGTTGATGCGGTCGTGCCGTTGAGTTTTTTCAGAGTTCTGTTCGTTCTTTTAGCTATATATGTAGCAAGAGTTGTTTTTCCCACTCCTGACGGACCGTAAAAAATCAGATTCGGAATTTCTCCGCTTTCAATTATTTTTCGCAGTGGCTTATTCGCTCCGAGCAAATGCTTTTGCCCCACAATATCATCAAGAGATTGCGGTCTTATTCTGTCTGCAAGAGGAGTATTCATATAATCAGCCTCATTTCAAATTTAGTATATATTTCATAGTACATTTGTTCGTAGAATTTGTCAAGATTTTTAGCAAAAAAATCCGTTCCGCCTTAAATTTGACGGAACGGAAAATAAACCGAATTTTATTATTCGTAAAGCGGATACTTTTTGCAGATTTCTTCAACGCCTGCTCTTACCTTGTCGGCACTGTTTTCAAAATCATTGAGAACAAGTGTAATATACTCGGCAATCTTGTCCATATCCTCTTCGTTAAGACCTCTTGTTGTAACAGCGGCAGTACCTATACGAACACCGCTTGTTACGAACGGAGAAAGCGGTTCACCCGGAATAGTGTTTTTATTTACTGTAATATAGCACTCATCAAGACGAGCCTCAAGCTCTTTACCTGTAACACCTGTATCACGAAGATCCATAAGAAGTACATGGTTGTCTGTACCGCCAGAAACAAGCTTATTGCCTCTCTTAAGGAGTCCCTCCGCAAGAGCCTTACAGTTAGAAACAATCTTTGCACCGTACTCTTTAAATTCAGGCTTTAATGCCTCACCAAAGCAAACTGCCTTAGCCGCAATTGTGTGCATAAGAGGACCGCCCTGTGTACCGGGGAAAATTGCCTTGTCAATCTGCTTAGCAAACTCTTCACGGCAAAGGATAAGACCGCCTCTCGGACCACGGAGTGTTTTATGAGTTGTGGATGTAACAAATTCACAGTACGGAACAGGGTTTGGATGAACGCCTGCCGCAACAAGGCCTGCGATGTGAGCCATATCTACCATAAGATATGCGCCTACTTCATCGGCAATTTCACGGAGTTTTGCAAAATCAATAATTCTTGGATATGCAGACGCACCGGCTACAATAAGTTTTGGCTTACATTCCTTGGCAATCTCAAGAACCTTATCATAGTCAATTCTGTGTGTTACGCTGTCAACACCGTAAGGAACAAAGTTAAAATACTTACCTGAAATGTTTACAGGTGAACCGTGTGTAAGATGACCGCCCTCGTTAAGGTTCATACCCATAACTGTATCGCCCGGGTTGAGCATAGCAAAGTAAACTGCTGTGTTAGCCTGTGCACCCGAATGTGGCTGAACATTTGCGTGTTCTGCGCCGAAAAGTTCGCAAGCTCTCTTGCGTGCGATTTCCTCAACAACATCAACGCACTGGCAACCGCCGTAGTAACGCTTTCCCGGATAACCTTCTGCATACTTGTTTGTAAGTAAGCTGCCCATTGCTGCCATTACAGCAGGAGAAACGATATTTTCGCTTGCAATAAGCTCAAGATTTCTTCTCTGTCTTTTAAGTTCCGCAGTCATTGCCTCGCCAACAGCAGGATCATAGCTGTTGAGATAGTCAAGAGCTGCAATATTTGTTTTTTCACTCATAATTATTCTCCTTAATCTAAAAATATATAAGTTTAAGCATCATAAACAGATGATAAAGCCTTATTTTTCAGTGCGTACAAATCATTAAGAGTACACACTTTTCCTGATTGATTTCTGAGTTCTGCCGCACCGCGCATTCCCTTAAAATAACCTGCTATAAGTTTTCTTGCCTGCAGCATAGCCATATGCTCGCCTTTGTATTCAACCATTTTTTCAATATGTCGGCACATTACATTGAGTTTTTCTTCAAGAGTAGGTGCTTTTATAATACAGTCGGGATTCTCAAGATAAGCATTTATTTCCGAAAAAATCCACGGATTTCCCAAAGAGGCCCGTCCAACCATAACAAGCTGACAGCCTGTGTAATCCATAACTTCCTTTGCTATTTTTGCAGAGGTTATGTCGCCGTTTGCAATTACGGGGATTGACACCGCATTATTAACCTCTTTTATAATATCATAATCGACAGGAGGTTTATAATACTGTTCTCTTGTTCTTCCATGAATTGTAATTGCCGCTGCGCCTGCCTGTTCACAGATTTTTGCAACTTCAACCGCATTTACGGCAGAATTGTTCCAGCCTTTACGAATTTTGACCGTAACAGGTACATCAACGGCACTTGTAACTGCCTTTACAATTTCACCGCAAAGCAGCGGATTTTTCATCAAAGCACTGCCGCTGCCGTTTGAACTGATTTTAGGTGCGGGACAACCCATATTTATATCAATAATATCGGGCTTGTTTTCCATAGAATGAACAGCCGCATCAGCCATACATTTAGGGTCATCTCCGAAAATCTGAATACCGCAGGGGCGTTCATAGTCGGAAATTTCCATAAGCTCCTCACTTTTCTTACTGTTGAAAGAAAGCGCCTTTGAACTGACCATTTCACTTACGCAATAGGCGGCGCCAAATTCCACGCAAAGCTCACGGTATGCCCTGTCTGTAATGCCTGCCATAGGAGCAAGTACGGCACGGGACTTAAATTCTACATTTCCAATTTTAATTTTTCCCATACTGCTCTCCTTATGAAGAATAAATATCTCTCTGCTCTCTTCTGCGTTCAAGCGCATAAGATATTTTTGTACTGAGCAATACGAAAATCAAAACAATTATACCTACAATTACGCAAACCCAATATACAACACCTGCGGCATCATTGGTTTCGTAACGCTTTGTACTTACTTTTGAAGTTGAAAGCTGTGTAGGCGACACCGTTTCATTGACTACATTATTATTAAAATCATATTCTGTTGTTTCTTCGTAATACGGCTCTGTAGGTTCTTCTGTATATACAGGTTCCGTATATTCTTCTGTAACTTCTTCGGTATAATATTCAGTCGGTTGCTCTGTATATTCAGGTTCGGTTTCGGGATAAGTTTCAGGTTCGGTATACGGCTCTGTATATTCAGGGTCTGTATATACCTCTGTTTCAACTATATCTCCATCATCAATTCCGTCACCGTCAATGTCTACAGCATAGGCACTGATTGCAACAACAAACATAAATAATACCGCAAACAGCACACAGACAGCAGATTTTGAAATTCTGTATTTTTTCATTACATTACTCCTTGCGGATACATATATTAAAATTATACCAAAAGTCGCAATATATTGCAAGCTATTTTTACATTTAATTATAACCCGTGTTTAAGCACCTCATAAAGCACATTTCCGAGCAATTCTCCGCTATATTCCGCCTCTTCTATTGTATTTGCGTCTGTTCCTATTTCTATAAGCAAAGAACCGTCGCAAATATACTCGTTGTACGCAAAATATCCGAAATTCAGCGGTCTTGTCATACCCGGATACATTTCTTCCGCTTTATTTTGAATTTTAAGCGCAAAATTAAGATTATTCTCCCAGCTTAAAAAATTCATCTCACCGTCGGTATCGCAACCCGAAAGAATCATTATCTGTGCTCCCTGCTTACCGTCATATGTAAAAACAGGTTTTACCTTTTGAGTTTCAGTACCGATTGCGTCACGGTGAATATCAATTATTACCTTAATATCCGTGTTGGTTTCCATAATACTTTCAACGGTCTGCGCACTTCTGTCATAAGAACCGCTGTATGTTGAGTCGTGCACCGTGGTATCGTGCATAGTTTTTATTCCTCGCTTATTAAGCACATCGGTAATAGCATCTCCCACAGCCGTTACATTATAATCATTATTCTGCGTGCGTGAATAATAGCTTTCGTAAAAATAATCAACATCTTCGTCCATATAGCTTTCACTTGTGTGCGTATGATAAATAAGCACCTGCGCCGTTCCGTTTGAATCGACATCAAAAGGCAGTTCACTGCTTAAAGCGGAATCAAAATCGTAATCAAGTCCCGTATTGTTTTTCACATAAGCCGTACCGCATTTTACACCGTTCGCACCAATCTGTTCGGCAAGAATATCGTAAACCGCCTCTCCGTCATGGTTTCCGAAAGAATCATAATATCCGCTTTTGTCTTTTTTTCCGTTTAGATTTCTTGTAATCGTAACAGGTTTCGTAATCGGCTGTGTTTCCTCCTGTTTCTTTTGTGTGGTATTGGCAAGGGTTGTAGTTTCAGTATCGGATAATTTATATGTACCGTCGGACAGAGTAAGCGCCGCAACCGCAAGCGCCGCAGGTTTGTCGCTTGCAAAGCACTCTGGCATTCTCCGACAAACGCAGAAAACGGCAGTCGATACAAGGATAATCGACGCCGTTATTTTTAATGCTCCTAACTTTTTCACAAAATCACCGCCTCATAAAAATATATGCCGATGATTTTAATGTATGACCGAATTCCTACATAAGCGAAACAAGCTCGGAAATATTAAATTCATTTTGAAGTGCGCCGTTAAGCGCAAATGAAATCAGTCTTGAGGCTCTCTCGGTAAGCAAATCTATTTCCCTCGGTATTACTACCATCTGCCTGCCCTGCGGTGTGATTTTCTGCCTTGCCCTGTGCGGGTCATTGACGCTTAAAAGGTCAGATGCAAATGTGGCTGCATCTACAACCGTGGGCACTCCTATTGCTATTACGGGTACTCCTATAGTTTCTTTGTTAATCTTTGTACGGTGATTTCCAACGCCCGCCCCGGGTGAAATTCCTGTATCGCTTATTTGCAAAGTACAGCCGAGTCTTTCAAGTCTGCGTGATGCAAGTGCATCTATTACAACAACTGCATTCGGTTTTATTCTTTTTACAATACTCAATATATATTCGCCTGTTTCAATGCCCGTCTGCCCTGTTACTCCCGTTGCCATAACCGCAACCGGTCTTAAGCGGTCAAGACCGGTACTTCTTGCAATCTCACCCGAAATATGCCTTGTAGCAAGCACTCTGGAGCTTGTTTTCGGGCCGAGAGAATCGGGAGTGATTTCAGGATTTCCGAGTCCTACTACAAGTACAAGGCCGTTGACCGGCAAAAGCCTGCGAATTTCCTTTCCTATAGTAATAAGTCTTTCGTCGGTTTCGGTAAAATTATCGGTAAGTGACGGAAGTTCTACTGTTATATAAGTACCCTCTTCTTTTCCGAGCTGCTGCCTGGCTTTTCTTGTTTTTACTTCAAGTCTTGAAATATCAAGTCCGTTTTCACTGTACTGAACAAAATCCACACCTCCTACATCTTCTCCCGCTATTTCACGAGCTTCTACCGCAAGGTCAGTTCTAAGTTCCATAAAGTCGCCCCTTTTATCTGTAAATATTGCTATTATCTTGTGTATAAACAGCGTTTATATTCTTTACAAGAAAGAAAATTTTTGATATAATAAAATTTGATATATATAAACAAAAAGGTGTGAATGTAAAATGATAAAATCACCTGTTATTAAGGCGATAACGGCAACAGTATCTGCACTTATGATATTTTCTGCTGTAAGCGTATCGGCTAATGCCGCAAGCATTGATAACAATTCAAAAATATTAAGTAAATTTCAAATTAAAACTTCAGACAATACAAAAAATGATATTCCGTCTGCATACAGTTCAGTGGAGCTTGGCATTGTAAATTCTCCGAAAAGCCAAAAATACAACGATTGCTGGATATATTCCTCGCTCTCGGTGCTTGAAACAAAACTTTTAAAAAAAGATTTTACGGCTAATAATTTTTCTGCCGAGCATATGAACCTTTGGGCAACAACAAAAAGCAACGGTAAAGGCTGGCAGCGCAATGTCACTTCCGACGGCTACGCATTTACCGCACTCGGATATTTAAGTTCCTGGCAAGGCGGAATCGAACAAAGCGACTACGACACTCTTGCAGAAAAATATACTCCCGACAAAGACCTTTCCGCTTTTGTAAATTACGGGGCGACCGCTATAAAATACCTCGACGATTGTACACAAGAAGAAATTAAGCAAGAGATTATGGATAACGGTTCAATCTATGCGGCATATTCTCACAGTCCTTATTACGAAAATAATGACAGAACAGCGTATTTCTGTCCGCAAGGTTCTCCAAAATCCACAGGTCATGCAATAGCTATTGTCGGATGGGATGATAATTATTCAAAGGAAAATTTCAAAGCAATAAACGGTGTTTTACCCGAAAATAACGGAGCATGGCTTGTAAAAAACAGTTGGGGCGATTACAACACTTTAAACGGTTACTTTTGGCTTTCATACGAAGATTCTTATTTGTTTAGCAGTACCTTTAAATACAATTTTGCTGTTGAAGATGTCACAGAAATCACCGATGATGTTAAACTTATGCAAAATGAAATTTACGGTGCAACATATGAATTTAACTACATAAATGATGACAGCGTCACATATCTTAATCTTTTTAATTTTTCCGAGGGTTACAACAAACTTGATTCGGTAATGTTTGAAACCACCGCAAAAAATTCCGACTATGAAATCTACTATGTACCTGCCGAAAATAAAATTCCTGTGTCAGATGAAACCAAATGGACTAAATTAAACAGTGGAAAAGTTCCGTACAGCGGATATTTAAATATTGATACAAACGATTTTGACTTACCTGTAACTTACGGTGCAATCGCCGTTAAAATTAAAAAAAATAATGAAAGCGGAAAAAATACTATAGGCGTCGGTGAATGGCTTAACAAATCAAACGGCCAGTTTGCATTTATAAACGAAAGCCAAAAAGGCGAAAGTTTTATTTATCAAAACGGAACTATGACAGACCTTCTCGATTGGTACAAAACGGAGCGTGACGATAATCTTGGCGGCACATTCGTTATAAAAGCTGTTACAAATAAAACCGAGCTTGCAGTCACACTGCTCGGCGACATTGACTTAAACAACAAAATTGACATTAAAGATGCAACCGATTTGCAGATAGCTATTTCAGGCGATTCAAAACTTTCGGCTGTTCAAAATTTAAATGCCGATACTGACGAAAACGGCGAAATTAATGTAAACGATGTTACACAGTTACAATTTATGATTGCAAATAATAACTGAATACAGATGCAAACAGAATTTTTGGACAACTGCCTCTTTACCTGCAAATCGACAAATCACAAACATTCAACTTTAGACTAAAAGGAAAACACAACTGCTCATCGGAACAGTTGTGTTTTTCATTTTATCTCATTTGAGGACCGCCCCGCATATCTCCGCCCGGGCCGCCCATTTCGTTTCCGTTCATATCGCCGTTGCCCATATTTCTGCCGCCCATACTTCCGGGGCCACCCATACCGCCTGAACCGTATATGATAGAAGTCATTTCAACTTCTGTTGTACTGTCGCCTGTCGTTACAGTATATGTCTGACCTGTTGTAATACCCGGGCAACTGATAACCACACAAGCGTATGTCTTGGTAGGTGTGAACGATACAAGAACATCGCCGTCACTGTTTTTGACTGTGATTTCACCGCTCGAATTTGTATTTACAAGCATTGAACCTTGAGTTGAATTTTCTCCAAAGTTCTGTGCCATTTGAGTTGAACCTGCCGCAACGAATATACCGCCTGTAATTGTTGCCTCGCCGTCATAATCAACCGCTCCGTTATCTCCGCTTGTCGGGCCAAAGACATAGGTTTCCCCGCCTGTAACGGTAAGCGAACCGTTTGAATCAACTCCGTCACCGTCAGCGTCAATTGTTATTTTGCCGCCCGATATTGTAATGGAAGCATCTGATGAACCGAAATTGTCACGGTCAAATCCGCCACCGAATCCGCTTTCGTCTTTTCCGCCTGCGGCATTAAATCCGTCATTGCTCGATTTCAGATTAATTGTACCGCCTGAAATTTCAACTTCCGTTCCCTCTATTCCCTCATAGCTTTCGGTAATATTAATTGTTCCTCCGCTGATGCTTGTTTTGCTGTCGGCGTGGATACCGTCATCACCTGTTGAAATTGTAAAAGTACCTCCTGATACGGTTACATTTGAATTTGAATGTAAACCGTCATCTTCGCAAGTAAGATTAAAAGTACCTCCGCTGAGTGTAATATCTCCTCCTGCTTTTATTCCTTTTACACTTGCAGAATCTGTTGAACTTGAAGATGATGAACCTCTGTTTGAAGTAATATTAAATGTGCCGTTTTCAATTTGAGCCGTTGTACCGGCATCAATGCCGTCACCTTTGCAATTAACGGTAAATTTACCGTCTGCTATATACACAAATCCTTTTGAAGTATCGTCTGTATTTTCTGCGTGCAAACCGTCTTTACCCGAAGTTAAAGTATAAGTACCGCTTGCAATTCTGATACTGTTTTTACCGCTTAATGCATGGCTTGCGGCTGTAATATTGTATTCTCCGCTTGTAAGTTTTAAATCATCTTTAGAAACAATGCCGTGACCTTTTTCGGAAGTTACAGTCAATTTTCCCTCTCCGTTAAAGGTAATATCATCTTTTGCAAATACCGCCGCATCTACATTGTTGTCATCTGTCTGAACATAGTCACCTGTTGACGCAAGTGTATTTTCTGTGTCTTTTGCAGTTGTTACAAATACCTTATCTGCCTGTTTTACATATAAAGCGGCACTTGATTTACAGGTTACAGAGGCGTTTTTAAGTACAATCTGCACTTTTGTTTTATTGTCGGCATCTACAATAATCTGACCGTCGGATGTTGTACCCGTAACTATATATGTGCCCTCACTTTTAATAGTAACCTTACTTCCGCTGACAGAAACGCTGTCAGAGCTTGCGGTTGCACCTGATGATGAAAAAGCAACCATTACCGCCGAACTTTCATCATAGCCTACCTCTTTGTCACGGTCGGTGAACATATCGCTGTCAAGAGATTTATCCGAAGCGATTGAAGCAGTAGAAACACTGTCTTTTGTAACAGTTGAAGAATTTGTCGAGGATGTTTTTTCATCTGTATTTGCGCAGCCTGTTACACTTACGGATATAATAAGTGCCGCAAGCAATGCTGCAAATTTCCCTTTGCTTTTTAAATTAAAGCTCATTATTAGTTATCTCCTGTCTTGCCATACTGATTTCAAGATTGCCGTTTCTGCATCTCAAATCATCAATAAAATCTTTTTCATCGTTCGGGTTTTTGAGAGTTACATTATATGTAAGTTTGAACAAACTGCCCATATTAGCAGTTCTTACCGATACCGTTTCATATTTTACGGTATATTTTTCAAAAAGGTCGTCAAAAGCACCTGTATAATTTAAATCCTCGGGGATTGTGATTTTTAATATTCTGTCCTGCTCAAGTCTTTTGTCTGCACCGATATTTACTTTATTGAGGATAAACATTGCAATTCCTAAAATTAATGAGAACAGCACTGCGTATCCGAGATAACCCATTCCGCAAATCAAACCTGCACCCATTGCAAGGAAGATTGTGCCGATTTCTTTAGCGGTGCCTGGCACGGAACGAAATCTTACAAGACTGAAAGCACCTGCCACAGCAACGCCTGCACCGACATTACCGTTTACCATCATAATTACCACACAAACTACGGCAGGTAAAAGTGCAAGAGTAACAACAAAGCTCTTTGTGTATTTGGTTTTGTATGAATAGACCGCCGCAAGAAAAATGCCGATTACAAGAGCAACTGCTATGCCAAGCAGAAATTGCGGCACTGCGATTGTTTCGGTTGTTGAACTGAAAATTTCTGAAAATAATGTATTAAGCATATTTTTTACCTCCGTTTGCTCTTTCGCTCATAATTGCAACATAAGCATTGCCGTATTTTGAAAAAGATGTTTTATAAATTTTGTTTTCGCTTAAAATGTTTGTCATCCACAGCGGAATTGCCGTACCTGTCTTTATTTCCATAAGAGAATAATTATTTCTTAATATCGGTGTTCCGTAAATACCTTTACAAAGTGATAAATCATAGTTACGCCAAAGAATATTATCATCAAATGTTACTCTGAAATCATAATCATTTTTTGAATAAAAGGCCTCTCGGTTGTATGAAATTACAACCTGCGGTGCAATGCCTTTGTAATGTTCAAGAAAATAATTGACTTCTCTTAAAATCTGACTGTCGGCAATATGTTCACCGTTGCAAAGATAACGCATACTCTCGTTCTCACTCATTTCGGTTCTGCGTTTATAGACAACACGCTTATATTTCTTTTTGATTTCTATAAAAGTTGTGCTGTCGTGTTTTGCAACTCCGTAACTTCTCAATCTTAACTTTTCCTTATAAACGGGATGTTCAAGCGAGCGTCTTATCAGTAAAAAATCAGGTGTGTCAAAATATATGTTGCAAATTGTGCTTTTGCCGTATTTGTCGGCATACATATATTTTTGCATTTCCCGCATAATCATTTTCTTTTGTTCGTCAGTCACAAGGTACTTTATTTCATAGCGTTTAAATACGCTTTGGTAACTCACATTTAACTCCCCTTTTGTTTTGATGAGTATATTGTACCGTTGTAACTTTAAATGAAATTTAAATTTTACTTAAAATTTACCTAAAATTTAAAAAATAAATAAAAAAGAGAGGAATAGTTAGGACGGACTAACTATTCCTCTTTAAATCAGCGAACACCAAGTGCCGTTAGTGTTCGCTAACTTATCTGATATTATATCAATAAATACATTATTTGTCAATTAAAACATAAATAAAATTTTATTTAACATCAAAACCCACTTCTGTTTGAATATAATTAAAATAACTTACATCATCATCGGTATAAGAAGTTCTGTTGTTAAAGCCTTTTTTTATATCAATATTTCTGTCAATAAAAATTCTTCTGCACCACATACATGCCCATGAATACGGCAATAAAATCGGCATTTTCTCCACAAATGGATATTTATTTGCCATATTTGTATTATTCGGAAAAAGCGATGAAATAAAATTAGCAAATCTTGATTTTTTTCTGCCTGTTTTAGTATTAACTCTTTGTCTTTCCATTTCGGACATAACCGCAACATCTACTCTGCCGAGAGTCATACTTAATAAAATATATTCTTCAACATCGTCAAAATCTTTAACTTCACTGCCTTTTGAAAACCATTTCAATGAAATATCACGCAGTTTTTTCTCAAACAAGGTTATTCCTAATTTTTCAAACTGTTCACTCAAATATTTTTGATTAAGTTGATCCGAATATTTTTTATAAAATACATATTCGTCGGCAATCATTCTTATGCCGATTCCGCCTTCGGAAAAATGTTTTGCACTGTGAAGCAACATATAAATATAATAATCCTCAAGCGTCATTTCTTTTGAATAAGAATACCCGTCACGCACCTTAGCTTTTTCAAGTTGATTTTCCAATAAAGAATAATTTTTATCATTCTTTTTTAAAAGCGAACGGTGCATTTCAATATACATAAACGGCGCTTTTACAAAATGATATTGTTGATCGTCATTTTGTAAAAATTTGTACCCGTTTTGTTTAAATATATTTTTTATTCTGTCAATATCGTTTATATCAAACAAAATATCATAATCTGAAATTGAGCGTTCAAATGAGTTGGGATAGTCTTCCTTAAGAAAATAGCCTTTCATAGGGAGATTATATATTTTCCCTTCATCAAAACATTTAAGCAAACTTTCAATTTCATATTTCATCATCGTATCAATATAAATCCAATGATTAAGATTATTTTTTACATAAGATAACAATTTATCTGAAACCGAATATTTTTTTGACAGCATTAAGACAGCCTCATCAAAAATTGCATCCATTCTGGTATCATTAGAAATCTGCCTTATGTGGTCAAGATTACAATTTTCATACGGCAGCTGCGGTTCTGTTCCGTTTAAAACACTTGATACAAGCGTCAAATAATATGCATATTCTTTTTTTTGAGCGTCATTAAGATGTTTTATCATTATACAAAAACTACCTTTTCTTTTTTATCTTTATCGACTTATTCATTCTGTGCGCTGAATAAAGCATACGCATTGGTGCTTTGATATACTCCCACGCTGACTTATAAAATCTGTATGAAAGCGAATTATCGGTATAGTGTTTTCCTTTTCGATAAAATGCGGTAACCACACCTATAATATTTTCGTCAGTAATTCCCCGTTCTTTATGAAACTGATTATCACCGCAAAAAATATATTTGCCGTCCTTATCAAAACCGACAACTCTGTGCAAAACAAAATCGCCGTTACTCCTTCGGTATAAAGCAACATCAAGATATTTTAGCCTGCCCTCCGGCTTTTTCAGGACAACCACATCTTCGCCGTTTCTTAGCATAGGATACATACTTGTTCCGTGCGGAGTAAATGTAACCGTGCCTCCGCTGTTAAGTTTTTCTTTAATAATTTGTATTACATCTTCAAGCTGAATTTCTTTATTATTCAAAGACATTTGCATCCTTTAACTTATTAATAAATATATCTATATCCGCACTTGCTTTTTCTTTTGTTACATCATACTCACTAATCATTTTAGCAATAAGTTCGTCTTTCTCAATTCCTTTTTGCAACTGTTCAAATAAGAAAGCACCCGTTTCATTAAGATTTATAACACCGTTAAAATCAAGTGTAAGACTGTTTACCGGTACCACTACATATGAATCGGCTACTTTTCTTAAAACAAAATCATCTTTAATTTTCATACTCATTTCTCCTCATATATGAATATAATATTTTTTTAATTGTTTTGATAATAATATTGTAATACATAAAGCATAAAAAAGCAAGTAATGAGGGAGTTTCGAGCATACAAAAAGCTCCGCAGAAAACTCTGCGGAGCTAAGTGATTAAGTATTAATTATCTGTTAAGATAAATTAGTTCTCTCTTCTTCTAACGAGGAAGAATACACCTGCAGCTGCAACCATTACGCCGGCAAATACGAAGAAGATTGTTGTCTCCTGACCTGACTGTACTGAGTTAGAGCCTGATGATGAACCATTTGATGAACCATTTGATGAACCATTTGATGAAGAGCCGTTTGATGATGAACCGCCGTTTGATGAACCGCTTGATTCAGCAGCATCGTTCTTAGCCTCTGCATTGTTAATCTCATCTTGGTTAACCTTTTCGCCACCCTTTGTTGGGTCTGTGCATTTACCAAGGATACCCTCAATTGTTGCCTTCTTCTTGTTAGCAACATCCTGAGTCATTGTTTCTTCCTTAACAAAACCCTCAAGTTTGAAATTTACATTAGACATTACAGCGAGTGGGCTGATCTTGAGTTGGTTGATAAGATCCTGTGTCTTATCTGTCTTACTTGTATCAGCAGTACCGTCGTCAGAAACATAATCGAGAAGGTAGTCAGCTAAAAGTGTTACATCTGTTGTACCGTCTGCAAGAGCTGTACCAACTACTTTTGATGTTGAAGTAATAACCTTCTGCGGACCACATTCCGGATGGTTCTTCCATGCAGCCTCAGTACCTGTCTTGCTGCTGTCCTTAGGGTTCTCGATCTTGTTACCTGTTACATACACAGTATCGCCAATGCAGTTACCGTTCATGATTGTGTTGTAAATCTGAACTTGTGTATCTGCACTGAAGATTACGCAATATAAGTTCTTGCTGCCGGCATTCTGAATTTCTTCAGCGTTGCCTGTCTTTGTTATATCATAAGAATAAAGATCGTCGCTTTCCTTTTTGCACACTTCTTTCTTTGTCTGCCAGCTTGGCCATTTACCTGTACCGTCAGCTCTCCAGACGTGGCAATAGATCTTGCTAAAGTTTTTCCAACCTGCACTCTTTACATCAAAGTAAATCTTTGTGCCGGCACCTACCTGTGACTCGTCACCTGCTGCTACTGCTGAAGAATCATCAGCTGCTACTGCAGACTCGTCATTTGCTGCTACTGCGTCCTCTGCTTCAGCTGCACTTGCTGCAAATGCGCCTGCTGAAAGTACTAATGTTGAAGCAAGAGCAAGACTCATTACTTTTTTGAACATTTTAAATCTCCTCCATTGTTCATTAACTTTTAGGAATACACTATTCCATTGGAATTATTATACATCAAACATTACAAAACTTCAATACTTTAATTTCTTTTTATCGTTGTTTTAATATACAATCTTGCAAGACTGTTTTTAGTAGTTCTAAACAATAATAGCAATAAATTGCAATCTTTCAGACAACAAAAATCAAATTATGTGGATTTCGCAACATTTATGCCTTAATCATACCATATACAGTTTCTTTAACGATAGCAAGTGCTTCATCAATCTTTTCAGGATTTTTTGCACCTGCCATAGCCATATCCGGCTTACCGCCGCCGTTGCCGCCCGCTGCCTGTGCAACAGCCTTAACGAGTTTGCCTGCATTTACGCCGAGTGCCTTAGCCTCTTTACCGCAAGATGCGGCAAATGTAACCTTGCCGTCATTTTCGCAAGCAAGTACAACGATTGAGAGAGGAGCAACATCTTTTGTTCTCTCGCACATTGCACGAAGTGCGTCAGCGTTTGCATTGTCAATTTTTTTAGCAATAATTCTTACGCCGTTTTCAATTTCAGAATTAATAAAGAGGTTGTCAACCTGCATAGCAGCAAGCTTTGTGTTAAGCTCTGCAATTTCTTTCTGCTGATCATGAAGTAAGGTTGCAATCTTCTGTGCGCCCTCTGTGAGTGCTTTTGTATTTGAAATCTTAAGTGTTTCGCAAACGTTGAGTACAGTTTCACGGACATCGTTCATATACTTAAGAACTCCGATACCTGTAATAGCCTCAATTCTTCTTACACCTGATGCAACAGAACCCTCCTGACGGATTCTGAACAAGCCGAGGCTTGATGTATTTGTAGCATGTGTACCGCCGCAGAACTCAACTGAGAACTTACCGATGCTTACAACTCGTACAACATCGCCGTACTTCTCACCAAACAATGCCATAGCGCCGAGTTTCTTTGCCTCTTCGATTGGCATTTCCTTTGTAACAACAGGGATAGATGCAAGAATCTTCTTGTTTACAAGATCTTCGACTTTCTTAAGTTCTTCATCTGTTAGAGCCTCAAAATGTGTAAAGTCAAAACGAACCGAATGGTCTGTTACAAGCTGACCTGCCTGATGAACATGATTGCCGAGAACTTCACGAAGTGCGGCCTGTAAAAGGTGAGCCGCTGTGTGGTTACGCATAATATTTGCTCTTCTGTCAAAGTCAACGATTGCACGAAGTTCTGTGCCGACCTCAAGTGTACCGCTCTTAACGGTACATGAATGGAGATAAACACCCGAAGCATCCTTAGTTGTATCGTCAACATCAACCTCAAGAGTACCCGATTCCATTACACCTGTGTCGCCTACCTGTCCGCCACTCTCTGCATAGAACGGAGTTTTGTCGAGAACAACAAGAGCTGTTTCGTTTTCGCCGACGCTGTCAACTCTGATACCGTCTTTAATGATGCCAAGAACCTTGCTACCTGTATTAAGGTCAGTATAACCGCAAAATTCTGTTTTAGCAATATCAGAAAGGTCTGTTGAATCCGAAATCCAAGCGTCTGTGTCTTCTTTCTTTCTTGCATCTCTTGAACGCTGTTTCTGCTCTTTCAAAAGCTCGTGGAAACGGTCAACATCAACATCAATACCCTGCTCGGATAGAATTTCTCTTGTAAGGTCGATTGGGAAACCGTAAGTATCGTTTAGCTTAAAAGCGTCTTCACCGCTGAGAACCTTAATATCCTGGTCGTCAACAATACCCTGCAAGAGTTTAAAGCCCTGGTCGATTGTCTTTTGGAAGCTTTCTTCCTCGACTCTGATAATCTTTGTAATAAAGTCCTGCTTTTCTCTTAATTCAGGATATGCCGATTCATTTTCTTTTATTACAGTTTCGCATACCTTATACAAGAATGCGTCTTTGTATCCTAAAAGTCTGCCGTGACGGGCTGCTCTTCTGAGCAAACGGCGGAGAACATAACCCTTACCCTCATTTGACGGAAGAACACCGTCGCCAATCATAAATGTTGTGCTGCGGATATGGTCGGTGATAACTCGGAGTGAAATATCCTTTTTATCGTCTTCACCGTAGTTTACACCTGTAATTTCAGAAATCTTTTTCATAATATTCTGAACAGTATCAACCAAGAAAAGGTTATCAACACCCTGCATTACGCAAGCAAGTCTTTCAAGACCCATACCTGTATCAATGTTAGGATGAGCAAGCGGAGTGTAGTTGCCGTTGCCGTCGTTTTCAAACTGTGAGAATACAATGTTCCATACCTCAACGAAACGGTCACATTCACAACCGACATGACAGTCAGGCTTACCACAGCCCTTTTCATCACCACGATCAAAGTAAATTTCAGAACATGGGCCGCAAGGACCTGAACCATGCTCCCAGAAGTTGTCTTCTTTGCCGAGTCTTACCATATGAGATGGCTCAACACCGATTTCTTCGGTCCAAATCTTGTAAGCCTCATCATCGTTTTCATAAATAGATACATAGAGCTTATCAACAGGCATTTCGAGAACTTTTGTAAAGAACTCCCATGCCCAAGCTGTAGCCTCGTGCTTGAAATAGTCACCGAAAGAGAAGTTACCGAGCATTTCAAAGTATGTGCCGTGACGGGCAGTAATGCCTACCCTCTCAATATCGGGAGTACGGATACACTTCTGACAGGTTGTTACACGCTTTCTCGGCGGTGTAACCTCACCTGTAAAATACTTTTTCATAGGAGCCATACCGCTGTTGATAAGCAGAAGGCTGTTGTCGTCCTTCGGAACAAGTGAAAAGCTCGGAAGTCTTAAATGGCCCTTACTCTCAAAAAATGAAAGAAACTTTTCACGAAGTTCGTTAAGTCCTGTCCATTCCATTAAAAATCTCTCCTTAAAAAATTTGCAAAATAAAATCCTGCCCCATAAAAATGGGACAGGAGAATAATTCCTGCGGTACCACCCAAATTGGTGCTTAAACACCCTCTTTGAGTAATCTTACGATTACAATCCTTAACGCAGATATACGCTGTGCTTAGTCACACAGAGCTCAGGGGCAGCGTGCTGTAAACATTCATAAAGTCTTGCACCGACCGACTTCTCTCTGAAAGAACGAGATACAGCTAATCCCGTCAACGCCAATTACATATACTTTTTATTCAGTAGCATTATAAAACTAATTATTCACAATGTCAAGTGAATATCGGAAATTTTCTGATATTTTTCTTTTTTCGTACCGCAACAATCGCATTAATTTTGTTGCATATTGCGACACAAAATGATATAATACATTTATATATGTTTTTATATCACTTTGGAGGAGATTATTTTGAGTGCAAAAGTCACTTTACTTACTTATACGCCAAATCCCGAAATGACGGTTGCAATGGCAGCAAAACTCTGCTACTCACCGTCCGAAATATCAAATATAAGAGATGGGCTTACTGAGGAAAAGACCGCTGATTTTATAGATATGCTTGCAAACATCGGGCACGGCAGTCCGTTTGAACACGCTTCTTTTACCTTTGGCATTGAGGGCATTTCAAGAGCCTGCTCACATCAGCTTGTAAGACACAGAATCGCATCTTACAGTCAGCAGTCGCAGCGTTATGTTGACGGCACAAAGTTTGATTTTGTAACACCGCCTGAAATTGCAAAAAACGAAAAGGCGCTTGCCGCTTATAACAAAGTAATAGAAATGCAGTCAAAGGCTTACAGCGAAGTTCGTGACGCACTTGTTGCAGGATATATCAGAGAGGCAACAGGAAACTGTGACGATACCGATGAAGAAGTCATAGAAAACTACAGAAACGAAAACAAAGCAAAATTCAACACTTTTGTAAAAAAAGCAAATGAAGACGCAAGATTTATTCTTCCTAACGCATCAACCACAAAAATTGTCTGCACTTTTAATGCAAGAAGTCTTGAGAATTTCTTTGCACACCGCTGCTGTAACCGTGCACAGTGGGAAATCAGAGATGTTGCCGAGCAAATGCTTAAACAATGTCTTGAAGTTGCTCCGCATTTATTTAAAAACTGCGGCCCTGCGTGTTTGTTCGGTGCTTGTCCCGAGGGCAAAATGAGCTGCGGCAAAATGAAAGAAGTACGCAAAAAATACGGCAGAGAGTAATATTTTAATTATATTTTAGAATAATAGAAATGGATAGGAACAAAAATGAGTGCAAAATTCATTGTAATAGAGGGTCTTGACGGAAGCGGAAAGGCTACCCAAACAAAAATCCTCTTTGATAAAATTTCAGCAATGGGAAAAAGCATTAAAAAACTTGAATTTCCCGATTACGCAAACGAAAGCTCGGCACTTGTAAAAATGTATCTCGGCGGAGAATTCGGCAGTAATCCGAATGATGTAAACGCTTATGCCGCTTCGTCCTTTTATGCGGTAGACAGAGTGGCAAGTTTTCTTAAATTCTGGAAAAAGGATTACGAAAACAGTGATGTGATTTTAAGCGACAGATACGCTACATCCAATATAATTTATCAGATGTCTAAACTTGACAAATCGGAGTGGGACAACTTTATTGAATGGCAGGAGGATTTTGAATACAATAAACTTTCTGTTCCTAAGCCCGATAAAGTTATTTATCTGGATGTTAAACCCGAAGTATCGCAAAAACTTATGAGCAAGCGTTACGAGGGTGACGAAGGCAAAAAAGATTTACACGAAAAGAATTTCGCGTTTTTGCTTGAATGCAGAAAATCTGCTTTATATGCCGCTGAAAAATGCGGTTGGACAATTATTGACTGTTGTGAAAACGGTGAAATCAAGCCGATAGAATCAATAGCAGAGGAAATAGAAAAGGCGGCTGAACTTAATAATTTATGTTAAACTTTAGGCTGATAGAAAAATCCGATATAAATAAATTTCAGAAATACTACGACAATCCGGAGGGAATTTCACTTACTACCAATATTTTGAGCGCATACCTCTGGAGAAATGAATATAATATAAAATTTGCTTTGTACAACAACTGTTTAATAAAAGCATATTTTAATGACGATGACAGCGTGTGGGGATATTGCCTGCCGCACGGCGAAGATATAAAACCCGCTGTCGAAGAAATCATAAAGGACGCTCACGAGCGTGGGCAAAAACCTTTTATCGTAATGCTGACAGACGCACAGAGGGTTAAACTCGAAACCCTCTTCCCGTCAGAATTTAACTATGAATTTTCACCCGAAAATCAGGAATATGTCTATTTGTCAGAAGATTTAATAAATCTTTCTGGCAGAAAATTCCACGCAAAGCGCAACCATATTTCAAAGTTTAAGAACGGTTATCCCGATTACAGATTTGAAGAAATAACAAATTCAAATAAAGAGGACGCTTATAAAGTAATGCTTGATTGGTGTGCCGAAAATGAAATTGATATTGAGCACTACGAAGAAAAAAATGCAATCAGAGAGGCTCTTGACAATATGGAAGAATTTAAAATGCATGGCGGAATTGTTTATGTAAAAGACAAAGCTGTTGCCATGACTCTCGGATGCGAAATCTCCCCCATTGCATTTGATATATGTTTTGAAAAAGCTTTGCGTGAATACGACGGCATTTATGCAGTAATTAACAATGAATTTGCCAAAACGCTGTCTTCTTATAAATATATAAACCGTGAAGAAGATATGGGGATAGAGGGACTTAAAAAGTCCAAACTCTCATATAATCCCATAATTCTGATTGCGAGGTATAACGCAACATTAAAAAATGATGGAAATTAATTTTTGTAAACCCGACAGTTCCGATATTAAATCACTTAAAAAGCTTTGGCTTTCATCTTTTGATGAAGAACCGAAAGCTGTTGATTTATTTTTTGACAAATGTTTTAATGCAAAACAAACTTATATTGCAAAGTACGGCGAAAAAATCATTTCCGCACTTTATCTTATAAGTGCAAGTTTTAACGGTCAAAAAGCTCATTATCTTTGCGGTGCGTCAACCCATAAAGATTTTCGCAAGCAAGGCATTATGAGCAAATTAATTAAATACGCTCTTGAAGATTCGGCAAAAAGCGGAGATAAGTATTCCTTTCTTTTCCCTGCAAACGATAATCTTTATAACTATTATCAAAATTTCGGTTATCGTGAAAACTGCATTGCTTATATTTCCGATTTTTCAAGAAATGATTTACTTTCTTTGCAGGAATTAAATTTCAGCGAAAATAATATTCTCAAGCAGGGTAATGACTTTAAGAATTTTGCTGTCGAATATTATTCAACATATAATATAAAAAATGTTAAAAGCAAAAATTATTTTGCATTGTTTGAAGAAAATGAAAATACGGCAGAAGTATTTTACTTTGAATTTGAAAAAAACAATTTAAAAAATATGATAAATGATATTCTACAAAATACCGATGCCGAATATTTCAGATTTACACATAACAAAATATTTGAAAACGCACAAAAAATCCGATACGGAATGGTAAAATCGCTTGACAGCAAAATCACCGTGCCAAAGGATATTTATATAGGAATAACATTAAATTAAGTATAGAAAGGGTATTGCTATGTTTTATTTATTTTTAGCAGACGGATTTGAAGAAACCGAGGCTCTTGCACCGCTTGATATGATGCGCAGAGCAAAAATTGAAGTTAAGACAGTAGGAGTTACAGGCGAATTTGTAACAGGCTCACACGGTGTTACCGTTAAAGCCGATTTAAAACCCGAAGAAATATCATTTAATAACATTGACGGCGTGGTTCTTCCGGGCGGTATGCCGGGAACCGTTAATCTCGGTAAATCGGAAACTGTGACTAAAGCGGCTGTTCACTGTGCAGAAAACGGCAAAATTACCGCTGCCATCTGCGCCGCTCCGTCGGTTTTGGGTAACCTCGGAATACTTAAAGGTAAAAAAGCAACCTGTTTCCCCGGATTTGAAAAAGAACTTGAGGGAGCAACATACACCGCTGCTCCTGTTGAAATTGACGGCAATGTAATTACAGGCAAAGGCGCAGGCTGTGCAATTCTCTTCGGCAAAGCTATTGTAGAAAAAGCAGTGTCTGCCGAAGCTGCAAACAAAGTCTGCGGTGATATGCAATGCCCATAATAAATATAAAAGAGCAAAAAAATTTACTGAGAGCAAAGCATAAGAAAATCAGAACAGCCTGTCCAAAAGAAATCAGAGCCGCTCTTGACAAAACATTGTTTGAAAAATTTGTTGATTTGAAAGAATATAAAGAGTGCAGTATTCTGTTTGCGTTTGTATCTATGCCGATAGAAATTAACACCTACCCTATTCTTGAAAAGGCGATTGCAGACGAAAAAATACTTGCTCTGCCAAAATGCAGACAAAGCGAGCCTGTTATGGACTTTTATAAAGTAACATCACTAAGTCAGCTTATAGCGGGCAAATATTCCATTATGGAGCCTGATACAGAAGTCTGCGGCAAAATTACCGATTATTCAAACGGTCTTTGTCTTGTACCCGGATTAAGTTTTGACTTATACGGCTATCGGCTCGGTTTCGGAAAAGGCTATTATGACAGATTTTTAGAACAGTTTGGCGGTACAACGGCAGGTCTTTGCTACTCAAGATGCATTGAGCAAAAACTACCGCACGGAATATATGACAAGGCTGTTGACATAATAATAACTGAAAAATTCACAAACGATACACGAAATGTGTTTGAAAAAGGAATGGTGTAAGTGAACGAAGAAAATAATATTCAGAACCTTGAAGAAAAGCGTCGCCAAAAAGCAAAAAGCTTTACTTTAAATATTCAGGACGACATCTATGACGAATCCGCAAAAACAGAAAACAACGAACCCGAAGAACTTAACTCTTACAGCGGCGAAGATGTTAAGGAACAGATGGCAAAAAATTCTAAGCAGGCTTTAAAAAAGAAAAAGAAAATAGACAAAAAACTTTCAAAAGCCAAAAATAAGCGTAACCGCAGAGTTTTCAGAGTTATCTGGTTGGTTTCCGTTATAATTGTCGGTGCTATGGCAGGTATGTTCTTTGTGGCAGGCATTGACGATATGCTCGCTATCAACCGTACCGAAGAAAAAAATGTAAGAATAGAAATCCCTGCAAATCCGAATCTTGACACAGTTGCAACCGTTCTTGAAAAGAATAATATCATTGATGATAAAAACTATTTCAAACTGTTTGCAAAATTTACAAAGGCGGATGACGATTTTACACAGGGTACATATGACATCAAAACAAATTTGGACTACGAGGCAATTATCAACTTCTTGCTTAGCAGTGTAAACCGTACAGATACAGTTGAAGTAACAATTCCAGAAGGCAGAAATGTCCTTGAGATTGCTAAGTTACTTAAAGAAAAAGGTGCTCTCGCCGATGAAGACAAGTTCCTTGAGCTTTGTAATTCAAACCATTTTGACGAAGAATATTCATTCTTAAAGGATATTACAAATGCAGATGACCGTTACTACAAACTTGAGGGTTACCTGTATCCTGATACTTATACATTCTATGAAAACGAAGATGCAGAGAATGTTATTTATCGTTTCCTTAATAACTACGAATCAAAACTTACCGAAAAACAAGATGTTCCGGGTTATGATAAGGTAACAACCATTGAAGATATGCTTAAGAAGAACAGAAGCGACTATACTCTTGACCAGGTTATGATAGTTGCGTCAATCATTCAGTCAGAGGCTGCCGATACAGACGATATGTATTACATTTCTTCTATTATCTACAACCGTCTTAATGCCGATGAAGATATGGGTGTTAAGTATCTCGGTCTTGACTCTACTAAATTCTACCCGTACAGAACACAAGCTGATATTCCTGAAGACGCAAGAGATACTTTTGAAAGTTCATATGACACATATTCTAAAGAAGGCTTACCGGCAGGTGAAATCTGTAATCCGGGTATGAATGCAATTATCGCTGCGCTCAATCCTAAGGATACAAATTACTACTTCTTCTGTCACGATAAAGACGGTAACGCTTATTATGCTTCAACAATTTATGAGCATAACGAAAATCTTGCAAATATTGAATAATTAGGAGATTATAATATGATTACAAGACCGGAAGTGCTTGCACCTGCAGGCGATATGGAATGTCTTAACTCTGCGCTTTCATTTGGCGCAGACGCAGTATTCCTCGCAGGCAAAATGTTTGGTATGCGCTCTGCATCAAAGAATTTTGACAATACACAATTAAAACAGGCTTGCGAACTTGCCCACGCAAAGGGTGCAAAATTATATGTAACCTGCAACACTTTACCACGAAATAATGAACTTGACTTTTTACCCGACTATTTAAGCTATGCTCAAGAATGTGGTGTTGACGCATTTATTATTGCGGATTTAGGTGTTTTTGAAGCCGCTAAAAAATACGCTCCAAAGGTTGCAAGACATATTTCAACACAGGCAGGCGTAACAAACTATGCAACCGCAAATGCACTTTATAATATGGGTGCATCAAGAGTTGTGCTTGCAAGAGAGATTCCGCTTGATGAAATCGCACAGATGCGAGCAAAAATTCCGAAAGACCTTGAAATCGAGTGCTTTGTACACGGCGCAATGTGTGTGTCGTTCTCAGGCAGATGTCTTATTTCAAGTTATATGACAGGCAGAGATGCAAACCACGGCGACTGCGCACAGCCTTGCCGTTGGAAATATCACCTTTTTGAAGAAAACAGAGAGGGTCAGTACTTCCCTGTCGAGGAACATTCGGACGGCACATACCTTTACAATTCCAGAGATCTTTGTATGATTGAGCATATTCCCGAGCTTGTAAAAGCAGGAGTTTCCAGTCTTAAAATTGAGGGCAGAGCAAAATCAGCTTATTACACCGCTGTTACAACAAATGCCTATCGCCATGCTGTTGACGGATTTATGACTAACGGTGAAAATTATGTGCTTGAACCTTGGATTAAAGAGGAACTTGACAAGATAAGCCATCGTGAATACAATACAGGCTTTTACTTTGGCAAAGAACCGGGACAGGTTACGGGAAACGGCGGTTACATCAGACATTATGATGTGGTTGCTGTTTGCGAAAAGTCGATTGACGACACCACAACAGAAATTACACAGAGAAACAAATTTCTTGTGGGTGATACACTCGATGTACTGCCGCCAAGCGGTATTCCGTTCAATGTAAAGTGTGTTTCACTTACTGACGAATACGGAAATTCCGTTGATGCCGCACCGCATCCAATGCAAAAGCTCACAATGAAGAGTGATGTAAAAATTCCTGACGGTTCAGTTATAAGAAAAAAGAAAATTTGATATAAAAACTCCCCTGTTTTGCGGCAGGGGAGTTTTTGTTGGCTTTGCTAAGTTATTTGTTAAGAATTGTGATAAATTATGGTTTAACTGATTGCTTTATCAAGCAATTATAAAAGTTTGGTCGACCTTTTCAAAGGTCGTG
>ENA-OZFC01000493-OZFC01000493.1-human-gut-metagenome-genome-assembly--contig:-NODE-493-length-25688-cov-5.833184_pt1 | contig 25688 bp, 22 predicted proteins | sample MGYA00245076_ERZ653625 | MGnify/ENA primary metagenome ERZ653625 (study PRJEB26926, sample SAMN06165169) | human gut metagenome | biome: ENVO:00009003; feature: ENVO:2100002; material: ENVO:00002003... | reverse complement strand
GAGCCGTATCCGTTTTGGGTGTGCGTGCCCGTGCGCCCCGAAAAAGCCCCCAGGGAGGCGGTGACTCTGCCTGCCTGCCGCGCCCTTTCGGTGCTGTATTACGGCAGCTACGCGGGCGCGGACGAGGCATTTTTGCGTCTGGGCCGCGAGGTGAGGGAGCGCGGTCTGACACCCGCCGGGGACCCGCGTGTGCTGGGCATTGTTGCGCCCTACACCGGGCGCGAAATCGAAACCAAACGGTATTGCTCCCGCCTGGTGCTGCCGGTGGAGGGCGAAGCCGAACCGTCTTTTCCCGTGTAATAAAAAGTGAACCCCGGAAGGCCGCTTTTACGCACCTTGACGCAATTCTGGGACGAAACAACCGAAATATCGCACAACCCGCACAACGCAAAAATGCGCTGTGCGGGAATTTTTTTGCTTTGGAACCGGTTAGTATGATTACACAATGTCTATTCGTCCCAGATGCTGCCCGAATCCCGTGCGGTAAATGTGGCGGTTACATGGGAGGAAAGCTGTTGTTCTTACCCGGGGAGGTCTTGCAGACGGTTTGATTGGGAGATGTACCTCAGAGGGGTAAAGCTGGTTCGGTATGCAGATGACATTGTGGTGTTTGCCAAAAGCAAACGCGCAGCAGAGCGTCTGTTGGAATCCTGCCGGAAGTATCTGGAAGGCAGGTTGAAGCTGAAAATGAACACGGAAAAGAGTAAGGTGACCAGCATCTTTGCACAGAAGAATTTTAAGTTTCTTGGATTCTGTCTGGGTAAGAACGGAAACGGCATCTTTATCCGTGCGCACCGAAAGTCTCTTGACAAAGCGAAGAAAACGCTGAAGCTTCTTACAAAGCGAAACCGCGGGCGCAATGTCCGCAGAGTGATGCAGGAAGTAAAAGTGTTTATCCGCGGTTGGATTGGCTATTTTTGAGTAGCCGATATGAAGCGGACGCTGATGTCTTGGGATGAATCGATGCGGCGCAGATTCCGACTGTATATCTGGAAGCAGTGGAAGAAGCCCAAAACAAAGGTGGCCAATTTGAGAAAACTGGGCATCCCAGCTGACAAGGCTTACCAGTGGGGCAATTCCAGACTGGGCTATTGGCGTATTGCCGGGAGTCCGGTGCTTCAGCGTTCCATTTCAAACGAAAGACTCGCAGCAGCGGGATACTTTAGTATCCTCAACTACTACGAGTCCTTGCACTTATGCGGTTGAACCGCCGTGTACCGGTCGGTACGCACGGTGGTGTGAGAGGTCGGCTCTTTAGTTAAGAGAGCCTCCTACTCGATTATCGCAGGGAAAGAAGAGTGGCAGTCTATGCAGGAGATTATAGAACATCGGGATAGTATCAACCGCCAGCTGGCCCTGCGCTGTGTGCCGATGACCGACGCCGTGCAGCGCAAAGCCAAAGCATCCGTATGCGGGTGACAGAATTGTAAAGGTGTGAGCAAGATGGATCAAATTGTAGTCGATTTGGGGCTTTCCGTACATGAGCGGTGGGAACTGCACAAAAATCATATCGCGCCCCTGCCGGGCAATGATGGGGCAAGCGTCTCTGCGTCGTGACCGGCATCCACGGCGATGAGCTGGAAGGGCAGTATGTGGCGTTCCTTTTAAATCAGGAGCTGCAGCGGCACCCCGAATACCTGCGCGGCACCGTCGATATTTACCCGGCCATGAATCCGCTGTGCATCAACACGATCCAGCGCGGCGTGCCGCTGTTCGATCTGGACATGAACCGCATGTTCCCCGGTTATATGCAGGGCGGGACGACTCAGCGCATTGCGGGGGCGCTTTTTGATGCGGTCAAGGGTTACCGCTACGGCTTTGCCAGCTTTTATCTGCCGGGTGACTTTGTGCCCCACGTGCGCATTATGGATACCGGCTACCAGACCTCGTTACTGGGCAATCTGTTCGGGCTGCCCTATGTTGTCATGCGCACGCCAAAGCCCATCGATACTACGCCCCTGAATTATAACTGGCAGATCTGGGAGTCAAACGCATTCAGCATCTACACCAGGGAAACGGCGCATATAGACGAGGAAAGCGCGGCGCAGGCCGTCGGTGCCGTACTGCGGTATCTGAGCCGCGTCGGCGTGGTGAAATACAGCTGCCACAGCGGGTATCTCTCCACGGTTATCAACGAGAACGACCTTGCCACGGTGCTGACCCCGGCGGGCGGTATTTTACGCGCCCTGCGCGTACCGGGGCAGGAGGTGGAATACGGCGATACGATTGGCGAGATCCTTGACCCGTTTAGCATCAAACCGCTAAACAAAAGTCACTCATTACCCGTTATTCTATTTCTTATAGCTAACACACATACTACCAGACCAATTGGAAATCCAATCCCTGCAAGGACACCTGCTTGTAAGTTATCTCCTGCAATCTGAGACACATTACCTATAATTGCAGGGCCGACAGAGCCGCCCAAATCTCCGGCTAATGCAAGAAGTGCGAACATAGCAGTACCACCTCTTGGGATTACTTTCGAAGAAATACTAATGGATCCGGCCACATAATACCAACTGAAAATCCACAAACAGCACATCCAATAAGTCCCATGACAGAAATACTTGCCAGAGCCGCTAACAAATAACAGCACAAACAAGGTGTGCCTGATGCAATCATAAAAATAGACAAATCAACCTTCTCACCAAATTTTCCATATAACATTCGACTAATACCCATACATACAGCAAAGCCACAAGGTCCTGCCAGATCCCCCACCGTTTTCGATACATTTAATGCTGATTCCGCAAACGCTGAAGCCCACTGAGACATTGCTGTTTCAGATGAACCTGCACAAACCATCAATACGATAAATATCCAAAAAACTTTGAACCCAGTAACTGTCTCATTGTCATGCTCTCTCCTTCTTCCAAGAGGCTTTCAATAGGACAAGTTATAAAATTGTATATGTTATAAAGTGGTATCAAAGACCAAAGTAATGTAAGTGTTTTCAAGTTTTCCAGCCCAAAGCATGTAAAGAAAAGTGTTGAAACAAGAATAACTCCCACAAAACCCCAACAATAAAATGAATGGAGAAGACTCATCATTGATTCTTTATTCTCAAACGGACATGCTTCGATAATCGGACTTGCCAATACTTCTGTCAAACCGCTTCCTATCGCATATACGATAACACAGATAATAATACCTATAAACGGAGATGGCATATTATCCGGCAGTATTGCCAAAGATGCAAGTCCTAATCCACTGGTTACCTCTGCTGCAATAATACAAGGTCTATATCCTATTTTATCAACTATCTTTGCACAAATAAAGTCCACAATCAGCTGTGTGAAATAGAACGTCGTTGAGATGAGTGCCAAGTTTCCATAAAATATTTTATATTTTTCGACCCGACAAGTTTTTGGCTTGCCGGGCTTTTTCTTTCGGGTAGGCTTATTTATTTGAAAGGCGTATTGTATGGTAAAAGTGATTGACGTCCCGGTAAGCAGAGCCATGCCGTATTAATGTATGAATACACATATTCTTTGTTACCCCCCGCTGTATCACCCGATACAGCGGTATTTTTATTGTCAAAAAAGGAGTTATTGCAATGTCTAACGAAAACAAAATCCGTATTCTGTATGTTCAGCCGGGCAAATATCCGGAAGAACGGTTCGTTTCCAACGAACTGCATCCCCTTCAGCAACTTGTCGGCGGGTATATGCAAGCCGTATACCCGTGGTCAAAGGACAAGGTGGCGCTTGTCTGCAACGATTCAGGCAAGGTGGACGGTCTGCCGCTGAACCGCTGCATTGAGGACTACGATGTTATCGCGGGCAATTTCTTTATCTGCGGTTTTTCCGGGGAGGAATTTTGCAGCCTGACCGACAAGCAGCTCCGCCACTACGAAAAGCTGTTTCGTGACCCGGAGCTGTTCTTGCCGACCCCCATCGGTATTATGCCGATGAAATGCACCCCTGACCAGTATAAACGCCTGATGCAGGAGCGCAGCGCCGCCAACCGTGGGGAGCGCTGACTATGGAGTATAAGCGCAAGCGGCTGATACGCGCAGCATTGCAAAAAGCTGAAGCCAAGCGAAAGCAGACGGCGTGGCAAGCGGAATCGGCAGCAGTTACCGAGCAGCAGACGCCGGAAGAATACGCCCAGACGGTTGTTACCGAAAAAACCGCACAGGCGGCAGAGAACCTGCAAAGCAAGGTGCTGGACACAGGACGAATCAGCTACCGTCAATTTCGGATTTTACAGGAAAAGCGCCAGCGTGTGCCAACAACACACGCCGCCCAGCCCGCTGAAACAAAGAATGTCCCTTTGGCGCAGAGCGCCGACCGGCGAGAATCATTCAAGCGTCAGCGCTTTCGGCAAAAGGCGCTGGATAAGCGGGAGATTAAAACGCCCGATTCCTACCGTGACAAAATGCAGGCGCTGAAACGCCAACACCTCACGCGCGAAACAGTGCGCCGCCATCTGGAAAAGCAGGCGGGCGGCACGGTGCTTGGCAGCGGCGTCAGACTGCCCGATACCGTCCCCGTCTTTTCCGGTGACGGCATCCGACAAGCCGCGCTGGGCAGAGTTCGCACGTTGCTGCAAGCTGCGTGGCTGCGGCGGTGATCGGCTCACCGATGGGCATTTTGTTTGCCGATGAATCCGGCGACCCGAACAGCATCCGCATTGCCGAAATCGTTACGGAAACCAATGCAGACTTTGGCACAGCGATCAACGACATTGTGTCGGCGCATCCGGAGTGCAGCGAAACCACAATGGAATATGACTACGAGGACGGTCAAACTTGGGCGAGCTACTGGCCCGAAGTGCTGGCCGTCTTTGCTGTACAGAACAACCTGAATAACGACGGTGATGTGGTTGTCATTGACGAAGGCAAGAAGCGGTTGATTCAGGACACCTTTTGGGCGATGCACGAAATAAGCGCCGAGGTAGAGGAAGTAACCGCCACGCCGGAGCCGACCGAGGACGAACCCGACCCGGAGCCTGCCACGGAGTACATTCTGCACATCGCGGTCAGCAGCAAATCGGTGGACGCGCTGGCAGATTTGTACCGCTTTACGCAAGACCAGCGGGACATTTTGCACCAGCTGCTTTCCGAGGAAATGCGCCCCAGTCTGCTTGCTCTGTGCGGCGGGATTGCTGTTACCGACGGAGTGTTGTGCTGGCCGCTGCCGGGTCACACCTATATATCCTGCCACTTCGGGGAAGTGGACGCTTTCGGCAATGCCGGGCATCGCGGCACAGATATTCCCGCACCGGAGGGAACACCCATCTTGGCTGCCCACAGCGGCACGGTGCTGGTCAGCGGCTGGAACGACAGCTACGGCAATCAGGTGCTGCTGGATAACGGCGCTGGACTTTCCACGCGGTACGCCCACATGATGCAAGCTGCCGTTACCGCAGGGGAAGCGGTAACGGCAGGGCAGGTGATTGGGTATGTGGGCAGCACAGGCGACAGCACCGGCAACCACCTGCATTTTGAGGTAATGCAAGGCGGGATTCGGGTTGATCCGCTGAGTTTGGTGTGTTAAATGTTTTCGCCCCAAAAGCCTTGAGCATAAAGCGCCAAGGCAAACAGAAAGCCACCATTGCACAAAATCATTCCTGTTTCTTTGCCACAACGACAAATCTTCCCTCGTCTGTGTGGTAACTGCAGGTGGAAAGTGTAAGCAGCTGTTCCCCATACTGCGCATTTACTCCGGTGTCATACAGCGCCGCTTTTTGCACCTGCTCCACATAGGCTGCAAAGTCCGCCTCGTTCGACAGGTCGGCGTATTGGTAATACCGAAACACCCTGCTATCCTCTTGGCTGTAAACCTGTGAATAAAATGCCGCCATTACCGTGTAATCCGCACATCCGGTTGCGGTATTCAGCGTAATGGTGGGGTGTGCCTCGCAGTAGGCAGGCTTTGCATAGGTTTGCAGCGAGCCGAACATGGTTCCATCCTTCATATAATGGCCATAGATGATGTAGTTGCCGCAGCCGTCGTAACATCTGGCGTCCAAAAACGGTACGCCGCGCAGTGAATAGAACCCCTCAAAATCTCTGCGAAGATAATACTCCGGTTCCTCAGGCGTGTGCATGACAGGGTAACTCAACGCCGTGTCGTCAATTTTTATCCATCCCCAAAAGTCCGGGTTCTTTTCCTTCAGGGCGTTATATTCCTGCGCCGCTTTTTCCTTTGCGGACTGCTCTGTTTGTACGGCTGCGGTCTTGGAGTTTTCTCCGTCATGGTTATTTGCCTGCTCTGTTATCCTTTCAAGCGCACGAAATGCCTGCTGCTGCCGCACACCTTCCCCATAATATGCCAGCAACATTCCCGCAGACAGCAGAAACACAAGCGTGAAAACAGCCATCATAAGGGTGCTTACGATTTGCTTTTTCATCTTGTCTCCTTCGTTCTTTGCTGTCCGCTGACAGCACCACACTAATTATATAAATTATGGGGTGAACCGCTTTATGGGGTGAACCGCTCGAATTGTCAAGTGCTTTTTTTCGGGAGAATATATCGTAAAACCGAAGATAAGCGCGCTGCACGCCCCCTTCAAAAGGGCCAAATTTCATACTTTGGAATGATTTACTTTTCCCCTTCGGATGATATAATTTAACTATTATAGTGTGGCATTTTCCCGTTCCTCACCGAAAAGGAGTTAAAATTGACCGGAAATATTCTGATAAAACCATCTGTGCAGCAAAAATTTGACAGCGTTATGCAAAGCGGCCGCATTCTTTTTTTCAGTGCGCCCTGCGGCTTTGGCAAAACGGCGCTGGCCAATGCGCTGCTGTGCGGGCATCGGACGCTGCGGCTGTGTGCCGATGCGCCGGATTTCACGCTGCGCACACTGCCGGAAAACTGGGATGTCCTTTTGATCGACGACTTTCAGCTTTTGCAGGAGCAGGAAACCGCGCAGACGCTCTGTGAACTGATCCGTGCCAACCCGGCGCGCCGGTTTGTGTTCCTCTCCCGCGGGGTGCCGCCGTCGTACTTGACGGCCTTCCAGTACACGGGTCTTATGACCACGCTGGAGCCGGACGACCTTCTTTTTGACCGCGAGGATATACGCGGCTTTTTTGCTGCCCGCAAGGCAGCCGTGACGGAAAGCGAAATCAACGGCATCCTGAAAGAATCCATCGGCTACCCGCTGGGCGTCGCTGTTACGGCGCGGTGTATGTCCGGCGGCAAGCCGTTCGCCCCGGAAATCGTAGCGCAGGCTTACCGGGAGGTGTTCAGCTACTTCGAGGATGCCATCTATCGCCGGTTCGATCTTCCGGTGCGGCATTTTTTGCTGGATCTTGCCCCCTTTGAGCGCTTTGATTTGGAAATGGCGCGAATGGTCAGCGGCGACCCCCGCACCGGGAATCTGCTGGACTGGCTTCTGCACAACACAACGATGCTGCGTTATGACGATGTGCGGCACTTCCACTTCTGGCCGCAGTTCCGCGCCTTCCTTCTCTGGGAGATGGAAAAAGAATGCAGCGAGGAAAAGTGCCGCGCCGTTTTCAGCCGCGGGGCGCTTTACTACGAGCTGAAAGAGGATTATGCCCACGCGCTGGAATGCTACACCAAAAGCGGGGATCACGCCAAAATATCCGAGCTGCTGATCCGCAATTCCGAGCTGCACCCCGGCATGGGACATTACAGCGAGATGGAAAAGTATTACCGCGCTCTGCCGGAAAGCGAAATCTTGGCTTCGCCTTCCCTGATGCAGGGAATGAGTATGCTTTGCGCCCTGGCAATGGACTATGAAGGCTCGGAACGGTGGTACGGGGCGCTAAAGAACTTTGCCGACTGCCGCAAAAAACAGGACCCTGCCGCCAGACAGGCTCGCAGCCGCCTTGCGTGGCTGGATATTTCCCTGCCGCAGCGCGGTGTGGAGGGGCTGATAAAAACAATCCCGGCCGTGTTCCGGCTGCTGACCGATAAAGAAATAACGCTGCCGTCTTTTTCCGTGACCAGTACCTTGCCCAGCATTATGAACGGCGGCAAGGATTTTTCAGAGTGGAGCAAAAAGGACGATCTTTTGTATCGGACGCTTCGCACCCCGGTAGAGGCCGTGCTGAAAAAAGACGGCGTGGGGCTGGCGGACTGCGCCGTTGCCGAAAGCAAATTTGAAAAGGGCGAGAACATCACCGAGCGTATGCTTGCGCTGATCCCGCAGGTGAGTGAGATCCAGCAAAAGGGAACGCCGGATATAGAGTTTGCCGTGAACGGGCTGCTGGCGCGCTGCCAGCTGGCCAAGGGGCAGGCGGCAGATGCCCGCCGCACGATCGAAACGCTGCGTGCCCGGTTTGAAGCGCAGGGGCTGACCCGCTTTTTGCCGAATATGGACGCGATGCTCTGCCGGATGGCCCTGCACTGTGACGACCAGGACAGTGCCGACGAGTGGTACCGCACGAAAGCACCCCGCGACCCCATGCACCTAAATGTAATGAAGCGGTATCAATACCTGACGCAAGCCATGGTTGAAATTGAGCAGAACCGCCCGGACGCCGCCCTGCTGACGCTTTCGCCGCTGGAACGCTACATACAGGGCTGCGGGCGGCATATTGACGGCATCCACCTGAACATTCTGTGCGCCCTTGCCCTGTATCGGAAAAAGGACAACGCATGGCGGGCGCGGCTTACGGCCGCGCTGGATACGGCGGCAGAATACAGCTTTATCACGCCCGTCAGCGTGTACAGCGCCGCCGTGCTGCCCCTTTTGGAAAAGCTGAACCGAAACGACGATACAAAATGGTACAAGCGCCTTATGGCCGCCGTGCGGACACAGGCGACCTATTATCCGCGCTTTCTTGCCCCGCGCATGAGGGCGGCGAAGGAGCTTACCCCTACGGAATTACAGATACTACGCTTGATTTGCGCGGACAAAAGCAATGCCGAGATCGCGCAGATCATGGACGTGAAGTTGCCCACGGTAAAGACCCATGTGAGCCATATTTTAGAAAAACTGGGTGTAAAACGGCGCAGCGAAGCCAAAACCGCAGCCAAAAAGCTGTGGCTTATTTCCAACCACTGATGTCAAACGGAGGAAAACCTGATGAAAAAACGTGTATTGAGCCTGTTTCTGGCGATTACCCTCTGCCTGACCCTGACCCCCACCGGGGCGCTGGCAGCAGAGGGACAGCCGCCGGAACAGATGGTCACTGCAACGCAGGAAGCGGAAACCGGCGCGGGTGAGAATGCCTCGCCCGCGAAACCCGAAGAAAACCCGACAGAGAATGCACCTGCGGCTGCCGAGAAGAATACCGTAGACAAAGAAGCCGGCAAAGAACCCGCTGCTGCAACGGGGAGAGACGAACCGAAAGCAGACGGCAGCCCGTCTGACGACGATGCGGCCAAGGTTCAGAACCAGCTTGTCATGGCCGCTGCCGCCGGGCCGGGCGAACCGACCATGATGGGGCAAAACGAACCCCTCGCCCTTGCCGATGAAGGGCAGACACCCGCAAACGCACAGAACAGCGAAGGTGGCGGAATCTATGTGCCCCCCGGAAGCACGACAGAAGGGGGCGGCGGCACGTACATCCCCGGAGAGGACACGCGGACGGAGATTTGGTGCACAAGGAAGCCCTCTTCAATTCAGCGCAGCTATGACGGCACGACGGACGGCAGCACGATTCCAATCAACTTGACGTTTACAGACGGCACAGATACGTTTACACTCAAAGAAAGAACGGACTTTACCGCCAAGAAGACGTTCGATTCCGTTGATGCGGGATCGCGTACCGTCACTGTGGAAATCGAGCTGATCGGTGATGCCGCGGCAAAGTACAAGCTCAAGGCGGGCCAAGAAACGTTTACGATTGGCGGCTACATCGACAAGGCCCATCCCGATCTGACCGTATCTCTTTCCAAGGCAGCTTGCACGGTGGGCGAAAAGATTCTGCCGCTGCTGTCTGTCGAGGGTGCGCCGGATGGTGCTGCGGTGACGTACTACTATACGCCGATCAAAACTGGATATTTGGAGTTTGAAGGCAGCGAGGCCGTTCCCGCAATCGACGAAAACACCGCAATCAGCGTCCCCGGCACATATTACGTCTATGCCAAGACCGGCGAAACTACGAACTACGAAGTGGGACGGTCAACAACTGCGGAACTCACAGTCAACGAGGCTGTCGTTGAGGCTGCCTCGGTGACGAAAGCCGACGGCACGGTTAGCGGTACATACACAACCCTCCCTGCGGCACTGAACGCGGCGCAGGACAGCGACACCGTCAAGCTGCTGGCAAACCATACGACAAATTGGAGCGACGTCGAAGCGGGCGAGTATGCCACTTTGGCTGTCGTCAGGAAAACCTTGACGCTCGACCTGAACGGCATGACGGTAGATTATCTCACTGTGGGCGATGTGGTTCCTGACGAGGCAGGCGGAATCCTTGATTCCTACGACGGCAATCTGACCGTCGTAGATAACATTCAAGGGGACAGCCACGGCAAAATCAAAGACCTCGAATTTGTACAAGGTTCCCTGACGATTCAGGGCGGCCGGATTGGAGGCTGCCTTACCTGCGACGGGAACAGCGGCAGCGTGACCATCAGCGGCGGCACGGTGCTTGGCCTCACAGTAGGCGAGGGTGCTGTCGTCAACGTCAACGGCGGCTCAGCGCATGCGGGTGCCTGGCTTAACGACGGCACGCTGAACATCACAGGCGGTACGTTCGACGATGTGCGGTTCCTCAATAACGGTGGTACCATCGCTATCAGCGGCGGCACGTTTGGTACAATTACGAACACCAACGCAAGCGGTTCGATCCCACTCATGCCCCTGCTGGCAGATAACTGTGCCTTCTACCAAGGCGACAACGCGCAGAACAGCACTGAAAAAACGCTGAACAATGTAACGGTCAGGCCCCACACCCACAGCTTTGAAAACGGCAAGTGCGGCTGCGGCGTGGCAGCAATCGTCGTTGACAATAACAACAGTTGCTACAGCACGTTACAGGCTGCTCTGGATGCAGCGGCGAATAACGCTTCTATCACGTCGGTAACGCTGGGACAGGATTTGACCGAGAATGTCACGTTCACCGGGTCGGCGGCTGGGTCGCTCACGCTGAACATGAACGGTCACAAGCTGGAAGCAGAAGCAGGCGTTCCCCTGACCGTCATCGGCGGCGAGCTGATCATCGAGGGCGCGGGCCAGATCAACCAGAACACCGCTTCCAACGCGAACGCCTTCCCTGCCATCTCGCTCACCGGCGGCAAGCTGGTGATCAAGGGCGACCTCACCGCGCAGGGCGGCTATGACAGCAGCAACGGCCGCAAGCCCGCGATCTATGCCACGGACGGCGAGCTGGATTTGCAGGGCAACGTATCCTTGAACGGCGGTCTGACGATTACCGGAACCGCTAAACTGACCAATCCTCTGACGCAGGGCACGTTCTACGTTGCCGCTTCTGAAACCGGTAATGCCATTGCCATCACGGCCAGCGACAACTACAACAAGGCACTTGAGCTGCTAGCCAAGGATCATGCCTTCTATAGGGCGGATAGCAGTCTTGCGGACGCCGGTGGTTTTATACTCAGAACCGGAACATACACGATCAAGCCGCACACATGCAACTACACCCAAGACGAAACGCATGGCATTGCCTACTGCAAATGCGGCAGAAGCCACGCACACAGAGACTTGAGCGAAGAAACGTCGGTGCTGGTAAACGGCATCTGCCCCATCTGCGGCTACCATTGCCCGCACAATAATATAGGCGATGACGGCGTTTGCACGGACTGCCACGCAAAAATGGTTGCCAAGGTAACGGTCGGCGAAACGACCACCTACACGGCCGACCTCGCCGATGCGTTGAACAAGGCCGCCAACGGCACGACCATTACACTGCTGGCGGACACGGAAATTTCGGCTTATGTCAATATCTATGACGAAACCGCAACCAACGCCGATCAAATGGTCGTCACGCTGGATTTGGCCGGTCACACTGTTACAAGCGGCAATCCGATTGTGATCGGTGCTGACCGCAATGGGGCTGCTTCCCATTACGGCACACTGAAAATCGTCGGAACCGGTAATATTACGTTAGATTACGTCAATTTGGACACCAGAGAAAAAGGCGTATTGGATTTGAACGACTGGACAGGCGAATCCATCAGCTCTGTGACAGTAACCAGAATCGGCAATACGAACGAGGGCAAGTTGATTGTCGGTAAGGATGCCGGCCACATTGGCAGATTGGCCTTCGCCTTCGTCAACTGTCCGTCTGCCGAAATCACAAAAACCAAGCTGTACGGCGGCAGCTACGACGAAATCATCACGATCGGCAGCGATACAATCTCGCTGGCCGGGCTGCTCCCGAATGGCTGCGCATTCAAGAACGAGGACGGCAGCTTTGCGAAAGCCACAGCAAGCAATCTCTTCAATGTCACCGTTTCCGCATGCGACCACGGCGGCAAGAACGGCTTTGACAAAAACGCCACTACCTGCCCATACTGCAACGCGCCTGCGGTGGCTGAAACAGCCTTGAAAAATGGCGAGGGCAACCGCCTGCAGCGGAGATTTGCTGATTTGCAGACAGCCCTTGATGCAGACAGAGACGGCGGCGCGACCCTTCAGCTGCTGGCCGACGTGACCGGCGATTATACCATCAACGGCACGCAGGACACGGGACTTGACCTGAACGGCCATTCCATCAAGGGCACGGTGACGGTCAAGGGCACCAAGGGCGACCGTATCACCACCACCTTGAGCAACACAGAAAACACGACCACGGTCAGTATTGATAAGGTCGTTGCTTACGATGGTGCGGAACTCTGCGGGTCGGGAAAACCCGCGGTAATTGGCACATTGACGTTGGCAGAGGGCGCGACGTGGAAAACGATTCTGAATGAAAAAGCACTTGGATACAAGGTGCTCAACGCGGACGGCACCCACAAGTGGTATGCCCAGGATGGTGTCGACGGTTCGCAGTTGAACAATGTTATCATCAATAGACTGCCCATCACCTCTAAGACCCTGAATCTAAAGGTCAATGGCAAGAACCTGACCGGCCGCTCGCTGAAGGTGGAGCGCGGCACGACCGTCCAGCTCTGCGCCAGCTGCAATGCGAAAGACGCGACGGTGGAGTTCTCCATCCTGAAGAAGGGCGAAACAACGCCTATCACCTTGACGAAACCGAGCTATGCCAGCAATAAGTATACAAAAGATTACTCCTTCGATACGATTGGAGAATACACCATCTATTTCACCGCCACCAAGGACGACTATACGGTGCAGAGCAGCGAAAAGACGCTGACCGTCACCAAGCCGAACTTAAGCAATGCCAAGATCACCTTCCGCAACAACAGCAACGAAAGCATCTATGAGCCTTATAACGCCACCACTACCGCGCCGGGCTTCACCGTAACGTACAACGGCAAGACGCTGAAATTGGGCGTTGATTACACCGCCAGCGGCACTGCTTCCTCTGCTGGCGTAAGCACCCAGACGCTGACCATTCAGGCAGTCGAAGGCAGCGACTACACCGGCTCGAAAAAAGCCGAATGGAGAATCGTTCCGCACAAGGCGAAGGTCGAGGTCGGAGACGTGATCAAGGCTTACGACGGCACGACCGATCTGCCCGACGGCAAGATTTCGCTTGTAAGCGCAGCAGGCTCCGCAGGCTATCAGGCCGGACGGCCGCTTCCTCTGTCGGAGGGCAACGGTTTCGAGCTGACCGACGCCAAGTATGATTCCGCCAACGCAAGCGAAACAGAAAAGAACATCTCCTTCACCGTCAAGCTGACAGACACGAACTATACCTTTGAAGACGGCACGACGGAAAAGGCCTTTACGCTGAACGGCGCGGAACTGAATGACAAGACCTTCAAAATCAATCCGGCCCCCATCGACCCGAGTCACAACCGGTTTGAGCAGACTGTTTTCAACGATTTGGCAAAGACCTACGAGATCGATTTGAAACAGTTTCTGGATACTATCCTTCCTGAGGGCGGCAAGTACGGCGATATCAAATATGGTCAGCCGAGCGTCAGCATGGGCTCCGCGTACTATACCGTAGGCGGTGCAAACATCGAAAACGGCAAGCTGAGCCTGTCCATCAACAAGGCCGCAAGCTCCAATCAAGGTGAGGAAATTGGCACGGTAGCCGTCGAGGTCGAAACCACGAACTATCAGCCGTTCACGCTGACCATCCATGTCATCGCGCAGGACAAACTCGTTCCCGTTCTGGCTGAGGGCAATACTTTCAGCGCAACGGACATCACCTATGGTCAGGCGCTGGCTGACAGTAAACTCACGGTCAACGGCACGATGCAAGACCCCACCACGCGTGATGCGGTCAACGGCACATTCGCATGGAAGGATGGCACAATCAAGCCAGCTGCAAATGACAGCTATGAAGCCGAATGGGTGTTCACCCCTGCCGAGGGCTACGAAGAATATGCAACTGCGACCGGAACTGTGACCATCAAGGTCAAACCGGCGAAGCTGACCGTTTCCGTGAAAGCATCCCGCATGTATTACACCGGCGAGGCACAGATCGCATCGATCATCGCGTCTGGACAAAGCGTAGACAGCACTCCCGTGACGTTCACCTACAGCGACAATGTAGATGGTAACTATACTTCGGGCGGACCGACATTCACCGACGCAGGCACGTACACCGTTTACTACAAGGCGGAAGCCGCGAACCACGAACCAGCTACCGGTACGTTCACCGTGACCATCGACCCGCTGCCGATCAGCCTTCTCTCTGTTTCGTCAATCTCCAAGACCTACGACGGCAGTGCAGATGTCACGCTCACTGCGGACAAGCTGACGTTTTTCAGCAAAACGGCGAAGGCCACGAATATTAAACTTCCCGATACGGCGCTCTCCTTCTCAAACGCCCAATTTACCAAGCAGCAGGCGGACGGGAGTTATCTGCCCTCGCCGGAGGTCGGAGGCGGAAAGGCGCTTTCCTTCACCATGATGCTCACAAGCAATAACTATGTGTTTGAAGGTAAGTCGGGAGGTACCACAGAGGTCAGCGACGTTTTCGCGACCGATGATGCGAACCGGTTCACCATCACCAAGGCCGCCGCGCCCACGATGCAGCCCATAGAGCTGACCGTTATCAACGGGCTGGCAAAGACTTACTTGGTCAATCTTCCCGCGCTGCCGACGCTGGGCGATAATTGTAAGTACGGCTCCATCAAATATGAGGCCTGCAACTTCAATCTGATTGGAGAGGGCGGCTACGCAAATTCGACGGCAATGATCACATCAAACGATGAGTTCCAGTTGACTGTCCCGGCTGTCGAATCTCAGACCGAAGGTTCCGTCGGAACCGTAGGCGTCAAGATCACCACGGACAACTATCAGGACATGCTCCTGACCGTTGAAGTCATCGCGAAGAACAAGATCGTTCCCGTGCTGGACGGCGAAATCACCGCAACGCCAATCACCTTTGGCCAGATCCTGCGCGTCAGCACCATTACTGGCACGATGAAAGACGACGGCAATACGGTCGAAGGCACCTTCGAGTGGACGAATCCTAGTACCAAGCCCGACAAAGCCGGCGACTATCAGGCTGAGTGGACATTCACTCCGGCTGCGGGCTACGAGAAATACGCGACCGTGACCGGAACTGTGACCATCAAGGTGAACAAGGCTACCATCCCTGCCAACGCGATCACCGCGCCTGCGGCAAATGCCCTGACCTACAACGGCAATGATCAGGCGCTGATTACTGCGGGCATGACGGACCATGGCACCATGCAGTACAGCCTGACCGAGAACGGCACATACAGCCAGGACATCCCTACCGCCACCGATGCCGGAGCATATACCGTGTGGTATCGGGTGATTGGCGATGCAAACCACAACGATACCGCACCCGCCAGCGTGGCGGTCCGCATTGGGAAGAAGCCGCTGACGATCACCGGGGTAACGGCAGCGTCCAAGCCCTATGATGGCACGACAGACGCGGGCATTACCAGCGTAACCTTCGACGGCGTGAACTTGAACCGAGACACAGACTACAACGTGACCGCCAGCTTTGACGATGCCGGTGTGGACAGCGGCAAGAACATCACTGCCACAGTGACCCTGATGGGGCAGGCAGCGAAGAATTACGCCCTGGAGCAGAGCAGCTTCACCACTACTGGCAGCATCACCAAGGCCGCTGCGCCCGATTCCGGTCTCCGCCCTGCGGTGACAGTCATCAACGATTTGGCAAAAACCTATGAAATGGTACTGTTCAGTGACTACCTGCCTAAGCTGAGTTCCCCCTGTGAGTACGGCACCGTCAGCTATTCGTTGAGGGGCACCTACCTGACGGACGGCTACAAGGACACGGTTCAGGCAGAGGTTGTGGAGGAAAACAGTCAGTATAAGCTGAAGCTGACCGTTCCGGCAGTAGATTACGATAAGGTAAGTTCTGTCGGCACGATTGATGTCCGGGTCACCTCGGATAACTATCGGGATTTTTACTTAACCATCGGGGTGAAAACCAAAAACAAGGATGTTCCCGTGCCGGACGGCACCATCAGCGCAAGCGATATTACCTATGGTCAAGCGCTGAATGACAGTAAAATTGCAGGTAAGATGAAAGCTGGCGGCAAGGCGATTGACGGTACATTCACATGGACGAATGGCACGTTCAAGCCAGCTGCGGGCGACTATCCGGCTTCGTGGACGTTCACCCCTGCCGAGGGCTACGAAGAATATGCAACTGCGACCGGCACTGCAACCGTTACGGTCAACCCCAAGGCGGTTACCGTTTCCGGCATTACGGCAAACGGCAAAGTCTATGACGGCACGACCAATGCTGTGCTGGATTACAGCAATGCCCAGTTTGACGGTATTCTGGAAAACGACAAGCTGACCGTTGCGGCTAAGGGTGTGTTTGAAAAGGCTGAGGCAGGCAAGCAGAATGTTGCCATCTCCGATTTGACGCTGGTCGGCAATTCTGCCAACAACTATGTGCTGGCTGAAAGCGGCAATCAGACCGAAACCACTGCCACCATCACCGCCAAGGAGGTCATCGTTACCATTACCCCGAACGGCGGCACTTACGGCAGTGTCACCGCCGCCGCTGCCAAACTTTCCGGCGCTGTGGAAGGGGATAACGTTCCTGTGACGCTTACCTACACCGGCAACGGCTACAACTCCACAGCTGTTCCCACCAACGCAGGCAGCTACACGGTTACGGCTTCGATTGCTGACAGCAATTATGTCCTTACCGGGGAAACCACCGCCAACTTTGTGATTGAGCCAAAATCCATCAAGGACGCAAAGGTTGTGCTGGGCAAGGGCCTTATCGCCAACGGCGCGGAACAGACCCAGACGGTCGAGAAAGTCCTGCTGGACGGCAAAGAACTCCCCGCAGATTCCTACACCGTGACGGACAACACCGCCACCGCCCCCGGCAGCCACACACTGACCATCACCGCCAAGGGCAACTATACCGGCACTGTTAAACAGACCTACGTGATTGTCCCCGCCAAGGCGGAGGATGCCCCCGACAAGGAGATTACGATCGGCAACGGCAAGGTGAAAGTGGATATTAAGTTTGAGGGCACTGTACCGCCCGCCAGCCAGCCGACCGACAAAGCTGAATTGCTCTCCATGCTGGTGGACAGCGGCGACATTACCGCCGATGAACTGGCACAGATCGCCGACGGCGCAAGTGTGGACATTGTGCTGACCGTGAAAGAAGCCAATGACCCCGATGCAGTCAAAACTGCGATGGCACAGGCCGCCAAGGACTACACCATCGGGCAGTATCTCGACATCAGTCTGCTCAAGTACATGACGGTAAACGGCAGCCAACAGGCCGCTGTTGCCCTGCCCACGACCAAGGATGCATTGACGATTTCCGTTGTGGTGCCGGACGCGCTCATCAAGACGAACAGCGCGGTCAACCGCACCTACTGCATTGTGCGCCGCCATGACGGTGCAATTACTGTGCTGGATGCCGCGTTTGACGCAGCCAGCAAGACGCTGACCTTTAAGACCGACCGCTTCTCTGACTACGCGATTGCCTACAAAGACACCGCCGTGCCGAGCAGCGGCAGCAATCCGGGCAGCAACAACAGTTCAAACGACAGCGAAACCAAGAAGAACGAAGTTGCTGCTCCCACACCGGCCCCCACACCGGCAAGCACTTCAAAGCCGTCCACCATAACGGCAATGCCGCAAACGGGCGATACCTCCAATCCCACGCTGTACGTCGTGCTTCTGGTGGCATCTCTGCTCGGACTTGCAGTTGTATTTGTCTGCAAGAAAAGAAACGATAAGTAATCGGTTATAAAGACAATTACAGATTGTTTTTGGCCCGACAGCCACAACGGCTGTCGGGCCTTTTTTTGCGTTCGCTTAATGTAAGATGCGTTGCCGTAATTCTTACCCGACACGCGCGCCTCCGAATTTTGAGGTCTATTCAATGAAACTCAAAATTCAGGAGGTTTACGATGGCAAAGAAAAACAAGTTATGGTTTAGTGGTGAGGACGCGCAGCTGGCTGTGCGCTTTACGAAGTTCATGACCAAGGTGCTGTATGCCCGGCGCGCTTCTTACATTCGCGCACTGATGGTTAAGGCAAAGCGCGAGGTTTCAATTGAGGAATGCCGCGACGAGGTGGACACAGTGTACAGGCGGCTGATGAACCCGATTGAGGAAAGCGTCGAGTCTAAGCTGATGTGGGAAGGAATCAAGAAGTACCTGCACAAGCTGACGCCGAAAGAGTGCAAGGTTATGATTTCCTTATATGTAGATCATCTTTCCGTGCGGGAGGCCGCAGCCAAGTTGAAGGTAGATGATAGTACCGTAAGCACGCATCACAAGAATGCCCGCGACAAGATTCGCAATGCGATGGAGGAATAATACTATGGAAGGTTTCAAGGATTTGCTTCTGCGCGCAAAGCGCGGTGATGAGGACGCTGTGGAAAAGTTGTTTGTTCGGTATGAATCGCTCCTGAACAAATGCAGCCGCGTGAACGGTCGCGTGGATGAAGATCTCTATAAGGTCTTGCTGATTGAGTTCTGGAAAGCAATTTCAGAATTCAAGGTCTAAGCATTTTGGGCGGTGGAGCTTGTTCTCCACCGCTTTTTTGCACCATTCCAAAAGAATTGCGCTTTGGTTATTGCTAACCAGCAAGTGACGCAGAGATGACGGAGGCAGGATGAATTGAGGGAGACAATCTTTGGAGTGTTAATGAACCACTGTCTCCGCAACAGATATTAATCTGACAATACGAACATGCCTCACACGTAGTCTTTGACACCGAATATCAGCCGGCACACATATGAGGACGGAAAATGTAGCAGCTTTTGAAAAAATTGCTTTTTTCTGCTCAAAGTGCTACAATCGGAATATACCGAATACAAAGGGAGGAAAGCTCCCATGCCAAGACCGCCACGGTGCCGTCAAATTTGTGGCGTACCACAGGTCGATACATTCTGTCCCAACGGGTGCGAGAATACCGAGCCGATCCTGCTGACGCTGGACGAATACGAGGTCATTCGGCTGGTTGACTTGGAGCAGCAAACCCACGAGCAGTGTGCCACTCAAATGGACATTTCCCACTCTACCGTGCAGGAGATTTACGAAAGCGCACGGAGCAAGAACGCAGCGTGTCTTGTCCACGGGAAACCTCTGCACATCACCGGGGGAAACTACCGCATCTGCGGAGGATAGGAGGCAGCTCACTGTGGCCGTTGCTGCCGGATGCAGAGAGCCAACATAGAAAAATCAGGCAAAACTTGCAAAGGAGATTCCATTATGAAAATTGCAGTTACCTATGAAAACGGTCAAATCTTTCAGCATTTCGGTCACACCGAGCAGTTCAAGCTTTATGAAGCTGTGGACGGCAAAATCACTCATGCGAAAGTCGTTGACACCAACGGCAGCGGTCACGGCGCACTGGCAGGCTTCCTGATGCAGAACGGCGTGGACACTTTGATTTGCGGAGGCATCGGCGGCGGTGCGCAGGCAGCACTCGCCGAAGCGGGCATCAAGCTCTACGGCGGTGTCAGCGGGGACGCTGATGCGGCGGTGAGCGCATTGCTCAACGGAAGTTTGGGCTACGATCCCAATGTTCACTGTGACCACCATGACCATGAGCACGGCGAGGCTGGTCACTCCTGCGGTGACCACGGCTGCGGCAAGCATAGCTGCCATTGATATGGAACGCACACTGACACAACTTCCGTTCTGGTCATCCTTGACCGAACAGGAGCAAAAAACGCTACGCCGAAGTGCCTTTGTCCGTCATTATAAAAAGGGTGCGTTCGTTCACAGCAGCGACAATGAATGTCTCGGAATGCTGTTTATTCTTTCCGGCGAGATCCGCACCTATCTTCTCTCTGATGAGGGGCGGGAGGTAACGCTGTTCCGCCTGTATCCGGGCGAACTATGCGTGCTTTCCGCCTCCTGCGTGATCAGTCAGATCACCTTTGATACGCAAATGACTGCCGGAATGGATACGGACGTTCTGATTATCCCTGCAAATGTCATTGCTGCACTCAAGGAGAAAAATCTCCATGTCCGCTGTTTTCTCTATGAACTGGCAACGAAACGGTTTTCTGATGTGATGTGGGCGATGCAGCAGATCATGTTCAAGGGGCTGGATCAGCGGCTGGCAGAATTTCTCTTTGCCGAAGCGGAACGTACCGGCTCCGACACGATACGCATGACCCATGAGCAGATCGCCCAGCACATCAGCTCGGCACGGGAGGCAGTGGCACGGATGCTCAAAAGCTTCTCGGAGGACGGACTGGTGGAGCTGAAGCGTGGTGCAATCACGCTGCGGGATAAGAACAGACTAAATCGTCTAAAATAAAAAGGAATGTGACTTCGTCACGGAATAAAATCATAGATTTGCTACAATAAAAGCAGAAAAGCAGGAAGGAGTATCCACCATGAAAGAAACGAAATACGCAGGAACTCAAACCGAAAAAAACCTGATGGCTGCCTTTGCCGGTGAGTCCGAGGCGCGCAACAAGTACACCTATTTTGCATCCAAGGCCAAGAAGGAAGGCTTTGAGCAGATCGCGGCACTGTTCCTCAAAACCGCTGATAATGAGAAGGAACACGCCAAGCTGTGGTTCAAAGAGCTGAACGGCATTGGCGACACCGCCGAAAACCTTCTCTCTGCCGCTGAGGGCGAGAACTACGAGTGGACGGATATGTACGACGGCTTTGCCAAAACTGCCGATGAGGAAGGTTTCCATGAGCTGGCGCAGCGTTTCCGCCTGGTCGCCGCCATTGAAAAGCACCACGAGGAGCGCTACCGTGCCCTGCTGCACAATGTGGAGATGGCGGAGGTCTTCGCCAAGAGCGAGGTCAAGGTGTGGGAGTGCCGCAACTGCGGTCACATTGTGATCGGTGAGAAAGCGCCGGAGGTCTGCCCTGCCTGCAACCATCCCCAGAGCTATTTTGAAATTCACGCAGAAAACTATTAAAGTAAAGAAAAGGAGAATTATCATGGATCAGAAGTTTTACATTTGCAAGCATTGCGGTAACATCATTGCCAAAGTTAAGGACGTAGGCGTCCCTGTCGTCTGCTGCGGCAAGCCGATGAGCGAGATCGTTCCCGGCACCACCGACGCCGCCGTGGAGAAGCACGTCCCTGTCTGGACGGTGGAAAACGGCATCGTCCATGTCAAGATCGGCTCCGTGGAGCACCCCATGCTGCCGGAACACTACATCGAATGGGTATCTCTCCAGACCAAGCAGGGCAATCAGCGTAAGGAACTGCATCCCGGCGAAAAGCCGGAGGTCTGCTTCGCGCTCTGCGAGGGCGACGAGGTCGAGGCGGTCTACGCCTACTGCAACCTCCACAGTCTGTGGAAAGCGTAATTCATCTTTCAAAAATCCGGTGCTTTTTTGAGCACCGGATTTTTTTTATCAACGTGACCTCGTCACAGAAAAATGCTTTGTCCTGCGGTATGATAAAGCCACAATCAAGAAAGAGCTGACGAATATGAAAATCAAGCTCAATCCCGATCAGGAGATTGTCAGCACCATCAGAAAAGGACTCAAGCGCACCGGCGGGTACTGTCCCTGCCGCAGGGAGCGCACAGAGGCAACCAAATGTATGTGCCAGGAGTTCAAGAATCCAATTGCAGATCCGGGCTTCGAGGGGGTCTGCCACTGTATGCTCTATTACAAATCCTTGTAGGATTAAGGGAGGAAAGCTATGCTGTCAAAGAAACTGGCTGCCATAGATAAGACGCGGTGCGTCGCCTGCGGTGTGTGCGAAAATACCTGTCCACTGGGGGCTGTCAAGGTGCGCCGCGGCTGCTACGCCGCCGTGGAGGCGGAACGCTGCGTAGGCTGCGGCAAGTGCGCAAAACTCTGTCCCGTCGGCTGCATTGAGGTGAAAGCGAGGGCTGACGCATGAAAGCAAAGCATTGGTACGATTACCTGTGGGTATATGCCATCATCTATTTTGCACTGGGCTTTTTCAATATCCTGTTCGCGTGGCTGGGTATGATCGATTTTCTTCTGCCGCTGCTTTTAGCCATCTTTGGCGGGAACAAATTCTTTTGCAACCACCTCTGCGGACGGGGTCAACTGTTCAGCAAGCTGGGGACAGACCTTAAATGCTCCCGCTGCAAGCCCACGCCCCGCTGGATGTCCTCCAAGTGGTTCCGTTATGGCTTTTTGATCTTTTTCCTGACGATGTTCGGCAACATGGTGTTCCAGACCTATCTGGTCGCTGCTGGTGCTACGTCCCTGCGGGAGGCCATTAAGCTGTTCTGGACATTCCGTGTGCCATGGGGCTGGACTTATACAGCCGGTACAGTCGCTGATTGGATGGCGCAGTTCAGCTTTGGCTTTTATAGCCTCATGCTGACCTCTCTGCTGCTGGGTCTGATCGTTATGGTGCTCTACAAGCCCCGCACATGGTGTGCGTTTTGTCCGATGGGAACCATGACGCAGGGTATTTGCAAGCTGAAAAACAAAGAATAAACAAAGATAACAGAACGGAGCCTTTCTCATGGCTGAACTGAAAATTACTGCTGCGAATTTTGAAAATGAGGTACTGCATTCCGACAAGCCCGTCCTGCTGGATTTCTATGCGGACTGGTGCGGACCGTGCAAAATGCTCTCTCCCGTACTGCATGAGCTTGCCGAAGAAAAAAGCGGTACGCTCAAGGTGGGCAAGGTCAACGTGGACGAGCAGATGGAGCTGGCAATGCGTTTTCAAGTATCCAGCATCCCGATGCTGGTCGTATTCAAGGATGGAAAGGCCGTTGCCAAATCGGTCGGCTATCGGCCTAAGTCGGAGATCGCCGCAATGGTGGAGGGCGCAAGATGAAAGTTGTGATCGTAGGCGGTGTGGCGGGCGGTGCTTCTGCCGCTGCCCGCATCCGCCGTTTGGATGAACACGCCCAGATCATCATGATCGAGCGCAGCGGCTATGTGTCCTATGCCAACTGCGGTCTGCCGTATTATGTGGGCGGTGTGATCAAGGAGCAAGGAGAACTGACGCTGCAAACTCCGGAGAGCTTCTGGGACCGCTTTCGCATTGATGTGCGGGTACGGCAGGAAGTAACTGCGATCGATCCCACAGAGAAAACCGTCACCGTTCACGCATTGGATAGTGGAAAGGTCTACACGGAAACCTATGACAAACTGCTCCTCGCACCCGGCGCAAAGCCGACGGTTCCTGCGCTTTCCGGCGTGGACAGCGAGCGTGTTTTCACACTGCGCACCGTGGAGGATACCCTCCGCATCAGGCGCTTTGTAGAGGATCAGAAGCCGAAAACCGCTGTTTTGGCTGGCGGCGGCTTTATCGGTCTGGAAATGGCGGAAAACCTTGTGGAGATGGGCGTTTCCGTCACCATCGTCCAACGTCCAAAGCAGCTATTAGCGCCGCTGGATACGGATATGGCGAGCTTTGTCCATGCGGAAATGCGCAGACACGGCGTGGCTCTGCGGTTGGGTGAAACCGTCACCGGATTCCGGCAGGACGGAGATTCCGTGCTGACGCTGCTGGAGGAAAGTGAGCCGCTGCGCTCCGACATGGTGCTGCTGGCCATCGGCGTCACGCCGGACACCCATCTGGCAAAAGAGGCCGGACTTGAGCTGGGCATCCGGGGCAGCATCGCTGTCAACGAGCGGATGGAAACCTCCGTGCCGGACATCTATGCTGTGGGCGATGCCGTAGAGGTCACCCATTTTGTAACCGGGCAGAAAGCGTTGATCTCGCTGGCGGGACCCGCCAACAAGCAGGGACGCATTGCCGCTGACAATATCTGCGGCGGCAACAGCCACTTTACCGGCTCTCAGGGTTCGTCTGTTCTGAAACTGTTTGGCTTGACAGCGGCCTCCACGGGTATCAATGAAAAGGCAGCGCAGGCAGCAGGAATCGCTTACGACAAAGTCGTACTTTTCCCGGCATCCCACGCTGCCTATTATCCCGGCGCACGGTCAATGGCAATGAAAGTACTGTATGAAAAAGAAAGCCTGCGGCTGCTCGGTGCGCAGATTGTTGGCGGCGAGGGCGTGGACAAGCGTATTGATGTACTGGCAACGGCCATTCGCTCAAAAATGAAAGCTTTGGAACTGACGGAACTTGACCTTTCCTATGCGCCGCCCTATTCCTCTGCCAAGGATCCGGTCAATATGGCCGGTTTTATGATTGAGGATTTGGAGAGCGGGAAAGTGCAGCAGTTCCATTGGAATGATGTTGAGGACTTGCCCTGCGATGGCAGTGCGACGCTGCTGGACGTCCGCACGGAAGGCGAATATCGGCGTGGGCACTTGAATGGATTCCGCAATATTCCACTGGACGATCTGCGGGAGCACTTGGACGAGTTAGAGCGGGACAAGCCTATCTATGTGAATTGCCAGACTGGGCTTCGCAGTTATCTGGCCTGTCGGCTTTTAACGCAGTATGGTTTCAGCTGTGCCCATCTCTCCGGCGGATACAGTTTTTATCAGGTCGTAACACAAGAGCAGCAGACAGCGCGGAGCGCCTATCCCTGCGGAATGGAGAAACTATGAGTGAAAATTTATTTGGCTTGACGGTTGCGGCAGATAAAGGCTTAGATGATCTGCAGTGCCAGCGCCTTTTAAGCGAAAATCGCAGGTATCAGGAAGTCATGCTGCAATACCGATGTGCGCTGAAAGCACTGGAAAGCAGGTTGGAAATTCTAAACGAAGAGTTTTCATTGCAGCATGATCGCAATCCGATAGAAAGTATGAAAAGTCGCTTGAAGTCGCCGTCCAGCATTATGAATAAGATGCAGAAGCGCGGACTTTCTCTGGATTTTCCGACCATGCAGGCAAATATCATGGATATTGCCGGTGTGCGGGTGATCTGCTCTTTCGAGGAGGATGTGTTCTTTTTGGCAAAGTGCTTAAAAGATCAGTCTGACATTGAAATCATCACGGAGAAAGATTATATTTCACACCCTAAGCCAAATGGCTATCGCAGTCTGCACCTGACGATCCGGCTGCCGGTATTCTTTGCGGAAAAAGAGATCCATGTGCCAGTGGAGATACAACTCCGTACAATCGCTATGGACTTCTGGGCAAGCCTTGAGCATACCATCCGCTATAAGAAAAATCTGCCGATAAATGCTGAAATCGAAACTGAACTGAAAGAGTGCGCCGATTCCAGCAGAGAATGGGATGGTAAAATGGAGCATCTACTGCACATCTTAACATAATGCGTCGGATATAAAATGAAAAGCACGCACTTTGGTGCTTGCCTTGGACTTGCCAGGGATCGCCTCATCCGCCTTGGATGGGCGACCCCTGCGAGCCCCAACCAATTT
>ENA-OZFC01000476-OZFC01000476.1-human-gut-metagenome-genome-assembly--contig:-NODE-476-length-26519-cov-4.836948_pt1 | contig 26519 bp, 18 predicted proteins | sample MGYA00245076_ERZ653625 | MGnify/ENA primary metagenome ERZ653625 (study PRJEB26926, sample SAMN06165169) | human gut metagenome | biome: ENVO:00009003; feature: ENVO:2100002; material: ENVO:00002003... | reverse complement strand
ACGAGATTCCTCTACGTCTCGTGGGCTCGGAGATGTGTATAAGAGACAGCACCTACATCGACCAGGTATACCCCGCAGGTACGACCACGGGCGACAAGGTGCAGTCGATGCTCGGCGACAAGAACACCAACTGGCAGGACTTGGTCTTCCGCACCGCCATTTCGCATGACCACAACGTCAGCCTGATCGGCAACATCAACGATAGGATGCCCTACCGCGCATCGGTGGGCTACACCAACCAGCAGGGTACGCTCGAAACATCGAAATACGAACGCGGGACGCTCGACCTGAGCCTCTCGCCCAACTTCTTCGACAAGCACCTCACGGTCAACCTCAACGCCAAGGGCGTCATCACGTCGCAGCGCTACGCCTCGGGCGGCGTGGTGGGTTCGGCGGCCTTCTTCAACCCCACGATCGACCCCTATTTCCGCAACGACGACGGTTCGATCGACTACACGACCACCAACGGATACTGGAACTACGGATCGGGCCGCGGCGAGGACTTCACGCCCAACACCCTGCTGGGCGCAGGCCCGCTCTCGCAGCTCTACGACCGCGACAATACGGCGCGTGCCAAGCGTTTCATCGGCAACGCCCAGATCGACTATAAGGTTCACGGCTTCGAGGCGCTGCGCTTCAACCTCAACCTCGGCCTCGACGTATCGAGCGCCAAGACCTACGACGGCGTGAACCCCGGCTCGTTCCAGGCATACACCGACACCGAGGCCCGCGGCTGGGGACAGTATTCGTGGACGACGAACTTCCGCCGCAACCAGCTGCTCGAATTCTACGCCAACTTCAATAAGGAGTGGGGCATCCACCACCTCGACGTGATGGCCGGTTATTCGTGGCAGCATTTCTACAGCTCCGACCACTCGGTATCCTATTTCAACGAGACGCACGAGCAGAAGGGCGAGGATTCGCGCTACCCGTTCAACCGCCAGGAGAATTATCTGCTCTCGTTCTACGGACGCCTGAACTATTCGATCGCCTCGAAATACCTCTTCTCCTTCACACTGCGTGACGACGCCTCATCGCGTTTCTCGAAGGATACCCGCTGGGGCCTCTTCCCTTCGGGCGCCTTTGCGTGGAACATCGCCGAGGAGAATTTCCTGAAGGATTCGCGTGCCGTCTCGGCCCTCAAGCTGCGCGTCAGCGTGGGGCAGACCGGGCAGCAGGAGATCGGCTCCAATTATCCCTACCTGGCGCGTTACGACATGTCGACCGACGTCTATAAGACCTATTACATGGGCAGCGCCGGGCACATGTTCTACCTCACGCCGGGCGCCTACGACCCCAACATCAAATGGGAGACCACGACGACCTACAACGTCGGCCTCGACTTCGGGTTCCTCGGCGGGCGCATCAACGGCAGCGTCGACTGGTACCTGCGTCAGACGGACGACCTCCTGAACAACGTCATCACCCCCATGGGCTCGAACTTCGGCAACACGGTGCTCACCAACATCGGCTCGATGGAGAACAAGGGCGTGGAGTTCAACCTGAATTTCATCCCCGTGCAGACCAAGGACTGGAACCTCACGGTCGGCTTCAACGGCACGTTCCAGCACACCGAGTTCACCAAGCTCAACAACACCGACGACCCCGACTACGCCATCCAGGTGAGCAGCATCACCAAGGGTACGGGCAACCTGCTCCAGCGCCACATGGTGGGTTATGCACCCTACACCTACTACTGCTTCCAGCAGGTTTACGACCAGGACGGCAAGCCGATCCAGAACGCATTGGTGGATCGCAACAAGAACGGCCAGATCGACCAGGGCGACCGTTACATGACCGACAAGAGCCCCAACCCCGACTTCTTCTACGGCATCAGCCTCAAGCTGAGCTACAAGAACTGGGACTTCGGCTTCAACGGCCACGGTTCGGCGGGCAACTGGGTCTTCAACGACTTCGCCTCGGCCAACTCGACGTCCAACATCGACATCAACGCCGGCAACCTGCCCAACTTCGCACGGCTGGTCAAGAAGACCGGCTTTACGAAGGCCAACAGCGGCGAGCAGTGGTATTCGGACATGTTCCTCGAAAACGCTTCGTTCTTCCGCATGGACGACATCAACCTCGGGTACACGTTCAACAAGATTGGCAACTGGAAGGGCTCGATGCGCGTCGCCTTCGGCGTGCAGAACGTATTCGTCATCACCGATTACAGCGGCGTAGACCCCGAAATACCGGGCGTCAACGGCATCGACGGCTCGATCTGGCCGCGCCCGCGCACCTATTCGCTGCGTCTGAATGTAAACTTCTAAAAACGAACGAACCATGAAAATCGACATAAAACATTTCGCCTTGGCGGCGGCAGGCGCAACGATGCTGCTCACTTCGTGCATCGGGGATCTCGACACCCTGCCCCTCAACCCGTCCGACTCGACCTCGGAGACCGTCTACGGGAAAGACGAGAACGGCTACCTGGCCGGGCTCACCAAACTCTATTTCAATTTCGTCTCGAACGACACCACCGACCTGCAGGTCAGCGACGGCGGCGCCTCGGAGCTCATCCGCGCATTCTGGACGATCCAGGAGGTTACGGCCGACGCCTGCAAATGCGCCTGGGAGAACGACGCCTGGGTTCGCGCCATGAATACCGACACGTGGTCCGACGCCGACAACGACGCGACCTACGCCGTCTACGTACGTACGTTGCAGGGCATCGCCTACGTGAACGAGTACCTGCGCCAGACCGCCTCGGACAAACTCTCCGACCGCGGCGTGAGCAGCGAACTGGCCGCCAGGATCCAGAGCTTCCGTGCCGAGGCCCGTTTCCTGCGCGCCTATTTCTACTGGATCGCCCTCGACGTGTTCGGCGACGTGCCGTTTACGACCGAGACCTCGCCCTTCGGCGGCGGTGTGAACCCCAAACAGGCCTCGCGCAAGGATGTCTTTGACTACTGCATCTCGGAGCTGACCGACCTGGCTTCGGACGAAAGCGCGATGCCTGCCGCACGCTCGAACTACCCGCGTGCCGACAAGGGTGCGGTCAACGGCCTGCTGGCCCGCATGTACCTCAATGCCGAGGTTTATGCCGGCACCCCGATGTGGACGGAGGCCAAATCCGCCTGCGAAGCGATCTTCGGCATGGGCTACTCGCTCTGCCCGGAGTATTCCGACCTCTTCCGCGGCGACAACGGCGAGAACGCCGACGCCCTGAAGGAGATCATCTTCGGCGTGGCATACGACGCCGAGCAGACGCAGTCCTACGGCGGCACGTCGTACCTGACGCTGGCAGCCATCGCCGCCACCGACGTGACGGCCGAACAGAAGATCAACGGCGTGAACAACGGCTGGGCCGGCATCCGCGTACCCTACGAATACGTACAGAAATATTTCAACGCCCGCAACGCGGACTACACCACGGGCGAATATACGGTCAACGACAAACGCGGCGGAATGTTCTACATCAAAGGCCGCCAGGAGTCGATGAACGATGCGCTCTATGTCTTCCTCAACGGGTGGACTTGCCTCAAGTTCAACAATATCCCCCACAACATGACCAACGACGAATTCCTTGCCACGGCTGCATCGAAGGCATACAGCGACATCGACTTCCCGATGATCCGCCTGGGCGAGATCTACCTGATCTACGCCGAGGCCTGCATGAACCTGGGACAGGCCAACACCGCGCTGCCGAAGCTCAAGGAGCTGACCGACCGCGCCGGGGTATCGGCCCCCTCGTCGGTCACGGCCGACTACCTGCTCGAGGAGCGTGCCCGCGAGCTGATGTGGGAGGGGCACCGCCGCACCGACCTGATCCGCTACGGCAAGTTCACCACCCCGTCGTTCCTCTGGACATACAAGGGCGGCACCTTCACCGGACAGGGGTTCGATGATTACATGAAAATCTTTGCCATCCCTTCGTCGGAGCTCGCTTCCAACCCCGAACTGCACCAGAATCCCGGCTACGGAAACGCAACCGATAAATAACCAACCCTAAAAATCGTACGACTATGAAAATTACACGATATGCGATGATGCTGGCGGCTGCGACGGGGCTCCTCTCCGCCTGCCAAAAGCTCGACGAGGTAAAGGCCTACGACCCCGACAAGGTCGTGGCGCCCGTGCTGCATGCGCTGCCCGGGGAGATCGTCATTACGCCCGACAACATGGGCTCGACGCAGACCTTCACCTGGGACGCCGCCGACTTCGGCGTCCGCACCCAGATCAACTACTCGATCGAAGCCTCGTACAACGACGGTGCGAAACTGGTGCTCTTCACGGGAATGAACGGCACCTCGTCGGAACAGACCTATGAAAGCCTCAACAACATCCTTGCGCTGTCCGTGGAAGACGGCGGCCTGGGGGTTCCCTCGGGCGAACCTACGGACGTGGATTTCTACATCAGCGCCACGATCGGCACCGACTTCGAAAAATTCTACTCCGCCCCCGCCACCGTCCGCATGACCGTGACGACGGCCGAGCGTACCTATCCCCAGGTCTGGGTAATCGGCGATTACTGCGGCTGGAATTTCGACAACGCACAGGGACTGTTCTGTTTCTCCGGCGACGAGGTCACCTACGAAGCTATCGTTGACTTGGGCGAAAAAGCCGCCAACGGCTTCAAACTGAGCGGCGAAGCCGGTTGGAACGATGCCTGCAACTGGGGCACCGACGGTGATGCTGCGGCTCCGGAAACGGAAGCCCCGTCGATCACGCTGATCTCCAGCGGCGGTTCCGGAAACATCATGGTCTATTCCAAGCGCTTCTACCGCTTCGTATTCGACCGTTCGACATTAACGTTAAGCAATAAGCTGTCGTTCAACTCGATGGGTATTATCGGCGATGCCACTCCGGGCGGCTGGGACACCGACACGGAGATGAATTTCGACACCCAAAAACAGCGTTTCTGGGTCGACGTCACACTGACCGCCGGGGAATTCAAATTCCGTGCGGACAACGACTGGGCGATAAACTTCGGCGGGGCGGACGGACGCCTTTCGCAGAACGGCGACAACATCAAGGCCACGGCGGGCAACTACCGCGTATACGCAACCCTGAACAACTCTGCGGAGATCACCTACGAACTCAATGCCGGCGACTACGGCACGGGCGGCGGCGAAGAACCCGACCCGGGGCCGGAAAAGGCCGACTGGTACATCCACGGCCAGACCGTCGCAACCCCCGACTGGGGCCCGACGGCCATGGAGAGCGCCAGCTCGAACATCGTGGCCTACAAGGCCGCAGGGGTCGAGGTAGCCGCCAACTCGGAATTCCTCTTCAAGAGCGGCGACGAGTCGCAGTGGATCGGGGCCGACGCCGCATTCGCCGGCAGCAGCCCCTACACCTGCACGATCGGCTCGGCCTTCAAGGTTTCCGCCGACAAGGTCAATGCCGTGATCGCCGAAGCCGGCACGTACGACTACTGGCTGCTGCCCGAGGCGGGACGCGCCTACGTGATGGCCGCAGGCGCCAAGCCCGAGCTGGTCGCCGACACATGGGGACTGGTCGGCAACATCACCGGATGGGGTGACCTGGGCGATTTCTCCATGAGCGAGGAGGGCGCCTACCTCGTTCGCAAAGGCGTAGTCCTGACCACCGCCAGCGAATTCAAGATCCGCTTCAACAACGCCTGGGACGACTCCAAGAACTACGGCACGGCGTCGGGCGGTGCGGTCGACATCAACAAGGCCGTCGACATCATCACCAGCGGCGGTTCGCAGAACATGAAAGTCCAGCTCGACGGCACCTACGACATCTATTTCGACCTCGCGAATTCGCAGATATACATCATGTCCGAGGGCAAGACCCCGGCAGAGGCCGAATAACGGCCACCCTTTCACGGGACGGCACACAGAGATTGCCGTCCCGTTTCTGGCCTGCCGCCCCTGACCGGACGGCAGGCCCCGAAACGAACTTTAACCGAGATTCCGCTATGAAAAAATTTCTTTTCCTGCTGCTGGCACTCGTACTTTCCGTATCCGTGTCGTGCAGCGACGACAAGACCGGCGATACCGGCGGCAGTATGCTCTCCGTGACCCCCACGGAGATAGAATTCGAAGCCGCAGGCGGCAGCCGGCTGCTCGACCTGCGCACCGATGCGGGCGCGTGGTCGCTGACGCAGAGCGACAATACCGCATGGTGCACACCGGCCCTCACATCGGGCAAAACCTCCACGTCGTTCGCGGTCACGGCGACCGCAAACGAGTCGTCGAAACGCTCCGCGACGCTTACCTTCACCGCCCCGGGCTGCGATCCGGTCGTCGTCACCGTGACACAGAGCGGCGATGCCTCCCAGGATTTCGAGGGCGAGCAGGTCGTCGCCCAGCCCGATGCGTGGGACAACCGCAAACGCGCCGACATAAGCTACCAGCTGCTGGTATACAGCTTTGCCGACGGCAACGGCGACAAGGTGGGCGACCTGCCGGGGCTGACCCGGCGGCTCGACTACATCGACGCACTCGGCGCCTCGGCCGTGTGGCTCTCACCGATCCATCCGGCGGCTTCGTACCACGGTTACGACGTGCTCGACTACGAGGCGGTCAACCCCGCCTTCGGGTCGGACGCCGACCTGAGGGCATTCATCGACGCGGCCCATGCCCGCGGCATCCGGGTCTACCTGGATTACGTGCTCAACCATACGGGCAAAGACCACCCGTGGTTCAAATCGGCCGCCGCGTCCGAAGGGAGCCCTTACCGTGACCGCTATATCTTCTCCGAAGACCCGCAGGCCGACATCGCGGCCGGGCGGATCGACCAGATCGCCACGGAAGGCGCCGCAGGCTACGATGCCGGACAATGGTTCTCGACCGACACGGGGGCGGGTGCCGCCGGGCGCTTCAAGTTCGTGCTCGACTGGACAAATGCCGACAGCCCGACGGTGACCGTTACCGAAACGACCGATGCCGCGGATGCGGACAATACGCAGGGCGGCGCGGACGACAAATACCTCTATTTCGGCAACGGCACGAGCAAACGCTTCTACGCCAGGGGCGGCAACAGTTACGAACTGACGCTCGACTTCGATTCCGACTGGGGATTCCTCGTCCGCACCTCGACCACGTCGTGGGCCGCAGGCACCAAATACGGCGCCCCCGACAACCGGACGATCATCCGGTTCGGGGAGCCCTTCACCCTGATGTCGAACCGCTCGGCCGATCCGGCCAACGTGCAGTTCTCGCTGCCGACGATGTACCATTCGCACTTCTGGACGGCGGCATTCGCCGACCTCAACTACGGCAAGGCCGCCGAGGCCGAGCAGTCCGGGGCGTTCAAGGCCGTCACCGAAGCGGCCGACAAGTGGGTACGCATGGGCGTGGACGGGTTCCGCCTCGATGCCGTGAAGCACATCTACCACAACGCCTACAACGACGAGAACCCCACGTTCCTCAAGAAATTCTACGACCGCATGAACGAGAGCTACAAGGCCGCCGGCGGAGAGGGCGATTTCTACATGGTGGGCGAGATGCTCGACGAAGCGGACAAGGCGGCACCCTATTACCGGGGGCTGCCGGCGCTGTTCGAATTCACGTTCTGGTACAAGCTCAAATGGGCGCTGCAAAACGGCATCGGATGCTATTTCGTCAAGGACATCCTCGACGTGCAGCCCCTCTACGCACAGTACCGCAGCGATTATATCGAAGCCACGAAACTTTCGAACCACGACGAGGATCGCACGGGCTCCGACCTGGGACAGTCCGCCGAAAAGATGAAGGTGGCGGCCGCCGTGCTGCTCACGGCGCAGGGCGCACCCTACATTTACCAGGGCGAAGAGCTCGGGTACTGGGGCACCAAATCCAACGGCGACGAATATGTCCGCACCCCGATCCTGTGGGACAAGGCGGGCAACGAACTGGCTTCGGGAAGCCTCTCGGGCAAGATCGACATGCAGATGCTGACCCCGGCGATCTCGGTCGAGGCACAGGCCGACGACGACGGTTCGCTGCTCAACCTCTACCGCACGTTCGCCCGGCTGCGCAACACCTACCCCGTGCTGGCGCAGGGCAAGATGGTCAAACACCCGGTCTACAACGACGGCAACACCTCGCAGCAATCCATCGCGGCCTGGTACCGCGAGCTGGACGGCGAACGGATGCTCGTCGTGCACAACTTCGGCCGGGAGGAGCAGATACTGACCCTTACCGACCAACCGGACAAGGCCGTAGGCGTCTCAGGTGAAGTGAAACTTCAGCGCGGCGACGCTTCGTCGAAACTGCTCATGGGCGCCTGGTCGTCGGTGGTATTCACGCTCTAAACGACACGCCATGAAACGCTTGCCCGCATTACCACTCGCAATGGTACTGGTTGCCTGCGGCACACGGCCGCAGCAACCGGCCGCCCACCCCGACTGGAGTTACAACTCGGTCGTCTACGAAATGAACGTGCGCCAGTACACCCCCGAAGGGACGCTGGCGGCGGCCGCACGCCACCTGCCCCGGCTCAGAGAACTGGGCGTGGACATCGTCTGGCTGATGCCCGTCTACCCCATCGGCGTCAAGGAGCGCAAGGGAACCCTCGGCTCGTACTACGCCATCTCCGACTACGAAGCCGTCAACCCCGAATTCGGCACGCTGGAGGATTTCGACCGGTTCGTAGCCGACGCCCACAGACTCGGGCTGCGCGTAATCCTGGACTGGGTGGCCAACCACACCTCGCCCGATGCCCGCTGGATCGAGGAGCATCCGGCCGACTGGTATGTGCGCGACTCGCTGGGCAACACCATCGTGCAGTACGACTGGACGGACATCGCCAAGCTCGACTACGGCAACACGGACATGCGTGCCGCAATGGCGGCCGCCATGCGTTTCTGGCTCAACCGCGGCATCGACGGATTCCGCTGCGATATGGCGTGCGAGGTACCCATCGACTTCTGGCAGCAGACGCTGCCCGCACTGCGGAAGGAGTACCCCGGCATCTACCTGCTCGCCGAGGGCGAAGCCCCCGCATTGCACGACGGGGCGTTCGACGCCTCATATGCGTGGGAACTGCACCACCTGCTGAACGACATCGCACAGGGACGCAAAAGCGCCGCAGACCTGCGTGCCTACGTCGCCAGAGACTCCGCTGCCATGCCGCGCGAGGCGTTCCGCCTAATGTTCACCTCGAACCACGACGAAAACTCGTGGGCCGGGACGGAATTCGAGCGCATGGGCGACGCGGCACGCGTGATGGCGTTGCTGACCTTCACGCTGCCCAACGGGCAGCCGCTCGTCTATACCGGACAGGAGATGGGGTTCGACCACCGCTTCGAGTTCTTCGAGAAAGACCCCGTACCCGCGTGGGAACATAACGGGTTTACGGATTTCTACACCGCACTGATCCGGCTGCGCCACGAGAACCCGGCGCTCGCGGCCGGAGAACGCGGCGGGCAGGCCGCATACCCGCTCGGAGAACGAACACCCGACGGCCTGATGCTGTTTTCCCGCACGGCCGGCGGCAACGAGGTGACAGTCGCTGCGAACCTCAGCGCGGAGGAGGTCGCATTCGACCTGCCGTTCGAGGGCTCGCGCCGCGAGTTCTTCACCGGGAAGGAATACACGGGCGGCACCCGCACCGTGCTTCCCGCATGGCAGTGGCAGGTCTTCGCACAAGACAGGAGATAAGGGTTGCGGACATGCGCCGGGGATGCGCGGAAACAGCGACAGGAACCCCGATAGCACCCGACGGGAATAGACAGTAAACCATCCGAAAAGCACGGGGATGCGCATGAGAAGCACAAGGATGCCCCGGGCGAAACGGGAATCGCTGGAAACCGATTTTTTGCTAACTTTACAAACGACGATATTTTGAACCGATTTTTCATGACACTCGCAGCAGCCGGCCTGCTCTCCTGCACAGGGACAGGACAGTCCGTATTCGACCCCGCCTCGGTGGCAGACGCCTCGGGCGAGGTTACCCGCGTCGAACCCCTCTCGTGGTGGACGGGAATGCAGACCCCGCTCCAGTTGCTCGTCAACGGGGCCGGCATCGCGGCATACGACGTCCGCATCGAAGGCGGACAGGGCGTCGGGGTGAAGGCCCGCCACAAAGCCGACAGTCCCAATTACCTATTCGTGGACGTGAAGGTGAAACCCGACGCGGAACCGGGCACCTACTACCTCGTATTCTCGCAGGGGGAACGGCAGTTCAAGGTTCCCTATGAGATCGCGGCACGCGCCGAAGGCTCGGCCGCACGCAAGAGTTTCACCACGGCCGACATGATCTACCTCCTGATGCCCGACCGCTTCGCCAACGGCGATGCGTCGAACGACTCGACGCCCCACACGCGGGAGCGCGCCGACCGCAGCGCCTTCTTCGGCCGCCACGGGGGCGACCTGCAGGGGATGATCGACCACCTGGATTACATCGCAGGGCTGGGCGCCACGGCCGTATGGCCCACGCCGCTGTTGCTGGACGACGAACCCGAAGGTTCGTACCACGGCTACGCCTGCGGCGACTACTACCGCATAGACCCCCGGTTCGGCTCGAACGAACTGTATAGGGAGTTCGTAGGCAAAGCCCACGAGCACGGGCTGAAGGTGATTATGGACATCGTCACCAACCACTGCGGCACGGGCCACTGGTGGATGAAAGACCTGCCTTTCAGGGACTGGATACACCAGTTCCCCGAATACACCGGGACGAACGTCTGCTTCTCGACGAACATGGATCCCAACGCTTCGCGCTACGACCTTGACCTGCAGGAGAGCGGCTGGTTCGTGCCGTCGATGCCCGACATGAACCTCGACAATCCCTACGTGCTGCAATATTTCAAGCAATGGGCCGTGTGGTGGATCGAGTATGCCGGCCTGGACGGGTTCCGCGTCGACACCTACCCCTACAACGAGAAGGTGCCGATGAGCGAGTGGTGCGCGGCCGTACGCAGGGAATACTCCGATTTCAACATCGTGGGCGAATGCTGGACGTCGTCGATCCCGCAACTGGCATACTGGCAGGGCGGCAATCCCAACAAGGACGGCTTCGACTCGCACCTGCCGTCGATCATGGATTTCCCGCTGCAGGAGGCCATCTGCCGGGCGCTGCCCACCGACTCGCTCCGCTGGGGCGAGGGCATGACGCGCGTCTACGACTGCCTGTCGCACGATTTCGTCTACCATGACCTGTCGAAAATGATGATCTTCGTCGCCAACCACGACACCGACCGCATCGGCGACATCGTACGCGGGAACCCCGACCGGCTGAAACTCTCGATGGCGATGCTGGCCACGATGCGCGGCATCCCGCAGATATTCTCGGGTGACGAGATGATGTTCACCTCGAAAGACCTCTCGCAGGGACACGGCGGGCTGCGCGTGGATTTCCCCGGCGGCTGGGAGGGCGACGCGGTGAACCTTTTCGACCCCGCGCAGCGCGATGCCGTACAGGCGGGGCTCTTCGACTACACGCAGCGGCTCTTCCAATGGCGCAAGTCGAAGCCCGTGATCCACAACGGCCGCACGATGCACTTCCTCTCGCGCGACAACACCTACGCCTATTTCCGTTATGACGACACCGACGCGGTATTCGTCTTCATCAACAACTCGCGGGGCAAGAAACAGGTGCCGTGGTCGCACTATGCCGAGATCGCCTCGGGGCTGAGCGACGGGCGCAACGTCCTGACAGGCGAAGCCACGGAAGTGGACGATACCACCACGGTCGGCCCGCGGCAAGCGCTGATCGTAGAATTCAAACGTAAATAACAAGATCGAACTATGAAGAAAATATTTTTATATATCTCCGCGCTGCTGGCCGGTGCAGCCTGCTCGGCACAGGAGACGCTCCTCTCGCCCGACGGCCGCCTCCGCCTGGAATTCAGCCTGGCGGACGGAGGCCGCCCCACCTATACGCTCGATTACAAGGAGCGCCCCGTGATCCTGCCCAGCGGCATGGGGCTCGAACTGCGCGGCGAAGCCCCGAAGCTGGAATTCGGGGCTGAAATCCGCAAGGGCGAACCGGGGCGCCCGGTATCGCTCTACGACGGGTTCACCCTCGGGCAGGTGGCCCGCAGCGAGTCCGACCAGACATGGCGTCCCGTATGGGGCGAGCAGGCCGAGATCCGCGACCACTATAACGAAATGGCCGTCACGCTGCGGCAGGCCGCGACAGGCCGCGACATGACGATCCGCTTCCGGCTCTACGACGACGGGCTCGGATTCCGCTACGAATTCCCCGAACAGGAGTCGCTGACCTATTTCGTCATCGGCGAGGAGAAAACACAGTTCGCCATGGCGGGCGACCACACGGCGTTCTGGATCCCGGGCGACTACGACACGCAGGAGTACGACTACACGGAGTCGAAGCTCTCGCAGATACGGGAGCTGATGCCCGGCGCCATCACGCCCAACTCGTCGCAGACGCCCTTCTCGCCCACGGGCGTACAGACGGCCCTGCAGATGAAGAGCGACGACGGGCTCTACATCAACATCCACGAAGCGGCGCTGGTCGACTATGCATGCATGCACCTCGACCTGGACGACCGGAATCTCATCTTCACCTCGCACCTTACGCCCGACGCACAGGGGTGGAAAGGCTACATGCAGGCGCCCTGCCATACCCCGTGGCGCACGGTGACGGTCTCGGACGACGCCCGCGACATCCTTGCCTCGAAGCTGATCCTGAACCTCAACGAGCCGTGTGCCTATGACGACACCTCGTGGATCAAGCCCGTGAAATACATGGGCGTATGGTGGGAAATGATCACCGGCAAGAGCGACTGGGCCTATACGCGCGACGTGCCGTCGGTACAGCTCGGCGTGACGGATTACGCCCGGTGCACACCCAGCGGCCGCCACGGCGCCAACAACGAGAACGTGAAGCGCTACATCGACTTCGCGGCGGCACACGGGTTCGACCAGCTGCTCGTCGAAGGCTGGAACGTCGGCTGGGAGGACTGGTTCGGGCACACGAAGGATTACGTCTTCGATTTCGTGACCCCCTACCCCGATTTCGACATCGCCGCGCTGAACGAATATGCGCACGGGAAAGGCATCCGGCTGATGATGCACCATGAAACGTCTGCTTCGGTGCGCAACTACGAACGCCACCTGGAAGCGGCCTACCGCCTGATGAACAAATACGGGTACAACTCGGTCAAGAGCGGATACGTGGGCGACATCCTGCCCCGCGGAGAGCACCATTACGGGCAGTGGATGAACAACCACTACCTCTATGCCGTCCGCCGGGCCGCCGACCACAAGATCATGGTCAACGCCCACGAGGCGGTGCGCCCGACGGGCCTCTGCCGCACCTACCCCAACCTGATCGGCAACGAGTCGGCACGCGGCACGGAGTACCAGGCGTTCGGCGGCTCGAAGCCCCACCATGTGACGATCCTGCCCTTCACGCGCCTGCAGGGCGGCCCGATGGACTACACGCCCGGCATCTTCGTGATGGACGTCGCGGAGGTCAACCCCGGCAACCACTCGCACGTCAACGCGACGCTCGCCAACCAGCTGGCGTTGTACGTGACGATGTACTCGCCGCTGCAGATGGCGGCAGACCTGCCCGAGCACTATGAGAAATACATGGATGCGTTCCGTTTCATCGAGGACGTCGCACTGGACTGGGAAGAGAGCCGCTACCTGCTGGCCGAACCGGGCGACTACATCGTCGTGGCGCGCAAGGCCAAAGACACGGGCGAGTGGTTCGTGGGCGGCGTGACGGACGAGAACCGACGTACGGTGACGCTCCCGTTCGACTACCTCGATCCCGGTAAGGAGTACGTGGCGACGCTCTACGCCGATGCCCCCGATGCCGATTACCAGACCAATCCGCAGGCATATGTCATCCGCACCGGGAAGGTCAGACAACGCACGGAACTCGACGTGGAGATGGCGCGCGGCGGAGGCTTTGCAATCTCCATACGCGAGGCAACCGACGCAGACCGCAAACTCTGCAAGCTGAAATAACGGGCGATGCCTGCGGACGGCAATCATGCCGGGGCCCACACAGCCCCCTCAAAAAATCCTTTGCCCCTCGTTCTTTTCAAGAACAGGGGCTTTTTTATGCGTATTTTTAAAACGCAAAAGTTCGCCCCTATATTATTGACTCCAAACCATTTACGCCCACAAATCCAAGATTAACACAACTGCTTGATTTTCAAAACAACATGGAGGTGGTCAATCAAAATTAACGAATCATTATAGCGGGGAAAATAAATTATTTTCCCCGCAACTGTGCTGCATCATCAAGTAGCTTTTTCGCTTTGCGCTCTTTGCTTGCAGCCCGCTCTAGTTGTTCTGCCCGCCGCCTTACGGCTTCTTTGTACCGTTCAACTTGGTTTCGGACGGTATCGCGTATGGCCGTGTGCTGCTCATCCCTGAATATCGTTTCCAACTCCATAAGCTCCTTTTCTTTGATCTCACCACGCATTTTCACGTAGCGGTATTTCAGGTCGTTCGCAGCTAACAGCCGATTATTCTCTGAGATTCGGTAAATGAATGCGCCTTGCAGGAAAATACATCCCAGCATGACGAACATCGTCAAAAATGTTTTCGAAGAACTGATATCGAGCGTATAAGTATGCCGGTGCTCCCGCACTGGCAGGTTTTCGGGCTTTGCCGCTGCTTCGACAGCTTGCCTCACCTGCTCTATCAATGTATGTGTCTGCCTGATCTCTTTGTCGATCACCTCCAGCCTACCCGCTAACTGCGCCAACAGAGCGTTGTATTTGTCGGTAAATTCCCGCTCCTGCTCGGTTTTTACTCCCGGCAAGGCCGTATGCCGTTGCAGTTGTTCGAGCATCTGTGCGACCTGCCCCTGCGAGAGCTCCGTGGCCTCTATCAGCCGCTCGATCCGTTCCAGCTGTGCATTCTCCAGACCCGCGTTGGCTTTGGTGCTTTTGACAGCCTTGACGAGCGTTTCTTTGAGGTCTTCGTACATTTCGATCGAGAGTCCGATCTTATTTTCGTCGTTCATGATTTTTGAGATTTTCTAATTCGGTTACAGTTTTATTTTGGCTCTTCTTTTCTGTTCTTCCATCCTGCGGCGGTGCTCCATCGCAGCGATGGCCATCGCCTCGGCCGCGGCGTTGAGCAGTGCCGTGATTCGTGCTATATACTCTTCGGGGCTTTCTCCCGGCTTGCGCTGTAACTGCTTGGCGGACACTCCGCCGGGCGAATCGGCCGGCGGCAGTGGAATCCCGCCTGCCTTTCCGAGGTTTACCGATGACGGCTCTTCGCGCGTGCCGCTGCTACCCATACCGCCGAACAACCCTGCAAATGCTGAACGGTAATTGCCTGCCGCCGCCGAGAGGTTCCCGAAGAGCGTTGCCCGGTGTTGGGTTTGTTGTTGAATATTGTTGAACCGGTTGTCGAGTTTCGTAAAGTTGAAAGCCCGGTCGATCTTCGATCCGGAGAACTCGAAGCCGTTTTTCGAGAAGAGGATACCCTGCTTGCGGTCGGTATTTCCGCAATACTTATAGCGGACGTTGATGCCCTGTTCCTTTAATTTACCTTCCAACTCGTTCCAGTTCTTGCATTTGGGCAGACAGCCTTTGATCGCATCGTAGATTTCGTATCTGGTCTTGTCGGGTTCGCGCAGCCGCTCCCGCCGCACGTCGTCCTTTCCCGGTGCGAGATACAATCCGTACTTCTCGGTCAGCTCCCTGCATACCTTGGCGTTTCGGAGCTTGATGTTCTTGTCCGAAATGGTCTGTCCGTCATTTCCGACCCGGTTGTAGACCAGATGACAGTGCGGATGGGGCTGGTCGAGGTGGCGAACCAATAGATACTGCGTATCGGTAATGCCCATTTTCTGCATGTACTCCTTTGCGATCTGCGTCATCAGGGCGTCGGTCATCCGCGGAGCGTCCTTGGGTGAGAAAGACAGCGAGATATGCCCGACGGTGTTTTTCAGCCGCGGATTCAATAAGGTCTGGTCTTTGAAGTCCTGCACCATGTCCTTCACTTCCGGAGGCATAATGCCCTCGGCTTCCAAGATCCGGGATTCCTCTTTCATCACGTAGCCTACCGTCCCCGAAAAAGACGATCCCGATATTACCTTACCGACCATCGCATATCTGCTTCAGGAGTTTTTCGATGGCCGTGACGATCGCCGCATGCCGTACCCTGACAGCCGCCAGACCTTTGGCATTGGCCAGCCGGGTCAGTTGGTTCAGATTTCGGGCGATGCCCTTGAGTTGGGCCATGAAATCCAGCTGTTCGCGGGTGATCCGTGCTCTTACCGTTCCTCGGTCGATCAGCTGGCGCAGGACTTCGGCCGGCGGTTGCCCGGCCTCGCGGCAAAGGGCCGAGAATCGGAGTTTCCGTTCGGGGCTGAGTCGTGTGCTGACGACGTATTTGCAGATGCGGCCGATGCCGACTTTCGGCCGACCGCCCTGTTTGCTGTATGTTTTCTTCGGTGTTTCCATGACAGGTTGTTTCGATAGATTGTTCATGCTATATAGGTTGTTCAGACCAGCGGGATTTTACGCCGGCCAGCGGGGAAGGCGCAGTTTTCGTCTACGAAAACACAACCTTGCCTTCCTTAAATCTTTACCCCTTTCCGACGCGGAGGTTCAATTTCCGCCCTTTCCGCTTTCAGAGCTTGCAGATTATTCCGACAAGAGTGATCTTGCTTATCGGATATAGTTTTCGTGGTCTTAGGTCGGTCTTTTATGCGGGCGATCAGATAGTCGTTTACGTCCTTGTGCCCGCTGTAAAAACTGCTTTGGTCGATTACCTCGCTGCGGGGGCAAAGACGGATCAGATCGGAGGTCGTTTTACGCCCGGCTTCGTCGTTGTCAAAGAAGGCGTGAATCACCGGATGCCGGGAGAGAAACGGGATGGCTTTGGGCAGGTTGACGACCGAGTTCAGAACCGCGGCGTCGATGCGCAGTCGTTCGGGATGTTTCAGCGAGAGATATGCGAGGAAATCCATAAATCCCTCGAAAGCGATTACCGTATCGGAACGGTTGTCGATGGTGGTGATATGTTTGGGCGATGAGCCGCCTTTGAACCGTGCGGATCGGAGCTCCCATCCTCCGGCATCGTTGCGGAACCCGATGGCGAAAAAGGCGCGGCCGTTTATCTCGTAACGGACTTCGCGGCAGAATGCTGCGGCGACCGACGGGACGATGCCGCGCGAGGCGAGATAACCGACCAATGCCGGATGCCGGAGCGGAGCGTCGGAGAGGATGCGGAGCGCGGGGACGGCGGCTGGACGCAAGACCGGCAAGGGACCTCCGGCAGCTGGACGTTCGCCAACACCCGGTGAAAGAGAAACGGAACCGGCGTCCCTTTTTTCACCGTTTTGCAGCCGTCGGACGGCTTCACGGCTGTCGCACCGCTCCAACCGCATCACGAGGGTGCGCAGCGTGCCGCCCTCTCCCGATCCGAAGTCGTACCAGAGATTTCGCACGTAGTCCACTTTGAAACTCGGCGTGCGTTCTTCCCGCAAGGGTGAAAGATACATGCCGTAACCGTTTCGTTCGTATTTGGGCAGAATGCCCCGCCGGGCGAGGAATTGCCTGATGCTGATATTTTTCAGATCATTCATAATTTTTGTTTTTTGAAGTTTGCCGATTTTACCTTACTACTTACTACATGTTTGCAATAGCTTGATATGTAATATTCTAAGTGTAGTAATCAAGTCTATGTCACCTTACTACCGTAGTAAGTTCATGTAGTGGCGTAGTAAGATGTCGTAAGGTTGTTTTTTGTATCCTACTACACGGCAATCTGCTATTTTTCAATATCTTGCCGCTATGTGTAGTAGCGTAGTAACTACAATCCGTAAGAAACGAAAGGGTTGGGTGAGATTTTTTCAATGACCCAGCCGTAGACGGGATTTCCGCCGATGCGTTTCGAGCGTCGCTCGAACCCGGCCTTGCGCAAGGCTTCGCCCATGCGTTTCTCGGAGAGGTTCAGCGACGAATAGCTGCGCAGGTAGTTCAGAATCTCCACGGTGGTCATAAAGCAATCTGCGACGGCATGTTCCGGAGGCTTCTCGAACCCTTTCAGCAGCATTTCGTATTCGATGGTCTGGACATGAAATGCGGCGTTTCCCCGGTGCAGTTCTTCGATTTCGGCTTCGTCGAACCAATAGCGGAATCCGTCGTTCAGGAGTGTTCGGGCTTCGGCATATACCCGATCCATATTGACCCATATCGCCCGGTCGATGTCGATGGATAACACCTCGAAGGGCAGGAAGCACCGCGAGCCGGTCGGATCGGTCAGAAAGTCGTTCCCGTTCACCGAGGCCATGAAGCTCGCCAAGTGGGGATACTCTTCGATGTAAACGTCGTAGGGCCGCCGGTATTTGACCGAAGGAGCCGTGATGAGGTTCTTAAGCTCGTTTTCATCCCGTTTGTTGAGCGCCTTCAGCTGGTCGTCGATGTTGATGAAGAGGTATTCGGCGACCAGCGTCAGCATGTCCTTGTTCTGCGGGTCGATCTTTCCCGTGAAAAGATAACTGGCGAGTGAGCGGGGACAGAGGTTGTCGAGCCATGTGGTCTTGAACTTTCCCTGCTCGCCGGTCAATACCAGGCAGACATGGTTCTGACATCCGAGGTCGTTCATCGCATTGGCGACCACGCCGACGAGCCATTTGGTCAGGTACTCCGACCAATGCCGGGCGTTGCGCACAGTGACGGTCGCGGTCAGTTCGTCGATGGCCTGCGTTCCCGTTGCCGGCGGCAGTTTATGAAAATACGCCTGCACGGGATTCACACGCTCGGAAAAGTCGCTTTCGAGCATGCTGCGCAGGTTCTCCGCCGAGGTGGAGATGCCGATGGTGCGGTCGAGCTCCCGCCGGAAGGAGTTAAGCCGGTATTTGGTCACGGGGAGGAACTCGCCGTCGCTGCTGCGGAACTCCGCACGGCTTTTGACTGTGTTGTAGCGGAAGGCGTAATGCTCCCGCAGGAACTCCTCGATACGCTCGTTCCGGGACTGCTTGCCGGGGGCTGCAACGCTGTCTGACACCTTATTTGCCATCTTGTTCGCCGAGAATCCGTTGAATGTCCGAGGTGCGGTAGCGAACCTTGTTCCCGACCTTAACGGCTTTCAGATATCCTTTGCGGTTCCAATGCCAGAGCGTCGCATCGCAAACATCGCATAGCTCTTTGACCTGTTCTTTGGTCAGGTAACGTTCCTTGCGGGCTTCGGCGACTTGTGCAGCCAGCTCTTCTTTGGCGCGGTCGATAAGGCTTTTGGAGAAAGCCAACAGATCCTCGCCGCTTACCTCCAGCCGGATGCTGCCCGGAGCATCCCGGAGGATGGATAATAAATCTTTCATACATTGCTTTCCGCCCGTTGTGAGGCGCAGCCTTCCGGCGGACGGGAAAGCAACGCCGCCGCCCGGAAATCCGAGCGACGGCGCAAATATAATGTTATGATTGAGCGATATTTAAGCGTTTAATTCGCGGAGTGTTAAGGCGAATTTAACGAGCCTTATTGCGATAGAAAATCTTTTATTTCCCGGATGATAAGGGCCTCGCCGCCCCGACTGCTGACGGCCGATCCGATAAGCAGCGGTTCCGTCAGACGGCTGTATGCTTCCTGTATGCCCCGCTCGTGGACGATGCGGATGTCAGAGCCGTATTCCGCTTGCAGGGCATCGCGGAACGGTTTGATGTTGGTTGGAACTACCAGATAGCGCAATTCATCGAGTGCAATCTTCAACCGTGCGATGTCGGTCTGGCTGTGTCTCTTCGTGAGGTATTCGCCGATCTTTTGCCGCAACACGTCGGGATGCGTGACAGCTGGCGAAAACATGTCCATCAATGATTTGGTCGTACTCGGCCGGCCGGGTTTCCTCTTTTCACCCGCATCTTCGGCCGGAAGAGTGCCCGCAGCCCATTCCAGCACCCGGTCGCTTTCGGCCAGCCGCATCGCTTCGCGGTGGGCATCCCAGTCCTGCTTGGTGCGCAGTTCTAATTTGATGGAGCGGGAGATTAGCAGTTTGATCGTGGCGCTCATGGTCATTTTCTGCAAGAATCCCAGATCGGGCGAGCGCCGCAGCTCTTCGCAACGCTCCACCATCCGTTCGAAACTCTTGCCGAAGTAGAGCCAGCAAAGCATCGCCGGAAGGGTGGAATCCTTGCCGGGCTGTTCGCACTCCCGGATGATCTTGCCGGCAAGGTCGTGTTGTTGGGCTGCCTGCTCGATTTCATCGACATGCTCGAACAGTCCTTCATTGGCTTTGTCGGACATAAGGTGCCGATACCGGGGGATGAGGGACATGGCTTGGAATATGACCGACTGGCATCCTGCATAGTCACGGGCGTTCATCGCCTCCTCGAATGCGGCGTATTCGTCGGGGTGGGTGTTCATCCATTCCCGTAACTTCGCTTTGAAAGCCTCGTATTCTTGCTGGCCCATAAGTCGTTTCCTGTTACAATCCGATTTTCAGGTAAGAATCCCGCCGTCCGAGATACATATTCCGGTAATTCTCTTTCAATTCATCGGATAAATAGGAGTTGGCGATCAGCGTATCTAAAAGCGGATAAGAGGTGCAGAATTTGTCGAGTTCCCGTCGGATAGTTTTGTCGGGGAGCCCTAATCTTTTGCCGAATTCCCGGAAAGTTGTGCTGTTGGTCATTCCATAAGGCATAGATTCGGCGGCATTGTCTTTCAGCAACCCTTTGTCGAGAGCGAATATCCGGTCGTCTACATGCAGTTTGGTATTTATCAGGTCGTATGCCGGGGACAGACGGAAATCGCCTGATTCGGTTTCGAGTACCGAAAAATTTTTCAGATGGGCGTCGCCGTTGCAAATCAGAAAATTGAATATGATGAGATCGAAAAATTTCAGGGTCTCTACTTTCCATGCGGGCAGGTATCGTCGAATTAACTCTCCGCATTCTTCGTATGTCAAGTACTCATATTTGTAATTCTTACCGCCGTTTTGCGTAGTCAGTCCGGCGAGCGATGCGAAATCTTCTTTTCTGCGCTTTGTGCCGTCGGGTTTGACATCGAACCGTTTGGTGATATAAGCCGGTTCTCCTCCTTTGAAAAAGCAAAGTCCGTTTGCGGCGGTTTCGATTCCGAATACCTGTGACGCGATTTGCATGGTCAGATTCTCATTCGCGGAACTATATATCCGGTTGCGGAAATCGCTTAACTTCGGTTTGAGGATATAGTGGCCTTGTTCGCCTTTTTGAGTTAAAGCCAGTTTACCGTTGCGAACGATCATCGAATATTTGGGTTGTACTCCCGACAGCGAGATTCGCTCCTGATTGTGCAGAAACTCTTCTTGGGCTGCGGAATTGTTGTCGTCATCAATGGGTGTATAATCCAAAAATGGAGACACTTGCCGGCCGTCGAACAGATGTTTTATCGCAATCGGAGAGTAGCTGTCATATCCTTCGGCCAATGTGGACGGGCAAATCGTAATCGGGTTCATTGTTATAGGGGTTTTACGGTTACTGCTCCGGCAACATCCGTTTGCGCTGTTGCCAGCAGAATGCCGAAATGGTCGTTTTCATCGATATGCAGCATGCGGGATTGAACGATGCGGTTGCGGCCCTCGGAAAGCATGTTGCTGAAAAAGGGGAACAGATAGGCTGATCTATACTCCTGTTGTGTTTTGGGTAATGTCAGACTGACGGCTGGCTGCAAATCATCTGCATAGTATGAATCATCGTATTTGAAAACGTATTCAGTCGGCGATATTTCTGTCAATATGCCGGCTAACTTGCCATTCATGTATACTGCCCCTTGTCTCATAATTCATTCCGCTGTTTGATTCCGATTTGTAGTTCCAGCCCCAGTGTATCGAGTATTTTTTCAAGAACTTCGATCGTGGGATTCCCTTCTCCGCGCTCAATTTTTGTGAGCGTATTGATACCCACGCCGGCCAATTCCGCAAGTGTCCGTTGCGTTATTTTCAATATCTTGCGGCGCTCTTTTATTGCATTACCGACTTTGTCCATAAATCCCAATTTGATGTGATTTTAATGCAAATATAGCGCAATTTATGAATAAGTCAAATAAAATCACTGTTTAATGTGATTTATGATTGCGGGCTAATGTTCGTTGCATTCCGACCGCGCTGCGGACGCAATCATCTCCTTTACGATAACAAATTTACTAATTCTTTTTTCATTTCATCGTCGATGGTGCGATAACGTGCGAAAGCCTTGCTGCCTTCCTTATGTCCGCTTAAAGCTCCGACCAGATTGGGATCTTTGACTTGCTTGTACAGGTTTCCGACGAATGTTCGGCGGGCCAGATGCGACGAGGCGATCTCGTAAAGCACCCTCTTTTCTTCTTCGCGAGTAGTGGGGTTTATGACCGTAACCAACCGTTTCAATCCGGCAGCTTTGAAAATCCGCTTGATCGCCAGATTGTATTTCTGCTCGGAGATGAACGGTAGCAGTTTGTCGCCGTCCAGACTTTTATAACGGGATACGATCTCTTTGGCTGTCTGATTCAGCGGAACCCGCACGGTCAGCGGCCGCCCTTCTTTGGTCTTGCGTGGTATATACTCGATGGCTCCGTCGATCAGATTCGATTTCGTCATTTTCAGCAGATCACCCACCCGGCAGCCGATCAGACATTGAAAAACGAAGATGTCGCGCTGAACGGCCAGTTGCGGATGCCGCATCAGATTCGTGCCGTAAATCTTGTGCAACTCCTCGACCGTGATATAATAAGGCGTTCCGTATGTGCATTCCTCCAACGGGAAATCGTCGAACGGTCGGTTACGGGTCTTTTTGTTGCTGTTGCACCAGTAGAAGAAAGTCCGGATGCGCGAGAAACAATCCAATAACGTATTCTTTCCTCTGGGTTGCGGCGTGCGTGCTTCGGGTATAGCTTCGTAGATTTCCGGGTAAAGAGCGCAGTAGCGGTATTCATTTTCCAAAAATTCCCAAATATCCCGCAAGGTGTCGGCCGTTACTTGATCGATGTCCAATACGAATGCTTTTTGCCCCCTCTTGGTTGTCCGGATATAAAGTTCATACCGCTGTAATCCTCGTTTGATGACCCGGTAATTCTTTTTGCGGACATCGGAAAGACGGTGCTTTTCGAGAAATTCGTCGAACAATGCGATCAATGTCGGTTTGGCCGTTTCTTCCGTGGCCGTTTCGACATTGTACTTTTGCGGATTGTAATATTGTTCCAATGCCTCTTTCAGCCACTCTTTCTGCGGTTCTGCCGTCTGTCGGGACTGATAGGCTCTTTCGAGGTGGGATTTGAGTTTTCGGGCTTCATCGTTGTAATAGGAACGCATTTCGTCGTCGCAAACGATTTTGCTTTTGACCTGTTCGGCCTTGTTATCCCAAAGATTGGGGTTGATGGTGAGCCGGGTCGGTGCGACCATATCTACCTGCCTGCCGTCCCGCAGACGTGCGTAAATGGTCGCCTTTGATTCTGTATCATAGCGTTTTACGCTCTTTTTGATGATGAGAGTTATTTTCATAGTACCCAGATTCCGGATTGACAGAGCAAAAATACGAAAAATTCCCCACATTTTCCCCACGTCTGCTAAAAAATGTTCAATCGGAATTTGTCAGGTAAAATTATTGAATGTTTATATACTATTGATAATAAATAAAATAAATGCAAAGTCATCTATTTTGACTTCTATTTAGGTTTAATAGAATTTAGTATATTCAAATGCGGATCCGGGTACAGGAAAAATCGCTTAATTTGTTGGTTATGACAAGTTAAGCGATTTTTTGATTGTTCCCGCATGTGAAAATATGCTCTTGGGTGGGTTATCTTTTGTGAGGAGGCTGGAATATATCCAATGATTCGTCATAGATCGGGCTGTCGATCCCGAGGAATGACAGGACGCTGTGAAAGACATGATACTGCCCGACCTTTTTCTCCGGATCTATTTCCAGCGCTTCATCCGATGTCCACACGATGAACGGAATCTCGATCTGTTCCTTCGGCGCGACAAGTATGGGCACGCCGTGCATATACAGATTCCCCTCGCCGAGGGACTCTCCGTGGTCGGATACGAAGATCACGCAACTGCGCCTTTGGGGAATCCCGCGAAGAATTTCTATTACGGAATGAATGAGATAATCCGTGTAGACGATGGTGTTGTCGTAGGCATTCATCAGCTCCTTCGGATCCGCTTTGGACATCTCCACCGTAGTGCATACGGGACTGAACACCTCGAACTCCGGCGGGTATTTCTTATAGTACGTGGGGCCGTGGCTCGTGCTGGTATGGAGTACGAAGAGCATCTTGTCCTTGCTGCCGGAGAGTATCTCTTCGCGGAGGCCTGCGAGCAGAATGCCGTCGTACCTGTCGTCGGCTTCGGGATTCCGCTCCTTGAGCTCTTTCGGCTTGTAGTATTTGTCGATGTGTACGGGAGGCTCTCCCCAATTGTTGCTGCGCCATACCACATCCACGCCGTTGCGGTTGAGATAGTTCGGAAGGATTTCGTAAAGTTTGTTGGAAGGCTTATGGTCGAGAATGGCCTTCACGCCTGCCGTGGTATAGGTCGCGGCCGCATCTGCAATCAGTGCGGTCACGCTGTCTTTCTCCAGAAGCGGATTGGTCGGCTTGCCGTATCCGTATAAAGAGAAATTCTCCCTTCTGGCGGATTCTCCTATTATCAGCACGCATACATCCTTGCCGTCGGAAACGATCTTCGCGTCGGGCAGGGGAATCTCTTTCCGGTTCTGCTTCTTTACGGAATTATAGTAGCGTACGGAATTGACCGTATACGACCACGGCATGACCAGGCTGCCGAGCTTGGGCGCGTTGCGGTCGATCCACGGCCAGTTCTGCATATTGACCAGCGCGATGGCCAAAGAAACCGCCAATGCGATGCCCGTGCGGGCGAAAAAACGCTTCCAGCTTCCGTAGTCGAACCGCCTTGCAAAAATGTAGATGCATGGAACCACGCCCAGGAAGAGGAGATACCATACGGCAGACCATGAAAAGAATCCGGAAGCCTCCGAATACCGGGTGTTGAATACGTTCCCCATCATCTTGTCCGTGATGAGCACCTGGTATGTGTTTATGAAATAGAGGCTTATGGCATTGCCTATGAATGTGAAGGCAAGGATGCACTTTCCGACGAAGCGCCCGAGAAAGAGCACGAGGTAATAGACGAGAAAATTGAGCGCGAACATCAGCACGCCCAGCCCTCCGGTGATCAATACGCCGTTGAAGCCCCCTTCGATGTTGCCGAGCACCAGCCGGAAGAACGGCCAGTGGAACGCCACGAGCGTAAACAGGCTGAGTACCGAAGATATGCGGGTGAGGTCAGTCTTTTCTTTCAGAAATTTTACCATTTGATAACTGTTTTATAAAATGTAAGGATCACTCCCGCGCATAGGACAAGAAGCGTAAAGTTGAAAAGAATCGTCAACGGGATGTTTACCGTATGCGCCGGAGCCATATAGGGAGTTTGTGCCACGGAAGCGTCGTATCGTGCGAACGGATTGGTGTAGATCACCTCTCCGTCGGGAAAGTAGGCCGTAATACGTGCGTAGGGGTCATTGTCCCTCATGGTATAGCTGGCCGCGGACGAGTTCCGGGCCAGCGACAGAGTGGTGTGATCCTGTCCTGTCACCTTGATACTGTCCGCCTGGCGCGACAAGGCGATGTAGATCGTTTCGCCGTCGAGTCCGATCTTCTCGACCGACGGCAGATTCCTGTTTCTGGCGTATTTCACCTCCCAGTCCCCATGTCCGTAGTCGGGAATGCGCATCGCATAATAGCACCCTCCGAGAAGCGTTTCCTTTATGTCTTCATACCTCGCCGACGGACAATGCAGGAAATTGCACCTTACGGCGATACGACTGGACTTATCAGGATAGTGCAGGTCGTCGTTGGCCAGTCCGAAACTGTAATGCCCGGCGCTCAACGCCCAGTCCCAGTACTCGTTTTCGGTGCTCTTTCCGCTGTCGAGTTCCATGATCCTGTAACCGCCGAGTTTCTGCATGAGGCTTTTCGACGTGCCCGTCGTTCTCAAGGGGTGATTCATCTGGATGAAATCGGACTCCTTTCCGAGCAGGTCTAACTGGAATTGTTTTTGGGAAGCGAAAAGCGGGATCAAATGATCGAAGCGGTTGACTTCGTCGCAACCGAATACCAGCTTATGGTATTTGAATAGGTTGATACCGTGTTCGTAGACATTGACCTGCAACAGGGAATCGTACGGATGTAGGGTCAATTCATTGTGATTCGAGAATGTTACGATGTCATATCCGAATTTCCGGTAGGCTTCATCGGTTTCGGCCGGCCAATATTCGCACTCGTTCAGGATGCCCTTTACGCGCGTATGCGTATGAAAATTGGCTCGTTTCCAGCATATGTCGGATTCCCCCCCCCCGGTATGGGTTAAAAATGTCGGGGCCGCTGAAGGGTTTAGCCTCACTGAAATCATATACAGGGCTTACGCTTGTCACAAAGATTGCCAGCAAGGCGATCAGTATGAGCGAGACGATGGTTTTGCCTAATGCGACCAATATCTTTCGCAGCATGTAAATCAAAGTTCGTTCATTTGGATGCAATGCGTTTCCCATAAATTAATGGCTGAAGATAATTGCTGCAAAGTTAACAAAAATGCGGCAAGAGCAAAAGGGAAAATGGATGTGTAGAAACGACTAAATTCGAATTTGGACATTAAAGTAATAATTGCTGTCTCTTATACACATCTGACGCTGCCGACGATAAGGC
>ENA-OZFC01000439-OZFC01000439.1-human-gut-metagenome-genome-assembly--contig:-NODE-439-length-28174-cov-5.279455_pt1 | contig 28174 bp, 23 predicted proteins | sample MGYA00245076_ERZ653625 | MGnify/ENA primary metagenome ERZ653625 (study PRJEB26926, sample SAMN06165169) | human gut metagenome | biome: ENVO:00009003; feature: ENVO:2100002; material: ENVO:00002003... | reverse complement strand
CTTATCGTCGGCAGCGTCAGATGTGTATAAGAGACAGGAACAAGCCCGATATACTATAAACCCAGGAATAGGCCTTTTACTAGGTAATAAATCTTCTAATAGATGGATAACCATTGTGTCTAATCCTCATTGTAACCCTTGCGCTCGATTACATACTCAAGTGGATACACTTCTTGGACAGTTTTATGACAAATTTTGTGTCCAACTTATACTGACATCATTTAACGAGGGCTTAGAGGCTAGTGCTATGTTGCTTATATCGATGTACCAAAGGAATGAAGAGTCTTCTTTTTTGCGTTTTTTGTCTAATTGGTATGCCAAGGGGCGTTATTGTAAGGAATCTTATTATAAGACATATCAGTTGGATTTTGACGATTCAGAAATACAATATTCTTTACAGCAACAAAAAGAATGGGTAAGAGAAAATAAAATAAGTTCGACTCCTACTATTTTAGTGAATGGATATTTGTTGCCCGATGATTATGAATTGAAAGACTTATCGAATCTTATGAATTAACTTATGAACATACCGGCTATTATACATCAAGTTTGGGATCATCCTGCAGGAATGGAAATGCCTCTCAAATTGCAAATATTATCGCATACTTGGAAAGAAAAACATCCTCAATGGGAATATCATCTTTGGAATGCAGAAGAAATGAGAGAGTTGGTACGGGTTTATTATCCAGACTTTTGGGAGACGTATCAAAATTTCCCTTTGGATATACAACGTTGGGATGCTATTAGGTATATGATCTTGCATCAATATGGGGGAGTATACGTCGATTTGGATACAGAATGTTTAAAACCGATAGATTCTCTGTTTGACGATAAGGATATGTATATTGGAGAGGAACCGTCGGAAATAAGTGCTTTCCCATGGTTAGAGCATATGTTGGGGAATGCATTTATGGCATCAGTTCCTAAATGTGTAGGTTGGCTAAAAATTCTTAGAGAGATTAAAGAGGCGATTAAAAGAGATTATAAAGACAATGTCGTTTTGAATACTACAGGAACACAAATGATATCTCGTATTTTCTATTCCTTATTGGAAGATAATGCAGTAACCATCTCTTTCAGAAAGGTTGCTCCTGTTCAAAAGTTCGATGTTTTTAAATTTGTCCGTTTGCAACAAAAGCAGGCTTTAAGTGGAAAAATTAGGGATGCTTATTGTATTCACTATTTCTTAGGATCTTGGGACAAAGATCTTTCAATTTATAAATGAAGAGTTGTATGGTAGATATCTTTGAACAGAACTCAAATATATTAGATGCCGTAATCCGCTTTGCTTTATTTCAATCGGAATTGTTGGAAAAAAGTGGATTGTTTGGTGGTAAGATAGGAGCGACTATTCTTTTTTACGAATATAGCCGATATACGTCTAATATTTTGTATGAAAAGCTTGCAGATGAGCTTATGGAACAAACTTTGGCTGTATCGCCGAATTTTTCTGTTAAATTATCAGACGGTTTAAGTGGTATAGCTTGGGGTATCACCTATTTATTCAAGAGAGGCTTTGTCTGTGGAGATATTGATGAAGTACTTTCTGATATTGATGAGTTTTTGCTAAAACGTCCTATTGTATGTGAGGATGAAGTGGTAGATTTATTGAGTTATATAAATATCAGGATTGATTATATCAATGCTTCGTATATGAGAGAGAGCTTATTTATCAAACGTTTTCAAGAAGATATCTATTTTCTAAGAAAAATAGGAAATGCTTTTAAGAAAGAACAAGATGTGTTGAAAGAAATTTGGGAATATTGGTTATGATATTTGGCCGTATTAATTTAAGTTGCTGTATTTGTAATACATTATAAAAAAGGAAGACCATGAAACAATTGAAAAAACTAGAGTTTATTAAAGATGTGAAAATCTTGAATGCTGTACAAATGAAATCTGTAAAAGCCGGTGCGGGAGGAGCTTGGTGCCATTGCAAAGGGGAGTCAAGTTCCCATGAAACTAGTAGTTGTGATAACTGTGGTTGGATGTGTGGGGAAAAAGGTGTTCAGAATTGTAATACTATACAATAAACAGTTATGTATTTGTGAAATAATTTAGATTTGTGGGAGATAAGGAAGTGCAAATGTATTAAATACATTTACTTTCTTACTTGTATAAATATTAAGTGTAAGCATTCGAACAAATACACATTGTACCTCTTAGAGCTTGGTTGTAGTTTTGCACTCGTAAAAACAATCAAACCCTGATTACAATGAACAGATTAGAATTTGAAGAATTAGAATTGCAGGTGCAACAAAGTGGCCTGCCGTTAAAGTCGTACCTACAACAAATAGGTGTAAGTTATTCAACTTATCATTATTGGCGTAAAAAATGTTCAGTCGATAAGGAGGATACCAAACTGGAGTTGGCTCCGATCAGTTTCAGACAACCGGCCACGGAATTGACCTAGGGAGAACAAGTGCTTCAAGGCGTGGCTTTGCTGTTTCTCAACGGCCTCCGTGCCCACTTCGGCAACGGGTCTGAGAAATTATTGATGGAACTGTTGACCCAAATTCTCCAAGGCGGCCATGTTTAGTCTGAACGATACGATGCGCTCCTTCCTGTGTCCCGGCAGGACGGATATGCGCAAGGGCATTAGTTCGCTGTGCGGTTTGGCGCATGAGAAGATGAAGGGCGAGGTGAAGAACGGTGAGTTATCTATAGAGACTATACCGTGATGGGTGGTGAAGTACATATTGATATCTATGACGACCGAGTATAACTAGTATCACCGGGTGCCATGCTTAACGGTACACAAATTCAAGACCGTGACATATACAAAGTACCGTCTATGCGCCGCAATCCTGTCATTGCGGATGTGTTCACACAGTTGGACCATATGGAGAAACGTGGTTCAGGCTTGCGTAAAATGCGAGAGCTTACAGAGAAGTTACCCAACTTCCTGCAAGGAAAAGGATCTCGATATCAAACGGAAGTGACTTCTTTCTACACCACTTTCTATAATTTGAACTGGAACGAGGATGGTAGAATCCCTGTGGAAAAAGTTGCTAACAGGGTAAATCGTACCCTCGAAAAGTACCCTGTAAACGAAGAAAGTTCGGTCGAAGAGTTCGGTGTAAACAGCAAACATTTTGTGAAAACCTTCGGGGTAAATGATAAAGGTTCGGAGAGGCTGCGGATAAACACAAAAGCATAGGAAGAACAGCACAAAAAATTATTGATTTTGTCATTTCCACCCCCTCAATATCTGCCGAAGCTATGGCTTATAAAATTGGAATAAGTTCTCGCTTTGTAGAAAAGCAAATCGCAAAGTTACGTTCTATGGGTATTTTGTCTCGTGAAGGTACAGACTTTGGTGGCTATTGGCGCATTGTAATTAATCCTCAAACAGAGCAATAAACCGATGGGAACATCTTTCACACCACTTAGTGCAATAATTGCCGTTTTGATTATCGCCTTTTTGTTTGCCTCCTTGCCTCAGGTAAATCATAAAACACGATACAGAGTGCTTTATGCAATAGCCATCATCATACTATTAGCCGTTATCCCTATCAATGAGTACATGGTTGGGGACACCCAAAATTCAAACAACAATTATTTACCCTCAAATCCGCAACTGCTTTACCGACGTGGATTTTGAGGTCCATCTTTGACCACAATCAAGGATTATCCCATTCTTCATCTTATTTTGTATTGTAACCGGCTAACTTCCCCTTACCCCACAATGCGACTTGAGGCAATTCGCATTCTCCAACCCCGAACATCCCAAGATACCGTATACCGAGTTTCCGGGGCAAAATGCGAACCTGCGTTGCTGTTCGATATGGGCAAATACAAATTACCTATAGAATATGAACGGTGGTACTCCATTAAAGATTATGAGAGGGAGGGCTTGAATTATTGGCGTATATCCCGCATGGACGAGAATGCTCGTTTCTATTACCTTACTGCGATGTGACAAAAAACTACCAATAAGAAAAGAGGACATAAAGATGATGTGAAATATATTGTTTATGACAAAATGGCTAAGTGCGGTTTCGTAACAAAAGGATTACATGCTTCCAAAATAACGGATGATATCTTAGGTGGACCCGCTTTTTGGCCTTGATGGACTACGGCTCGACCTGCATCCGGATGATCGCCAAACATATCTCATCGTTTCCCGCCGATGAGTACTATCCGCTTGATCAAACGATTCTTCCTCCCGATCAAGCGGATCGTGAAGGAGGACTTTTAAGTTATAAGTCTGGTATTTTATGTATCTTTGCGGAGAAAAATAATCAAGATAACATCGTGAGCCTATGCTGGACTTGGATAAACGATCGATTACGTATTTGCCGGGAGTGGGGTCGAAGAAAGCGGAGATCCTGCAAAAAGAGGTGGGGATTTCCTCGTATGAGGATCTGCTTTTCTATTTCCCGTATAAATACATTGATCGCAGCCGGTTTTATAAAGTAGCTGAGATCAGCGGGAATATGCCTTATATCCAGTTGAAAGGCCAGATTCTCTATTTCGATACGCTAGGCGAGGGACGGAGTAAACGGCTGGTCGGTAAGTTCTCGGATGGTACGGGCACGATCGATTTGGTCTGGTTCAAGGGTTTGAATTATGTGACAGATAAGTATCGTCCCAATACCGAGTATATAGTTTTCGGAAAGCCTACGGAGTTTGGGCATACCTATAACATACCGCATCCGGATATTGATTTATTGGACCAAGCGGATCAAGTGGCGAGAGGCTTGACCCCGTTCTACAATACCTCGGAGAAGATGAAAAAGTCGTTTCTGAATTCCCGGGCGATCCAGAACCTGCAATATACGTTGTTAAGCTGGCTGAACTGGGAACTTCCGGAGACGCTTTCCCCCGACGTATTGAAACGGATCCATATGATGTCTATGACAGAGGCGATGCGGAATATCCATTTCCCGGAATCTGCCGCTAAGTTGCGTGACGCCCAGTTACGTTTGAAGTTTGACGAGCTTTTCTTCATACAATTAAATATATTACGTACCGCTAGCGTTCGGAAACTGAAGCTAAAAGGGATCGTTTTCCCTACGGTCGGCCATTATTTCAATACGTTCTATAAAGAGTATCTTCCTTTTGAGTTGACGAACGCCCAGAAACGGGTAGTCCGTGAGATCCGGATCGATATGGGTAGCGGGCGGCAGATGAATCGCCTGCTGCAAGGTGATGTGGGGAGTGGCAAGACTTTGGTAGGCTTATTGTCTATGCTATTGGCGATAGATAATCATTGCCAAGCTTGTATGATGGCTCCTACCGAGATATTGGCAACCCAGCATTATGCGACGATCATGGGATTCCTGAAAGATATGGACGTTAAGGTCGCTCTTTTGACCGGATCTACCAAGAAGAAAGAGCGGGATAAGATATTACCGGCTATTGCCAGCGGTGAGATCCAGATCGTGATCGGGACGCATGCGTTGATTGAGGAGACGGTGGTTTTCTCTTCGTTGGGATTAGCGATTATCGATGAGCAGCACCGTTTTGGTGTGGAGCAACGCTCACGCCTTTGGATGAAGAACACGATCGTGCCGCATGTGTTGGTGATGACGGCTACCCCCATTCCCCGTACGTTGGCGATGACTTTGTATGGGGATCTGGATGTATCGGTGATCGATGAGTTACCTCCGGGACGTAAACCGATACAGACGCTTCATCGCTATGATAATAAAAAGGCACAACTTTATGAGTTCCTTCGGAAAGAGATACAAAAGGGGCGTCAGGTTTATGTGGTATATCCGTTGATTGAAGGAAATGAGAAACTGGATTATAAAGACTTGGAGGCTGGTTTTGAGACGTTCAAGGAGGTCTTCCCAGAATATAAGGTATGTATGGTACATGGCCGTATGAAAGCGGCGGATAAGGATACCGAGATGCAGAAGTTTATCTCCGGCGAGGCGCAAATCTTGATGGCTACTACGGTTATAGAGGTTGGCGTGAACGTGCCGAACGCATCCGTCATGGTGATCGAGAGTGCTGAACGTTTCGGCCTCTCTCAACTTCACCAGCTTCGTGGCCGGGTAGGACGTGGTGCTGAACAATCTTATTGTATCTTGGTCTCTTCCTATAAATTAAGTAATGACACTCGTAAGCGATTGGAGATTATGGTGAACAGTACGAATGGCTTTGAGATCGCTGAGGCGGATCTCCGTCTCCGGGGACATGGAGATTTGGAAGGTACCCGGCAAAGTGGCGAGGGGATAGACCTTAAAATAGCGGACTTGGCGGCCGATGGACAAATACTTCAGTATGCGCGGGATATCGCTCAAGGAGTTCTTGACGAAGACCCCGAATTATTGTCCGAACAGCACCGGATATTGAGCGAAAGGCTCAAAACTCTGTTCACAAGGAAGATAAATTGGGGAATGATTAGCTAATATGTTGTGAAACATATTGTTCTGTAAGTCTTTGATATTTAGCTTGTTTATTCGCTTGTTTTGCTTTTATTCAAAGTCATTGCAGAAATTTTTCGTTAATCAATTTTGTCGGCTTATTCAAATTTCCGAACTTTGACAAGTTGACAATCAGGCAGAGATGCCGGGTATTGCCGTTTTATCCTGAATTATAAGAATGAAAGTTATCAAAAAATGAGTATAAAGACATTTCTATTCATTTGTTGTGCCGCTGTGATGGTATCGACTGCAAATGCGGAGAACCCGGTGAAACCGGAAACTCCGGAGACTCCCAATCATCCAACCCACAAACTTATGGACAAGCGTGTATCTGAGTTAATGGCCGACCGTGTTGGCTTTAAGAAAGATATGGCTTTGAAGGAGCTTGCGGAGATTAATGAGAAAGCGGAGTTGGAGGCGAGAGAGAACTTGATGTTCCCTGCCGATGAATTATATGGCGAATGGACAAATGAATGGGTGAATCCTTTCCGGGGTAAGAAGGTTGATCTTCCGGATTCTTGCGTAATCGATTGTTCTACTTTTGTCTTGCCTATGGACTCTATGACAAGGGTCACTTCAAAGTATGGTCCTCGCCGTAGACGGATGCATAAGGGGATCGACTTGAAAGTGCAAATTGGTGATACGATCCGTGCGGCGTTTGACGGCAAGGTGCGTATCAAGAATTTCGAGCGTAGGGGATATGGCTATTATCTTGTGATTCGCCATCCGAATGGTTTAGAGACTGTATATGGTCATTTATCTAAATTCTTAGTAGGTGTGAACGATATCGTACGGGCTGGAGATCCGATCGCTTTAGGGGGAAATACAGGACGCTCTACGGGATCTCATTTGCATTTTGAGACTCGTTTTCTTGGGCAGGCTATTAACCCGGCTGATATTATTGACTTCGAGAACTCAATACCTCATCAGGATCAATATGTGTTTCGTAACGTCAAGATTAACGGACGTAAGAGCAATATCTATACATCTTCCAATAGTCAGATGGTGTACCATCGTGTAAAATCCGGTGATACCTTAGGTAAAATCGCACGTATATATGGTACGACAGTGAATGAGCTTTGTCGTTTAAATGGATTGAAATCTACTTCTATGTTACGTATCGGCCAGTCCATTCGTTGTAGTGCCGGAGTGGAAACCGCGGCTAAAGCGACTCCAAAAGCTCAAACACAAAAGAAATTGACCGCTTCCGGATCTTCTAAGAAAATCACGGTACAGGCAAGTTCTTCCGCTACCGCTTCTTTAGGAGAAAATACGAATACAATGAATGATGTGGAGGCTACTCCGGTTTATCATCGTATTAAATCCGGTGATACGCTTGGCGCTATCGCTAAAAGATACGGTACTTCCGTTAGTAAACTTTGCGAATTGAACGGTATCACAAAGACTACCGTGTTGCGCTTAGGACGCTCATTACGCTGTTCATAACGATATATAAGATGTAAGAAAACGAAAAGGAGCCGCTTATAAAGTGGCTCCTTTTCGTTGTAACCTCTTTTCATTTATCTTATTAGCTTTTGTTGTCTTGAATTTTCGAGAACATCTACGTCTTTTTTCCTATATTCGCGGGTATAATCTAGGATAGTATGCCAAATACAAAGGAACAATTCGAGCAAGTGATCTCCCTGTGCCGGGAGTTGTTCGGGAAGAAGTTGAAGGATTACGGGCCGTCGTGGAGGATTATGCGTCCCCAGTCGGTTACCGACCAGATATTTATCAAGGCGAACCGTATCCGTAGCTTGGAGATTAAGGGGACGAGCATGGTGGACGAGGGAATCCGTCCGGAGTTTATCGCCATCGTTAATTATGGTGTGATCGGTTTGATCCAGTTGGGGTTGGGATTCGCGGATACGACCGATATCACGATAGATAAAGCCTTGGAATTATACGATAAATACATCACTGAGACGAAGGAACTGATGTACGCCAAGAATCACGACTATGATGAGGCGTGGCGCAGTATGCGTATCAGCTCGTACACGGATCTTATTTTGATGAAGATTTATCGGACCAAGCAAATCGAGAGTCATGGAGGCAAGACACTCGTCTCCGAGGGAGTGGACGCTAACTACATGGATATGATCAATTATGCCCTCTTCGGCTTGATTAAGCTGGAGTTTGGCGAGGAGTGAGCTACATGGAATATAAGGAAACCGTAAAGAAAGTGATCGCGGAGGTCTGCCGCCTGTTACTGGGAGTTGTCTTTATCTTCTCCGGGACAGTGAAGGCTGTCGATCCCATGGGGGGAGCCATTAAAATTGGCGACTATCTGACTTCCTTTGGGTTGGATAAGCTGCAACCTTTTACGGTATTGATCTCCTTCAATTTGTCCGCTCTGGAGTTCATGCTGGGTGTCTGTATGCTATTGGGGGTGTACCGGCGGTATACGACCTTCTTGACCTTGCTGATGATGTCTTTCATGACGCCGCTGACGCTGTATCTGGCGATTTTCAATCCCGTATCGGATTGCGGTTGCTTCGGGGATGCCTTGGTGATCAGCAATTGGCAGACCTTCTATAAGAATGTCGTACTTTTGGCCGCCGCCATTTACGTGTTCATCCATAATCAGCGGCTTTTACAAGGCTATACCTACCATGCCTACTGGTTCGTGGCCTTGTGGGCATATGTCTTCGCTATCGGTTTCGCTTACCGGAATTATAATCATTTGCCGATCTTGGATTTCCGTCCCTATAAGTTGGGTGCGAATATCCCTGCCTTGATGTCGATACCGGAAGGTGCGCCCGAGGATGAATATGCGTATTCTTTTATTTACGAGAAGGATGGCGTACAGAAAGAATTTTCTTTGGAGAACGCCCCGGCCGATGATAGCACGTGGACTTTCGTGGATTCAAAGACCAAGCTGATCAAACAAGGATACGTTCCCCCCGTTACCACATTTCATATCTATAATGAGAATGACGCAGACGTGACTGATGAGTTGCTGAACGACCCGAAAGGTCTCTTCCTTTTGATCGCTCCCCGTCTGGAGAATGCGGATGATGAGCGTATCGATGAGATCAACAATGTATACGATTACGCCTTGGAGAACGGCTTGGGCTTCTATTGCGTGACGGGTTCTTCCGCTGATGCTATCGCTACATGGAGTGATAATACCGGTGCCGAGTATCCGTTTCTTATGGCCGATGATGTCCTTTTGAAAACAATCATCCGCTCCAATCCGGGATTGGTCTTGCTGAAGAAAGGTACGATCTTGATGAAGTGGCATTACAACGATATCCCACAGGAAGAAGACCTGAAAACGATCGTAAACGGCTATCTGGAAGGAAATACCGACTGGAAAGCGAAAGAAGATGCCCGGCTAATAACCAACCTATTAAGTTTTACCGTACCTTTGTTGCTGGTTTGGGGATACGATGCCTTGCGCAATCGCCGTCGCCGGAAAGGAAAAGAATCTGAATAGAGATTTATTTGTATTACATATTTAAATTATTAAGTTATGAGAAAGAATATTGTTGCAGGAAACTGGAAAATGAACACTACTCTTGCTGAAGGTCTTGCTTTGGCTAAAGGTTTGGACGAGGCTTTGAAGGGTAAGACTCCGAATTGCGATGTGATCATCGGTACTCCGTTCACTCACTTGGCAAGCGTTGCTGCCGCTATCGATACAAACAAGATCGGTGTTGCAGCTGAGAACTGCGCTGACAAGGAAAAAGGTGCTTATACAGGTGAGGTTTCTGCCGCTATGGTAGCTTCTACTGGCGCGAAATATGTGATCTTAGGCCACTCTGAGAGACGTGCTTATTATCATGAGACTGCGGAGATCTTGAAGACGAAGGTTGAGTTGGCTTTGGCTAACGGTTTGACTCCGATCTTCTGTATCGGTGAGGTTTTGGAGGAGAGAGAAGCTGGCAAGCACTTCGAGGTAGTAGACGCTCAGATCGCTGGTTCTTTGTTCGATCTTTCCGCTGAGGATTTCGGCAAGATCGTCTTGGCTTACGAGCCGGTATGGGCTATCGGTACAGGTAAGACTGCTTCCGCTGAGCAAGCTGAGGAGATCCATGCTCACATCCGCGCTACTTTGGCCGCTAAATATGGCAATGAGGTAGCTGATAACTGCACGATCCTTTACGGTGGTAGCTGTAACGCCGGTAACGCTAAGGAATTGTTCGCTAAACCGAACGTAGACGGTGGTTTGATCGGTGGCGCTTCTTTGGCCGTTGACAAATTCATGCCGATTATCGAGGCTTTTTAATTAATTCATAATAAGAAGGTATCTTTCCCCTCAATGAATGGGGAAAGATACTCTTTTTAATATTCTATCTATGAAAAGAATTCCTTGTATCTTATTGCTATTTGCCTTTATGATGGCCGGTACTTCATCTTTATTCGCTCAGACGGTGTTGGAAGGTGAGCGTTCGACCATATTCGATGCGTTGCAGAGATCCGGTTTGGGAAAAGGCGAGGTCGTTATCAATCAATCCGCCGCTATTCGCGAGATGGTGGGTGAGCGTATGCGTGGAGCGAACGTGGAGACGACAGATAGCCTTACCTTCTTGAAGGTACAAGGGTATCGTACGCAGGTATTTTCCGGTAATAACCAACGGGTCTCGAAAGACGAGGCTTTTCGTAAGGAGAAGGAAATCAAGGAGCTTTTTCCAGAGATCCCGACGTATGTCACTTACAACGCCCCGTTCTGGAAGTTGCGTGTGGGAGATTTCCGCTCGCATGAGGAGGCCTATCATATGATGCGCCTGTTGATGGGTGCTTTCCCGAAATACGGGAAGGAAATGTATATCGTGCGAGAAGAGATAAAAATTCCCCTAAATTAAAGAGAATGTCAGAAGTAAACGAAGAGACGCTACGTGCCCGGGAAGCTTTGGCCGGCCATTATAAGGAAGTATTGGGTTTGCTGGGTGAGGACGTGGAGCGTGAGGGTCTGCTTAAAACGCCGGAACGTGTGGCGAAAGCCATGCAGTTTTTAACCAAGGGATATCATGAGGACCCGGAGGCGGTGCTCCGTTCCGCCATGTTTCAGGAAGAGGATTACAAACAGATGGTTATCGTGAAAGATATCGATTTCTTCTCCCTTTGTGAGCATCATATGTTGCCTTTCTTCGGCAAGGCCCACGTGGCTTATATCCCCAAGAAATATATTACGGGCTTAAGCAAGATCCCTAGGGTAGTGGATATCTTCGCCCGCCGTCTCCAGATACAGGAGCGTATGACGATGCAGATCAAGGATTGTATCCAGAGGACCTTGGACCCGTTGGGCGTGATGGTCGTGATCGAGGCGCAGCATATGTGCATGCAGATGCGTGGCGTGGAGAAACAAAATTCCTTGACGACTACCTCTGATTTCACCGGCTTTTTCCAACAAGCCAAGACGCGCGAGGAGTTCATGAACTTGATCAAGCATAATCGCTGATCATCATCTCCCGTCATAGCTTACTCCAGTTTAGCCGTATAACTGATCCGCAGTGATACGGCTTTTATTATATCCCTACATTTCCATTCGTTGGGGCACAGTCGTGAAATATATAGGCGGGATGCAACTTTTACGGAGACCTATTCATCAATTAGATATAAGGACATTAAAAATATCAAGTTATGAAGACCAACAATTACCTATTCCTGTCGCTCTGTCTCTGCATACCTTTGTTTGCGTTGACTGGGTGTGACAATGATTCTTCTGAAGAACCTTTCGGAACCGATACTGAGCGATATGATATACCTTTGGATACTAAATCGCTAGAGGTAAACGCTAGAGGGCAGAAGTTCGCTTTTAATTTTTATAAGGAAATGGCTGGCAAGGAGGAGTCGAATTTTTGTATCTCTCCTTTAAGCGCCTCCTTTTGTTTGGGTATGGTATTGAATGGGGCGAATGGTAATACGTATACAGAGCTACAAGAAGCCTTAGGTTATGAGGGCTTAACCAACGAGGAGATAAACGCTTATGCCCAAATGATGCAGACGGAGCTTCCCAAGTTGGATGGTCGTACTATTTTCATGAACGCGAATAGTATGTGGATCAAGGATGATTTCCAAATGCTGGAACCATTTGTAAAGACCAATCAAACGTATTATAATGCCGAGGTTTATAACGAGCCGTTCAATATGGAGACGGTGGACAAGATCAACCATTGGTGCGCCAATAAAACGAATGATTTGATCCCTAAGATGCTGGAGACAATCAGTCCCAATACATTGGCATGCCTGATCAACGCCATTTATTTCAAGGGAGTGTGGAAAATGGAGTTCGATAAGGGAGATACAAAGGACAAGCCGTTCCATCTAAAGGACGGATCAGAGATCAAAGTTCCTACCATGAAACAACAAGCGACAAATTATTATTATGGTGATGAGCAGGTATCTGTCGTGGAACTACCTTATGGAAACGGAGCGTTTAGTCTGGTTCTTTTTATGCCGTCCGATAAGAAGAAAACCTCGCTAGATGAGTTGATTGCGGACTTGGATGCGGATCGTTGGAACCAGTGGATGAGCAACCTGAGTTCTTATTCGTTCGACCTCTATTTGCCTCGCTTTACGATGGAATCAAGTATGGATTTAACAGATGTGATGAGGACATTGGGAGTCAAGGATGCCTTTAAGTCGGAGGCAGACTTCACGAATATATCAACCGAACAGCCTTTATTTATAGGCTTGATAAAACAAAATACCTTTATTAAGGTCGATGAGTCCGGCACGGAAGCCGCCGCTGTTACGATAGTAGATATGGATACAAGTGCGCTTCCTCCCGCTACCACTTTAAAGGAACTTCGTTTTGATCATCCCTTCGGCTATGTCTTAAAGGAGAATAGTACGGGTGCCATTTTATTCGCAGGCCGAGTGGATCATCCCAAGTCTTAAAATAAATCAGCGTGTGTACCGGTATCGGTCATGATCAAGACCAGTTCGGTATCGTTTTGTTGCCATATTAAGAGCCAGTCGCTTTTAATATGGCATTCCTATAAGCCCTCAAATTTACCGCTTAGTTTATGGGGGTGATATTGCATTGGGAGGGAACTGGTTTCTTGAAGAATGCCGATAACTTCCCATAGGAGTTCTGGATTGCAATTCCTTTTCAAGCATTTCTTGAAACTCTTATCAAATTGCTTGGTAGTCTGTACGTCGTACATGGTTTATTGATTTAGCAAATGCTTTTTTAGATCTTCCATATCTTTGGCCTTATAAACCCTTCCGGCCTTGATATCCTCCAGCCCCTTCTCAATACCGGACTTCTTCCTGCCGATATTCCAACCGAATTTCTTGGCCAGTTCTTTGAGCAAGGCCATGTCTACCTCCGGTAAGGTAATTTCTACTTTCTTGACTGTCACTTCCATATCTTGGGTTGTTTATAGATTGTATGTGACAAAAATACGTTTTTTTATTGAATTGATAATCATCTTTGAGAGATTTCGAGAAAGACGATCGAAGGATATGACAATTTGTTAGGATTGACAATTTGTAATCGGAAGTCCCGGAGAATCGATTTTTCCGGGCTAAGGTACGTCTTGTGCTTGAATTTGAAAAAATAAATCAGCAATCGGTTCATTGATAGAGCAATGCCGAAAAATAGCCTTTTGTTCTAGCGAAAATAATTCATCGTAATTCATATCCGATGGAGCAAAAGGAGGGAAAAACGGTGTTACGATAGGGCTATAAGGAGGTAAGAATGCCCATTCACGACTACTTACAACCCTATTTGCGACTGCTTATAATGCCCAATGGCACTACTGGCGTTGCTTAACGCGACCGTATGTGTAGGCTTTTGTCGCCTAATGTGTATCGAAAACGGTCTTTTTCATTGGAAAAGCACTGTTTATTGTTATCTCCCCTCCTTTATCTTGTGATTCCTGTGGAAATGAGATGTTATGGAAAAGCTCTAATACTACTCAAAAAGACAGAAAAGCCTCTTCGTGGATGACTTTATGGAAATGAGAATTTTGCTTGATCAACAGCTGGAAAAAGCGTTTAGAAGTGAATAACTAATCACTTCTAAAGCCGTTAGTTATTCACTGGGTATACTCGTTAGTTATTCACTCGACAAGCCGCAAGTTATTCATTTCAGAAGGCAAAAGTAGGAGATTTCATACTGGAAGCATTGCTTGTTTGTTGATGGAGATGTTTTGATACGGTATTAATGTACGTGCGTACATTAAATTTATTTAAGTATAAAACGGCGAGTGAAAACAATCTAATGTCTTTAAATAAGATAGATAAAATGCAACATTATGTGTATCTTGCGCATCTATATTATATATAGGAACATTTAAATCATTGTATTATGAAAAGCACTTACTACCTATTCTTATGCCTGTGCATCCCGTTATTTGCATTGACAAGCTGCGAAAATGATTTGGAGGGAGATAATTTCGGTCAGGATACGGAACGATATGACATTCCCTTGACCTCTAAATCCGCCGAGGTAAATGCGAAAGTACAAAAATTCTCTTTCGATTTTTATAGAGAGATGGCTCGTAGGCAAAAGGCTGACTTTTGTATATCTCCTTTGAGTGTGAACCTTTGTTTGGGCATGGTCCTGAATGGCGCGGATGGAAATACCTATAAGGAGATCCAAGAGACTTTGGGCTATGAGAACTTTACCTACGAAGAGATAAACGCCTATGCGCAAATGATGCAAACGGAGCTGCCTAAATTGGATGGACGTACGATTTTTACCAATGCCAATAGCGTGTGGGTTAGGAACGACTTTAAGGTGTTGGAATCTTTTGTTAAGACCAATAAGATGTATTATAACGCAGAGGTTTACAATGAGCCGTTTAATGATGGGACGAAGGATAAAGTAAACCGTTGGTGTGCCGATAAGACGAATAATTTAATACAAAAGATCCTTGATGATTCTTCTTCCGATGCCGTCTCTCTTTTGATTAACGCTATTTATTTTAAGGGGGTATGGACTTCGGAGTTTAAGGAAAAGGATACGAAAGACGAACCTTTTTATTTGAATAGTGGGGAGGAGATAAAAGTACCCACCATGCGGCAGGAGAATACTACTGATTGCTATGTAGACGATAAGGTTTCTGTCGTGGAGTTACCTTATGGCAATGGTGCGTTTAGCCTTGTCGTATTCATGCCTAGCGCAGACGATGAAGTTGCGTTGAGTCGCCTTATCGAAGGGCTGGATGATACGGAGTGGAATCATTGGATTGATAAGATGAAACGGCAGAATCTGAAACTATATCTTCCGCGGTTCAAGTTTGAGTCTCCTTCGATGGATTTGAAAGAGATCATGCGAGTGATGGGGATCTCAGACGCATTTGATCCGGTTTTGGCTGATTTCTCAATGATGTGTGATGCCTCTGTATATGTAAATGAGGTAAAACAGAAAACCTTTATTGAGGTAAACGAGTCCGGAACAGAGGCGGCTGCCGTGACTATGGCTGATATGAATCTATTTATGGATTCTCCTGCCCCTACTATTTCCGAACTTCGTTTTGACCATCCCTTCGGCTATGTCCTAAAGGAGAAGAGTACGGGTGCTATCTTATTTGCCGGACGGGTGGATAAACCGACTATATAAAAGGTTTTCTTACCTTTCATCCCCCGGATACTTCCGTTGGTCAAAATAATTTGATTGGATACTCCTGCTGATGTAATTTTGATATAAAAACGACATGAGCAGGAATCTTTTTATAATAGTTCTATTGATAATTACCCCTTTTTGTGGTTGGGGACAGGTCGATACGATAGCGGACCAGAAGTTACAGGAGGTGGTGATCATGGCTAAGCTCCCTACGGTAGAGATGAAACCGGGGAAGATGACTTATAGGCTGGATGCCTCTATCACCCAAAGCCAAGGGAATGTCTACGACGTGTTGACCAGTTTGCCGGGAGTCGTGATACAAAATGATGGCACTATTTTCTTGAATGGTCAAAACGGTGCGAATATCTTGATGGATGGTAAGCCGACCTATTTATCGGGGCAAGATCTTGTCAACCTCTTAAAATCGACTCCTGCCTCCATTACGGATAAAATCGATTTGATTACGCATCCCTCGGCACGTTACGACGCTAGCGGAAACTCCGGTATTATCGATATACGTACGAAGAAGATATTGCGAAGAGGAATGAACCTTTCGGTAAACGGTAGTTATGACCAAGGTAAATATGGAGAGGGTTTCGCTTCTACTACCCTGAATCTGCGAACGAATAAGTTCAACTTCTATCTCTCTTATTCCTATTCCCGGAAGAATGATTACGATGATCTGTATGTGGAGAGAAACTATCTGGAAGGTTGGCGGCCGGAAGGGGAGACCGGGCAGATGACGCAATCTTCCTATCGAACTTGGAAGAATACATCAAACTATTATCGTTTCGGGATCGATTATCAAATGTCGGATAAGACTACGATCGGGTTTTCGACGGATGGTAATCTGGCGGGTAACAAGGTTGAGGGAGATATGAACTCATCCATTCCTAAGCGATCTCCGCAAACCGGAGGTTCGCTTCGCACCTTGAACGATCAGAATCGTTCACAGGATAATTTTACGGCTGTTTTAAGTTTAACTCATACCTTTAACTCTGATGGTGGGGTCTTGGATGCCTCTATGGATTACTTGCGTTATCGATACGAGGAAGACCAATATTTGAATAGCCAAGATACCTTGTTTGGGGATATGGATGGAGGAATCCATTTATACTCCGGACAAGCGAATCTGGTGTGGCCTTTCTCGAAATCCTTCACGTTCCATGCGGGTGCTAAGACCTCTTTCGTCTCTATTGATAATAACGCTGATTATAATCGGCTACAAGGTGATTCTTGGCAACCGGACCATGACTTGAGTTGTGATTTTCAGTATGACGAGAATATAAACGCGGGCTATGTACAGCTTGACGCCAAATTCTCTTCTGTAAGTCTGGAGGCAGGTCTTCGTCTGGAAAATACCCGCATAGAGGGCGAACAATCGGGTAACGCTTATCAAAGAGACTCCTCGTTTACCAATCATTATACGCACTTGTTCCCAACGCTTTCTGTTCAGTATGCCTTGAGGAATGGGAATAGTCTGTCGCTTACTTATGGCAAACGGATTGTCCGTCCGAATTACCGGGACCTGAATCCGTTTGTATATATCCACGATGAGTATACGTATGATAAAGGTAACACCTTATTACGCCCGGAATTATCCGATAATCTGGAACTGGCCTATATACATGGCGATTTATTCCGGGTGGGGCTTGCTTTCAATTATACGAAGGATGTAATTATCAAGAGCTATTTGGATCAAGGGAACTATGTCGTTTATGTCTCACCGGAAAATCTCTCTTCCCGCGTCAGCGTAGGTCCCCGGCTCAGTACCTCCCAATTACCGTTAACCTCATTTTGGAACGTGAACGTCAGCGCATCCTTGATCTATAACCGGTATCGTTTACCGGAGAATTATCAAGTAAAGGTGAATAAGAGATGGACGCCGAATATCGGGATCTCGAATCAGTTTAGCTTTGCCCGGACTTGGAGCGCTGAACTTATCGGTTTCTATAATGGGAAAATGGCGGCGGGACAAGCTACGATCTATCCGTTATGGCAAATAAATGCCGGTATCCAGAAGAAGATATGGAAAGGCCGGGGAACGATCCAGTTATTCGCACGGGATATTTTCCATTCGAATGTATCGAGAATGAGCGTGATGACCCCTACCCAGCACGCTTTTATAAAAGAGCGGATGAACCGGACGGTAGTCGGTATTTCATTGAGCTATCGTATAAATCGTGGTTTGGAGGTGAAAGAATCTCGCCGGAAGCATAGCGTAGATGAAAGTAAAAGAATAAATTTGTGAAACCTCTAGACAAATGGTTTATGAAAAAGATATATAAGTGGATATATGCCTTGATTTTTGCGGTCTCTTTGTATTCTTGTATCCGCTGGGTAACGGATTATACGAAAGAAGGACACTACTGGACACAGTCCTTGGGGAATAGTATCCTAGAGATCGTGATTCTAATCTTTGTCTCTTATTTGTTTTTTATTTACTTTGGAAGCCAGATCGAGAAGAGCCGAAGAGCGAAAGAACCGAATAGGTGGAAATTTGTTTGGAGATCGTATGGAATGCCTTTCTTATTTATTATATTGGGTGTGAATGCTACGTTGGCAATAACCCGTATATTTATCGGTGATACTTTCCATATGGACGATATAATAATTGCGAACGTGATAGGGAGCTTGTTTGCGTTTATGGTCTATAATGTTCAGCGAGCTCAAGTATTGGATAAAGATTACGCCGAGCAGCGTATCCAACTGGAAAAGATCAAGAATGATCAATTACAGACGGAATTGAAGTTCTTGAAATCCCAATATCATCCTCACTTCTTGTTTAATGCGCTCAATACCGTTTATTTCCAGATTGATGAAAGTAACAAGGCGCCTCGTCGCACGTTAGAGATGATATCCGAACTCTTGCGTTACCAACTGTATGGCGGTAATCAGAAGGTCAGTATCCTACAAGAAATTGATTATTTGAAAACTTATATAGCTTTGCGTAAGCTTCGTATGAGTGAACGCCTGCGGTTGCGTGTAGAGTTTCCGCCCGAATTGAATGAACTGAATATTTATCCGTTACTCTTCCTCCCGTTGGTAGAGAACGCTTTTAAATACGTAGGTGGCGATTATCAATTGGATATTATCATGAAATGGGAAAATAACCGGATCAGTTTGTTTATACGAAACTCCATCCCCGAGCTTTCAGCGGAGGACGAAGCGTTGCGTAAATCGGTGGATGAACGGCAACGTAAAGGCATCGGTCTGGTAAATTTACGCCGCCGATTATCTTTATTGTATCCCAATAAGCACCGTTTGGAAACCCGGAAAGAAGAGACTGAGTTCGTAGCGGAATTAATGATTGAAATAGAAGATATATGACAATAACCTGCGTGATAACAGATGATGAGCCGATGGCCCGTAAAGGATTGCAATCGTATGTGGAGCGAGTGGATTTTCTCTCCTTGACCGGTGTATGTGAGGACGCTATCCAATTAAATACCCTGTTGAAAACTCAGCAGCCGGATTTACTTTTGTTAGATATCGAGATGCCTTATCTTTCCGGTTTGGATTTATTGGCGACCTTAAACCAGCCTCCCAAAGTGATCGTTACTTCCGCTTATGAGCAATATGCTTTGAAAGGGTATGAGCTGGATGTCGTGGATTATTTGCTGAAGCCTATTTCCTTTGAGCGTTTCTTAAAAGGCGTGAATAAGGTGCACGACCTGTTGGCTCGGGAGAATACGCCGGATGCGGATGCCTCGTTTTTCGTGAAAAGCGAGAAGCAAATGCGTAAGATTTACCTAAGAGATATCTTATTTGTAGAGGCGTTGGAAAATTATGTTAGTATCTATACTACTTCCGGTAGAGTATTGACCCATTCAACCTTGAAGCGGATCGGGGAATCCCTACCCGATGATCAATTTCTCCAAACGCATAAATCGTATATAATTAATGCGGATCGTGTCGATCTGGTAGAAGGGAATAGATTACGTATCGAATCCTATCAAATCCCGATCGCCCGTAATCTCAGAGATGTTGTATTTAAGCGTATCCTTAAGAATACGTTGTAATTATATGACTGTAGCTAGGTCATAGAGACGCGGCACATGCCGCGTCTCTACAACTGGGTATTTTGTTATTTGAATAACATTGGGGCGAATTTTGTGAGGTAGATGCGCCAGTTCTTCCAGATATGGCCGCCGTCGCTCTCGTAGTATTCGTATTTGTAGCCGCTATCGTCTAGTTTCTTGCGATAGTCTATGTTGTTCTTGTATAAGAAGTCGGTTTTACCGATAGCGATCCAGTATAATTTCGGGTGCTTGCCGAATTGTACTTTCAGCTTCTCATCCATATTCTGGTAGATGGGAGATTCGGAGCCTTCGCGGGGGAGGATAGCGGCAGAGAATAATCCCACGTAATCGAACATATCCGGATATTGCTTAGATATATGCAAAGAATGGAAACCACCCATGGAAAGTCCGGCTATCGCACGGCTGGATTTCTTTTTTTCCACACGGTAATTGCTCTCGATAAACTTAATGACATCCGGGAAGCTGCTTTCCATGCTACCCTCCATGGTTTTAGGTAGTTGCATATTCGGCTTAACTAAACCTAGGCTGGATTCTCCCGGAGCGGCCTCTTGATCCGCGTTTCCGTTTGTCATAACCACGATCATCGGTTTAGCCTTGCCTTGGGCGATTAGGTTATCCATGATCTGGGCCGTACGTCCTAAGGCGATCCAAGCTTCCTCGTCGCCACCCATGCCATGTAAGAGGTAGAATACCGGATATTTTTTGCCACTTGTCTCATAGCCAGCCGGCGTATAAACGGTAATACGGCGGGTCTTTCCCAATGTTGGGCTCTCATACCAACGGCGAGCGACCGTTCCGTGAGGAACATCATTAACGCTGTATAAATCGCCCTGTCCACCCTTGATGATAAAGATATTCGTAACGGATGCCACGTCACGGTTCAGATAGACATTATTAGGATCTGTAGTCTTTAATCCATCGACAATAAAGGAATAGCTATATAATTCGGAGGGAAGAGGTTCCGGTGTGGTATATTCCCAAACGCCTTCTTTACCTTCCTTTAAATCAACGGTACCGGGTACATCCACTAAACCGAACTGAGTCTCCATCTTCTGTGTGGGAAGGAAATCTCCTGTTACCTGCACCTTGATTGCTTTGGGTGCCATGAACCGGAAGGTTACGGTGTTATCCGGATGAATCTCCGGAGAGATGATGTTCTGACTACCCCAAAGGGCTTGTTGGGCGAACGTGATCACGCTGATCAGCATGAATACGGCCAAGATTGATAATCTTTTCATAATGATAAATTTATTAATGGTATTACTGAGGTCTAAAGATTTTTACAAATGTAATGAATAATCTGTTACATGAGCAATAAATAGGCTCGATAATGTGTGTCTTTCGTGACGGGGCATAATGAGAGGTAGCCTTCTTGAATCCTTCCATTCGCAAAGCGAAGTGGATAAGTCTCAGACATGAGGCGGTGTTTCTCGAGAGCTTCTCCGGCTTCCTTCTCGTAAGAAACCCGGTAATCGCCAACAGCCCTAGGCGCTACATAATGCTGGAATAGACGTAAAGCGACCATTCCCATCGTGTACCGCATATTGATCTCAATGCAGGGATGAATAGCGAAAGATCCGTCCTTTTGTCTATAGACCAGCATATCCACACCTATATAGCCCGCGTAAGTAGATCCGTACACTTCTTGTAATACAGTGCGTACCGCCTCTTGGATGCGGGAATAGGTTTCTTCGCCCGTGAATCGGGTGATGCGGGAGAGCATGGTGGATTGTTCCTCTAGGATGTTGCCTGTATAGGAGCCTCGCTCCTCGGTATTGAAAACGGATAATCCCTCGTAACGGACAGTACCTTGCCCGTCGGAATAAAATTCCATGGCGAAATCCTGTACTTTGTCTAATCCGCTTTCGATGCTGATCATTCCTTGTTTGTTGAATGCGCCCTCTATCCAGTTTTTCGTCTTCGTATCCGGTTTTCGTTTCTCTACCCATAACAATCCCCGTCCGGAAGAGGAATAGGGTGTTTTTAATACGAAGGGAGCGTTGCATAAGATCATGTATCTCTCCACCTCCCGGATTTTCGTGCAGAAACGAGGCGCTACCGGAATAGGGAGATCGGGTAGGAGGGCCTGTATCTTTTCCAGACATTCCGCCGCCGTTTGCCTACCGGTAAGGCGAAAATAATCCTCTTTCCAAGTCGGGACGGATAGCCGGACTTTTGCCTTGTCCCTCAACTGCTCGAATAAATGAAGACTATGCGGGGAAAGTCCCCATGGGGCCGCGTCCATAGGAGAGAGGTAGGGAGCGTTTTTCACCAGCATCGCTTTTGTTACAGGTATAGGAGCCGGGTGTAGGTCTTTGGGCAAAAGGGCGAAAAACGGAGGGGTTGCCTTACTATCTTCCAGATAGACAAAATCATCCTCTTCCGCATACCAAACCGGCAGCAGCGCCAAGTCTTTTTGCATTTTACGGACATTTGTCGGTGCCGTGTAGTTCTGTGTCCCTAAAAGTACGGCCGTCTCGTGGCCGGGATTGAAATAATGTATCCGTGACATAAAAGCGTAAAAACAACAAAGCCGTCTTTTTAAAGGACGGCTTTGCTCGGGTTTATGAGATTGTTATTCCAGATTCTCGTCGATGGCATCGATCTTCTTGACTGTTAAAGCCATATCCTCTTTCAGTTTTTCGATCTTGCGTTCCATTTCTTTCAGTAAACCGCCGCCGCCCTTGGAGGAAATGCTTAGGAAGCCGATGTTGTTCTCGTAAGTCTGAAGCTCGTTCTTCATGCGCTCGTACATACGCATCAACTTATCACGCTCGCTGAACAAACGGCCTTTACCTCTTTCGCCGCTGGTCATCTCGTTTAGGTTGTTGCGGAACGACTGCATCTTGCGATCGTTCTGGTCTACCTTCAAGCGATCGAATTGTTGGTCAACCGCCTCGTGATATTCCTTGTAGATCTTATCTTTCTCCTTGAACGGTACGAAACCGATCGTGTTCCATTCCGCCATATAAGACTTCAAGGTCGTGATAGCCTCATCATGTCCAAGGCTCTCGTCCATGCCCTTAATCTTAGCGATCAACTCTTTCTTAGCGGCCAAGTTGGTCTGCTCTATGCTCTTTTGGGAAACAACGTTCTTATTCTTTTGCTCGAAGAAATAATCACAAGCCGAGATAAAACGTTTCCAGATAGCGTCGGAATGCTTACGGGCTACCGGTCCGATCGTCTTCCATTCTTTCTGCAAAGCGATCATCTTATCCGTCGTATCCTTCCAGTCCGTACTATCCTTCAAAGCCTCGGCTTTCTCGCATAACGCACGTTTAGCGTCGAGGTTTTTCTCCATATCGCTCTTGATCGCCTTGTAGAACTCGCTCTTCTTCTCGAAGTAGACATCGCAAGCGGCACGGAAACGTTCGAATATCTTTACGTTATATTTTTTCGGAGCGAAACCAATCGTCTTCCATTTCTCTTGCAAGCCGATTACCTCCTTATTCTTTTCTTCCCAATCCTTAAACGATTTCAACGCGCTGAAATCAATCGCCTCGATTTGTTCGCAAATCACGGTCTTCGCATCCAGATTCTCCTGCTCTTTCGCTTTTAGTTTCTCGAAGTGCTCTTGGTGACGCTTATTGATCACGGTTGAGGCAGCTTTGAAGCGAGCCCATAAGTTCTCACGTAACTCTTTCGCTACCGGCCCGATCTCACGCCATTGCTGGTGCAGCTTCTGAAGCTGGTGGAAAGCGGAGATAACATCCGGCTCGTTACCTAGTTTTTCTACGGTTTCGCACAAGGCGGTCTTCAATTCCAGATTCTTCTTGAAGTCGTAATCACGGAACTGATTGTTTATCTTGATAATATCATAGAATTTCTCGGTGTAGATCTGATAGTTCTTCCAAAGCTCGTTCACGTGCTCTTGGGGAACGGCCTTCACCTCTTTCCATCTTTGTTGGATGTCCTTGAAAGAGTTGTATAATTTATTGAAATCATCTTGGCTTTCGCAAAGCTCTTTCAACTGGTCGATCAACTGCAATTTCAAAGCGTAGTTAGCGGCCTTTACACGCTCTTCCTCGGCGAGGATAGCGGCTCTTTTCTCTTTATAAGAGGTGAGCAAATCCTTGATCTTGTTCTCGGTTTCGTCAGCGGGGGCTGTAAAATCCTTTTCTTCGCCACCATCAGCGATGAATACTTTCTTAAGCTCTTCCACCTCGTTACGACGGATCTTGTAGTAAGCCTGTTTCAAAGCCTCTACTTCTCCACGGGAAGTCTCTACGGAAGTCTCAACAAGTTCGGTTAACTTAGCGAGAATTTCTTCTTTGGTTAATTTACCTGCGGCAATAGCAGCGTCCGCCTCCGCTGTATCGTTGGCTTCAACGTCTGCGGTAGCATCGATTTCCGGCGTCTCAACCGGTTTTTTAGTTTCTTCCAATTTCCCGGCTTCTTCCGGCAAATTAGTCTCAAGAGTGTCCTTCATATACAATCGCTTTTAAGAAAAGGATAAATACATTCCTATATCAAGTCACAAATTAAACTAAATATTTTTGGATTACAGCATTTCGGGGAAATTATTTATCTAAAAAGTCATTTTGGATACTAATAGATGTTAAGGTTGGCCGATTTCTCCTGATTCCGGTTGTAGAGACGGGGCATGCCCCGTCTCCCACCATCTACTCATACTATTTAATCTTATTTATCCCAAGAAGGAAATCAACACGCCGGCAGCTACCGCTGAGCCGATCACCCCCGAGATATTACTAGCCATGCAATATTGCAAGACATGGTTCTTCGGATCATATTGCAACGCGATCTCATTCGCCACACGAGAGGCCATGGGTACAGCACTTAAACCCGTGGCTCCGATAAGCGGATTGATTTTCTTCTTGGTGAACAAATTGAAAATCTTAACGAAGAAGATACCTCCGGCGATAGACAAGGCGAATGCCAAGAAACCGCCGATTACGATGCCGATCGTTGTCAGGTTCAAGAACGCTTCCGTGGTCATGGTAGCTCCGACAGATAATCCAAGGAAGATCGTTGCAGCGTTCATGATGCTGTTGGAAGCGGCATCGAACAGACGGAACGTATTTGTCCCGATCTCTTTTATTAAGTTACCGAACATCAGCATACCGATCAATGGAACTGAGCTAGGGACGAATAAGGCGACTACCGTGGTTACCACGATCGGGAATATGATTTTCAATACACGCAAGTTCTTGATCTCCGTGTCGGAAGGAAATTTCTTCTCTTGCTCTTTCATGTTGATCCGTAACTCATCCTTCGTACACAATAGTTTAACTACCAAAGGAATGATAACTGGAACTAAAGCCATGTAAGAATAAGCCGCGATAGCGATCGGGCCTAATAAATGAGGCGCCAACTTAATGGTCGTGAAGATAGCCGTCGGGCCATCGGCACCTCCGATGATTCCAAGAGATCCGGCTTCTTTCGGTGTGAATCCCATCAAGATCGCTACCAAAAGCACCGTGAAGATTCCCAATTGGGCCGCGGCACCGAAAATGGATAGGCGAAGGTTGCGGAGCATCGGGCCGAAGTCGGTCAACGCACCGACACCCATGAAGATAATCGGCGGCAAGAAGCCCGTCTTGATCAACATATAATAGATGAAGTTCATCAAGCCAAGCTCGTGCGCGATGTCATGCAGCGGCATTTCCCAGATGTTTCTCATCACGCCGTGTACATTAATCAACCCATTCTCATCCGCTTGAATCACTCCCATATCGCCTCCGGGGAAGTTGGCGAGCAATACGCCGAACGCGATAGGCACGAGCAATAGCGGCTCGTATTGTTTCTTGATACCGAGGTAGAGCAATACGAACGCTATGGCATACATGATCAAAAACTGCGGTTCAGCAATGATATTGCTGAACGCAGTCATCTCATATAAGTTTTGAAATATCTCGTTCATTATTGAATCGTCATTAATACATCATCCTCAGATACGGCATCACCGGAAGACAGGCAGATCGCCGTGATCGTTCCCCCGAACTCGGCACGTACGGCATTGTATGTTTTCATGGCCTCCACGTAGCAAAGGACATCACCTTCTTTCACTACGTCGCCTACCTTCACCGGTGTATCGGAAGCGTTCTTTACAAGGAAGAATTTACCTTCCAGCGGAGAAAGCACCTCTTTTCCAGCGCCTGCGGGAGCATTTGTTGTCTCCGGGACTGTCGGGGCGGGAGCCGCTGTCGGTTTAACTTCCGGAGTTGCGCTGTTGGTATCACCAAAAGCGACGGTCACACGGTAAGCTTGTCCGTTTACATCTACGGTCATGACTTGCGGAGTAGTCGGCATCGTTAATGTAGCGGCAGGTGCCGGAGCCGGTGCGGCTGGAGTGGCGGGTACCGTCGGTTTACCGGCGTTCGCTTTCTCTGCCTTACGTTTTGCCACGTCTGCCTTAAACTCGACCTTGGCCTTTCCGGAGCGATATGCCTCGTATTGAGCGGGGTGCATGGCGTATTCGAAGAGCTCTTCCTCATCCTCGCCAACTTCCCATTGCTTCTCGTTCATCAACTTTCGATACTTATCCAATGCGTCCGGATAATTGTCTTGAGGATTGCCCTCGAAGAACTGGCGGCCTTCGGCCTTCGCCTTCTCGACGATCTCGGGAGCCAACGGGCCCGGAAGATGTCCGGCCTTTCCGAGGATCATATCCCAGATATCGTCGGCGATCATGCTCCAGCGGGCTTTCCCCTTCTCCATCTGCATGACGTTCATCAAAGCTAGGTTCTTCACGTATTGGCTGAATGGAGTTACCAATGGAGGATAACCGACACGTGGCCATACGTAAGCTACCTCGTCGAACAACTTGATCAATAACTGGTCTTGAGACATCAGCGGTTTGTTGTTCTTTATATTGCTCTTGTTGATCGTCTCTAGGTTCTTCTCAAGGTCCGCCATCAAGCTACCCATCATACCGCCCGGAAGTCCCGGTCCGATCAGCAAGGAATTCATCAACCGGTTCTTCGGGCTGATATACAATCCCAAGAAATCATCCATGAATTCTTGAACCAAGGCACGAACCTTCATATAAGCCTCCATATTGATCTCGGGCACCTTATAACCGGCGTCCTTCAACATCGCCTGTACGGTCAGCAAGTCCGCATGTCCTGTACCCCAAGAAAGCGGCTCCATACCTACGTCGATATAGTCGCAACCTGCGTTACAAACCTCCATGATGGAAGCTACGTTAAAGCCGGGACCGGCATGGCTATGATATTGGATCGGGATCTCTGGATATTTTTCCTTGATATTGGCTACGATACGGCCTAATGTGTACGGACGTCCGATACCGGCCATATCCTTGATGCAAATCTCATCCGCTCCGAGCTCGATCAACTCGAATGCCATCTTGGTATAATACTCAACCGTATGTACCGGAGAATGCGTGATACACAAGGAGCATTGTGAGATCATACCGGCCTCTTTCGCATATTTAATAGATGGGGCGATATTCCGTACGTCGTTCAAACCGCAGAACGTGCGGGCGATATCCGTTCCCTGCGCTTTCTTTACCTTATAAAATAGCTGACGTACATCGTCGGGTACCGGGCTCATGCGAAGGCCGTTCAACGCGCGGTCCAACATATGCGTCTGGATACCTGCCGCATGGAAAGGTTTTGTCCATTCACGGACCGCTTTATTAGGATTCTCTCCGAATAATAAGTTGACTTGTTCAAATCCTCCGCCATTCGTTTCCACCCGGGCGAAACAGCCCATCTCGATAATTGCCGGAGCGACTCTGGTTAGTTGGTCTACGGTCGGGACATACTTTCCGGCAGATTGCCACATGTCTCTGAAGACCAAACTGAATTTGATTTCTCTTTTCATGATATTAATATGTATTATTTATACTTTCTCAATTTTGATAACTTTCCCCTGTCCACGGGTCACGGCGCTGATTGCCGATACGATGGCGGCTGTCTCCTGTCCGGAAAGACTGCCGATTGCGGTGGTTTGCGTTGGAGTGGCCGTTTGTACCCGAACGGCTGCCGCTACTGGTTTCTTCGCTATGATCTCTTCCGGTGCGTATTTATTCACCAAGACGATAAGTCCTTTTCCCAGATTGATAACGATCAAAAGGATAGCAAATACGGTGGTCATTCCAACTACCATTAACAAAAGTCCTGTCTCTATATTCTCCATATTCTATATTTGTGGCTAGCTTAAAAGGTTTCTACAAAGGATTGAGCAACTTTCAGCCAAATTAAAAACAATCGCAAAATTATAAAATACTGGAAAATGATCTGTTACAT
>ENA-OZFC01000438-OZFC01000438.1-human-gut-metagenome-genome-assembly--contig:-NODE-438-length-28204-cov-11.260933_pt1 | contig 28204 bp, 18 predicted proteins | sample MGYA00245076_ERZ653625 | MGnify/ENA primary metagenome ERZ653625 (study PRJEB26926, sample SAMN06165169) | human gut metagenome | biome: ENVO:00009003; feature: ENVO:2100002; material: ENVO:00002003... | reverse complement strand
GGGCTCGGAGATGTGTATAAGAGACAGTCGTAGTATTTTGAATTGTTTTTAGAGTAGACTTATTTAGTTTTGGGGCAAAAATGATTAAACGCAGATATATGAGAACACGACAATTGAAACCCGGCATGATTATTGATCAGGTCATCAAGGATCCTACCGGCCGTAACCTGGTGGTACAGGGCTCAGCTATCGATGATTATATCATCTCTTCGCTGCTTAAGCTCGGTATAATGTCAGTATACATCCGCGAGGGAAATTCTGATCCTGACGATCCGGATGCCATACTGTCTCCAAAGGCTGCCGCCATGGTCAAACAGCTGCGTACGGACGACCGTTCCAAAGTCACCTTAAGCGACAGTGTCAGGCAACGTGTATCAACCGGTGTCCAGTACATCTTCAACAACACTAACTCCGAGGAGCTAACACAGGCAACAAACCAGATTGCAGACTCGCTCATGGAGGCCATCAATGAAAACGATGCCATAGCTGTCGATATCAGTTCCCTCAAAACAAGCGATGAGTACACCTTCAAGCACAGTGTGGATGTGGCTACTATTTCAATGATTCTTGCCAAGCAGATGAAGCTGCCTGACAACGAAATCCACGACATAGGTGTATCCGGCCTGCTGCACGATATAGGCAAGACAATGATCCCCAATGAAATTCTAAACAAGCCGGGCAGGCTCACGGATGATGAGTTTAATATCATGAAAAAACATTCCGTGTACGGCTACAATATGCTAAAAGACCGAAAGGATTTAAACAACTCTATACTGATGGGAGTGCTGCAGCACCACGAACGCATTGACGGAACCGGATATCCACTCGGCTTTGATGCACCAAAAATCTGTCAGTTTGCAAAGATTTTGTCTGTCGCAGATGTCTATGATGCGCTTGTCACAAAGCGTCCGTACAAGGATGCCTTATCACAGCGTGATGCAGTTGAGATGCTTATGTCCATGACAAACCAGCTTGATATAGGTGTCATGCGTGCTTTCATGAGCAGTATGATTCTATATCCTGTTGATTCAATTGTACAGCTTAGCAATGGTGAAAAGGCAAGAGTTGTAAAAAACAGTGAGTACTACATTCTCCGACCAACTGTTGTCGGTGTCGATTCCGGCAGAGTATACAATCTGGGCAATGATTTGAAGTGCGCAAGTATTATTATACTTTAGACATAATGATTTGAGCCACCTTAAGAATAAAAAAGCTGATGCGTCATGCTTACATGCAGGCATCAGCTTTTTGTTCTAAGTGGTTTTATAGTTATTAATTGCTTGCAAAAATAAAAAGCCCTCAGCACTGTGTACTGAGAGCTTTTTGTTTTAGCAGTCCGTACGGGAATCGAACCCGTGTTTCCGCCGTGAGAGGGCGGCGTCTTAACCGCTTGACCAACGAACCGTATATTATAATACCATGGTCAATCGGATAATGCAAGCTTTTTTTGAAATTTTTTTAAAAAATTTTTATTTGTTATTTATCTGCCTTTTTCCTTCTTTACTTTCTTTATACGTTCTCTTTTAAAGCGTTCCTTCAGACTCTCTGTAAATGTCTCGAGATACCTGTTCTCCACCTTTGGATTTCTGAAGCCCTGTGCTCGGTTAAGCGCAGATTTCTTTAAAGCACCCATTGAATCGATGACGCGGTCTGCACTGGCTCTGATACGTTTTCTCTTTCTGCGCTCCTCGACTGCCTCCGCAAGCTCCTGTGACCTCTCCTGCGACCTTTCATCTGCCGCCTTCTTACGCTCTTTAACCTCTTCCACAACCTCATCCATATAGGTGTTGAAATTGTTCTGCAGATTGACTATTGTCCTACTGAAATCTGTAAGCGCTGACACGGTGATTGCAGTGTCTACAGCTAAAAAGCCCATAAGAAGCAGTGAGAAAAACTCATACCATATAGGTGACATCCAGCCTGTGATGAACTTCGTAAATGGTGCAATGAAATATACCACTATAAGTCCTGCCACCCCAAAGCCTACAGAATATGGAAAACACACCCTGCCGTTTATATTAAGCGGCATGCTGCTGTAATCCCACCAGTATGCGTGAAACAGCTTCTCAAGCGCCCACGATGTGCCATATTCTAAGACAATGCTTCCCAAAAATGCCACAAGAAATATCTGCCACCATGTAAATGTCGCATCCGTGTGAGCCGAAATGAAATCTGCTATCGCAGTGATCGCGACACCTCCGGCTCCGTAAATAGGACAGAGCGGACCATAGAGAAATCCTCTGTTCTCCCATTTTTTTGCCCTGATGGTACAGTAAATGCTCTCATATATCCAGCCCATACAGCTAAATATAATAAAATACACAAAATATCTTGATAACCACATATATAATCCTTTCTCCCCGAATAATTTATGATATACAGCAAATGACATTGATCCCCTTATGTCTGCAAATTAAAAATCACTCTCTGGATACATCTCATCTAAGTATATATCATACCATTTTGTACACTCATTTGTCCATGAGTCAGCAACTTTTTCATATTGCAGTCGCAGCTTATCGACATTTTCTTCGTTAAGCTCGCTTTCTGCTTCACATAGCTCTTCATAAACCTTTTCTGCTTCTTCAGCCGCCTTCGCCACCGGCTCCGCTGCAAGTGCAAGCTTCCACTCTAAGTACGCCTCTTCTGTTGAAAGCTGTCTGGTCTCATGTCGCTCCCTCTTTGGGACAGCCGCAAGTGCCTCGACCATCGCAGCATCCTTTGCCTGCATGAGTGCCGGCAGATTGCCATCCTTTGATGCCTTAAGCCTTGAAATATAATGGTCATAGCCAAACGGATAGTACATCACCTTGTCATTTTCAAAGACCAATATGGCATCGGCCACCTGCTTTATGAAATACCTGTCATGCGATACAAAGAGCATGGTGCCGGTATATGCCTTAAATGCCGATTCGAGTGTCTCCTTCGCCGGAATATCCATGTGATTGGTCGGCTCATCGAGTATCATTAAGTTCGGACGGCCTGTCAGAAGCTCTGCGAGCACAAGCCTGGACTTCTCACCACCTGAGAGCGAGCTGATACGCTTTGAGGCATTTGCCCCTCCAAACAGATACATGCCAAGCGTCTTTCTTAAATCCTTCTCCAGAAGTGCCGGAAAAAGCTCGTGAAAATGATCTCTCACGGTCTTATCGCTGTCTATAAGTGCCGACTGCTGGTCAAAATATCCCACCAGCAGATTGCTGCCGAGCTGGCTTGTGCCCTTTATTGGTGGAATAAGTCCTGCCACAGTCTTTAGAAATGTTGATTTTCCTATGCCGTTGTCACCAATTACGGCAATCTTCTGACCACGCCTTATACGAAGCGACAGCTCAAGCAGTACACTGCCGTCGTAACCTATCTTAAGCTCCTTCGCCTCATAGACCCATTTACCGCCCGGAAACTGTGGCTCGATATTGCCTGTAAAAATATGAGCTTCGTCTTCAACCGGCTTTTCTATCAGCTTCATGCGTGCCAGCATGGTCTTGCGTGAGCGTGCAAACGCAGCTTTTTTAGGCTTATGCTTGAATTTGTCGATAAGCTCATTATTGTGCGCAATCTCCGCCTGCTGACGCTCGTAGGCTTTGCGCTGTATCTGCAGATTTTTAAGCTTCTGCTGCCTGTACTGCGTGTAGTTGCCGGCATATCTGTGCAATGCTCCGTTTTCAAGCTCATATACACCAGTCGCAACTGCATCAAGAAATGCCCTGTCATGCGACACAATGACAACAGCCTTTGGATAGTTTATCAGATAATCCTCCAGCCACTCGACAGTTTTCATATCAAGATGATTCGTCGGCTCATCAAGAAGCAGCAAATCCGGCTTTTCAAGCAGCAGCTTTATAAGTGAAATCTTGGTCTGTTCACCTCCAGAAAAACTGCCGAGTGTACGGCTTTTTTCTTCTTTTTCAAAGCCAAAGCCTGTAAACAGCCTGTCGTACTCCATCTCGTAGTCAAACCGCTCTTTGGAATATGTATCCCTGTCCGGACAACTCTCAAGAAGTATTTCCTCGATTGTCTTGTCCTGATTGGAGGAATCAACCTGACGGAGCATTCCGATTGTGATATTTCGCGAGGTTACGATTCCAAGACTATTTTTGCAGGCAGTCTCTTTGCCATGTGCTCCTGACGACATACCGCGATGGTCATCGCGGTCAAGCTGCATCTCTCCTGCAAGAAGCCGAAGCAATGTGGTCTTTCCTGCTCCGTTTTTGCCGACAACAGCTATTTTTTCTTTTTCCTTTATATAAAAATCAATATGGGACAGAATCGTCTGACCTCCTGCCGAAACTGTCCCATCCTTAATCTGGTATAACATATCTAATTAATATCCTTCAAGCTGTCCAAAAGTTCGAGATCCGACTGTAAAACCCTGATATTGGACGTAACCGGCTCCTGTCCCGGCTTTGTAACTGTGATTTCAATAACAGAGTCTGCCGGAATGCCGCTGCCGAATGCATACTGTAAAAAGGATACAAACTTTGGGTGGTTTGCTGTAAATGTATTTTTTGCTTTCATCATTTTCATTATGCTTGCTGGGTTCATGTATTTTCTCCGATCTTATCTATATAATATCTCTTTCGACGCACATATCTTTACGTTCGTTATATTATACCATGAGTCAATTCTATAATCTATCATTTTAGAATTATTTAATCAACTATCATCTGCTGATATACTGCATAGGTGCCACAATATTTCCCAAATAAAAAATATGCCGTATCTCATATTTCAATATACTAAAAAACAGATGACCCACATAACATATATGTAAGCCATCTGCTCTGATGCTAAAACTAATTAAATTGTTTACTCCTTCACGCCTCCAAGTGTGACACCGGCAATAATATATTTTGATAAGAGAAGATATACAATAATAATAGGCACGATAGCTACTGTTATCATCATATAGATTTTTCCCATATCGAAATTCATATAGTCCGCTCCTCGAAGTGTGGCAATCAAAATTGGTACTGTCATCTTGTTCTTTGACTGGATGACCAGGGCTGGTGTGAAGTAGTTGTTCCATGAACCTACAAATGTGAAAATTGCCTGTACTGCAATTGCAGGTTTCATGATCGGCAATACTATATGGTTGAATGTCCTAAACTCATTCGAACCATCAATTCGTGCAGCTTCTACAAGTGATAGAGGAAGTGATGACTGTAGATAGCTGTACATGAAATAGAATACCGCCGGCGATGCTATTGATGGAATGATAAGTGGAGTCCACGAATCATACATTCCCATATTTGTTATTAAACGCAGGAAGCCCATCGCAGTAACCTGTGTCGGCATAACCAGTATCGCCATTATAAATGTAAATGCAGCTTTCTTTAATTTGAAATCGTAAGCATAAAGTCCATATGCTGTAAGCGATGAAAAATATGTACATAAAACTGCACATGAGCCCGATATAATAAGGCTGTTTACTATTCCCCTAAACATAGGGAAGGATCCGTCATTAGCTACAGATTTCAGATTATCCAGGAAATGCCCGCCCGGGATAAATGAGAAGCCCTTCTGCAGCTGTGCATGCGACCTTGTCGCATTGATTATAAGTATTACAAAGAAGAACAGGCATAAAAATGATAATAATATCAAAACTATATGCGCTATAACACTGCGGACATTAATTTTATGTTTTGGTTTCATTATTTAGCCGCCTCCTTTTTCTTTCTTCTAGCTTCTTTTGCAGCTCGCTTTGCTGCTGCCTTTGATCCGTCAGGATCGCTGTCATTTGTCATTCTGTATACGATGAAGCACAGAATTGCGCTGACTATAAACAGATATACTGACAATGTTCCGGCCATACCATAGTTCTTACTCTTTAAGTGGTTGTTCAGGAACATGATAAGTGTCATTGACGTTCTGTCCGGATTTCCCTGTCCGTTTGTCAGAATCTGAGGTACATCGAACATCTGGAGTCCACCGATGATTGATGTGATGAGTGTATATGCAAGTATTGGTCGTATACTCGGTAAAGTTATATAGAAGAATCTCTGCAATGCATTACATCCATCCAGATCTGCCGCCTCAAATACTTCTGTACTGATACCCATGACTGCTGCCATGAGCATAATAGTCGTATTACCGAACCACATAAGGAAATTCATGAAGCCGATGAGTGATCTGGTTCCAAATACACTTCCCATAAAGTCGATAGGCTTGCTGATCACTCCCATAGACTGCAGGATTGAGTTCACAGGACCACTGTTCGAGAACAGTGTAAAGAACAAAAGTGCAAATGCAGATGCCATGATCAGGTTTGGCAGATAAATTACTACCTTAAAAAACTGTAATTTGTGAATTTTTAATCTGGCATCAGTGAACCAGTTTGCTAAAACAAGTGCAACCACAATCTGTGGGATAAATCCGATAACCCAGAGGATAAGAGTATTCTTACCATATGTGATCATATCCGATTTAAGAAGCTCGGCATAGTTAGCCCATCCCACAAAATTCGGTCCTATTTGTTTGATTCCGGATCTATAGTATTCAAAAAAACTAAACCTTACCGTATCTACTAACGGAATCAGAGAAAAAATTAAATATGTTATGAAAAACGGAAGAATAAAGATATATCCCCATTTTGCATAGCTTACGCTCTTTCTTTTCTTCTTCATGAGCCAAATTCCTTTCTACCAAAGTCACCTCTGCGAAGCCCAAAGGCTCCGCATGGTGTTTTATTTATCTTATTTCGGCCATGTAACCTTTTCGATATCAGGATAACGCTCTTTAATTGCTGTCTCAAAGTTTTTCTTAGCCTTATCATAATCAACCTTGCCCTGTAAGTAATCGCTGAATGAGTTCTGGATAAGCTCTACACATCCCTGATCATATGCTGAAAGAGGTGCAATCTTGATATTCTCAGCTACCGGTTCAAAGTAAGCAAATGGGTTCTGTCCGCCAAGGAAGTCTGATGCGAATGAATCATCTTTTGCTGCTTCCTTCATTCCTGATTTTGTATTCGTGAAATCAGAGTAATCCTTAGAGATCTTGAGTAAGTTGTCTTTATTTGCTGTTAAAGCAAGGATGATATCCTTAACATGCTTAGGGTTATCTGTTCCTGTTGCTGCGTGGAGGTAAGATCCGCCCCAGTTGTAATTCTGTGGTGGTGTTGTAACAGCCCATGATCCTGCTGCTCCATCCCAGTTTGGTGCAAGTGTGAAATCGATTCCCCATGCTGGGAAAAGGAATGCAAATACCTTTGACTGAGAACCCATTGCTTTGTTCCAGTCATCATTAAACTGGCCTTTAACTTTAGCATCAACATATCCTGCATCAAGCCACTCTTTTGAATCATCTACCCAGTTTGTAATCTTCTTATCCACTACAACCTCATCTGCTCCAGGCTGTACCCATGAGTTGTCGATTGAGTTTCCATATAAACGGAATGTATCAGCGTAAGAAGATAATGTGTAGTATCCCTTTGCCTTAAGTTCCGCTGCTGTAGCCTTTAATGTATCCCAGTCCTTTGTCTTCTCACCGATTGCTTCAGGATCATCTGTTCCGAATACATCCTTTGCAATATCGCGACGGTAAACTAAAAGTCCAGGACAGCACTGCCATGTTGAACCTCTCTGTACTCCGTCTGAATCAGAAGCTGTTTTTCTTGTGAAATCGAACTGATCAGCAAACTCTTTGTCACAATCAATTCCAAGATCCTTAAGAGGCATTGCTACGTCTGCATCTTTATCTGTATATTTGAATACATAATCTGTCTCTGATAAGAAGAGATCAATCTTGTCATCTGCTGCTGCATCTGCCTGTTTTGAAAGAGCTTCATCAAGCTTCTGCTGGTAAACACCATCCTGGTTAGGATTTACTACCCAATGGATTTCTGTGCCATCCTTAAGATATGTAATTGTACCGTCTTTAGAAGTTTCTTTAACCTCCGGGTAAACAGCCTCAACTCTTGTTCTGAACTCGTCGTTCCATGAATAGATATTGATAACCTTTCCCTCTGCTGCATTAGAAGCTCCACCTTCTGTTCCGTTTCCTGCTGTTGTTCCACATCCTGCAAGGAGTGTTGCCCCCATAGACAGTAACAGCATTGTGCTAATCACTTTCTGTTTCATTTTTCATTTCCTCCCTAGAAACTGCTTTGATATCTTCTTATGAATTAATTTGATATCTCGTTTACAGTTGTAATATTACTCCTTAACCGTTTTCGTTTATATTAAATCAATTGTAAAAATATCAGATTCATGTCATAATAATAGAAAGATGACATAAATCTAATATTTTGTTGCAAAGGAGAACCTTTATGGCACTTTCAAAAGAATGGTATGACGCAGAATTTGTTGACAGCGAGAGCGAATCACTGCATCGTGCTCCAAGTATTGAATATAGTTTTTATAACGCAGTCAAAACCGGGGATATGGAATATGTAATAAAAAACTGCAAAGAAGATGCATTTATACACCTTGACGGAACAGGTGTATTGTCCAGAAATACTTTACAGAATATCAAATATCACTTTGTTGTCACAACCGCCATGATCACAAGATACTGTATTGATGGAGGACTCGAGCCTGAGCAGGCATACCGTCTGAGTGACTTCTATATACTTAAGATGGACAGCTGCTCCACCGTACGCCAGGTTGCTGACCTGCATCACGAGATGGCAAAGGATTTCACAGGTAAGATGGTGCTGCAGAAGAAATCGTCTATCCTCTCAAAGCCTGTTACCCAGTGTGTTGACTATATATACAGCAACATAAAAGAGCGTATCACAATAGCTGATCTGGCTGCATACACAGGGCTTTCCGAGAGCTATCTTTCAAGGGTATTCAAGCAGAATCTCGGTGTTTCGATAAGTGATTATATAAGGGAAAAGAAAATAGAAAAAGCGACTCACCTACTCAAATACTCAGATAAGCCGATTATAGATATAGCCAACTACCTGTCATTTTCATCACAGAGCCACTTTATCCAGATATTCAAGGGTTTTACGGGGCTTACACCAAAGAAATATCGCGACAGGTACTACAAATCCATGTGGTAGCCTGATGCCAAAAGCCTTGTACTACGCACAAAAAATTCCCACGCAAACATGCGTGGGAATTTTATTTAGCTGATACCCAATGATACGATATCAAACGCTATTAATTTTATAAACTATCACTCTATGTATATCTCAACCGTATGACATTTATCTGTAGAAAGCATTTCAATAGCATGCCTTGGAATACGCACGCTGTTTCCTGTAACATTTTCCACTTTTACATCATCACAGAGTGCTCTTTTGACCTGCGCATCCCCAGGTTCGAGCTTATCAGGATTATGAACTAAAATATCAAATCCATGACCTGCAAATTCTAACGAAACTTTTGCATCACCTTTTTCGTTATACTGCTGTGGCATGAGTGCAGGCTCAATAACAAGATCTCCAAGCTCTCCATGGACTCCGTATACAGATGTTATCATAGTAAGCATATACCAGCTTGCGGCACCTGTAAGGTATGAATACAGACCTCTTCCATCATTATCAAAATACTCCGGTACTCCCGGATACATCCTGCTTCTGTCAAAGTCCATCGCAGTATCAAGAAGCGTCTTTAATACCTTGTAACCCTCTTTTATAAAGCCCTGTTTATAGAGCGCATTGGCATACATTACAGCCATATGTGAGAATACAGCACCATTTTCTTTTTCACCATATGCAAATCCAAACATTCTTCCAAGATCAAACTTTTCTTCCTTAAAATCAGTGTTTAGTCTGTAGCCACCGGCTTTTTGATCAAACAGATATTTGTCTGCGCTATTACAGATTGCCTTGATCTGTTCTTTTTTTGCGGTTCCACTCATGATGGCAAATACCTGTCCTGTAAGCATCATGCGTACATCTCCACTCTCACATCTTTCCACCGGTCTGCCGTTATTGTCATAATATCCGTTGAACCAGCCTCCATCCGTGCCATCTGATATCCATTCGTTTTCGCGGATGTTTTTCATCATCCACTCAGCCTTATGCTCCAGGTTTTCGCAAATCGCAGCTATTGGGATAAGAGCAGTGCCTCCGCTTGTGCAGTTCTCACATGCCTTTGCATAGCTCATGAGAAGCTCCTGCTTTTTGTCAGGGCAATTGTAAAGTATTTCGTCATCAGCAAGCAGCAGCTTAAGCTCATCTAACACCTCAATCCTGTTTATTCCGCTTATTTTTTCCACATTTCTTAAACACTTTGCTATATCAAGCAGATTTCCGGCATATGCACATGTAAATGCAACACTTTCGCCTTTGTCCCATGCCATATCGAGCGCATCGTTCCAGTCTGCACCGTGCAGCTTCATCTCGTTGTGCTCCCCAACATCATAGAAAGCGCACAGATTTTGGATCAGAATATGCTCTAAAACCGTTCCAAAATATATCTGACCTCCTGCCGTCCTTTGTTTGTTACCATATGTAGTATTCCATGCTTCATCATGGCTTGTGCCTCTCATGGACTGGTAATCCTTAAAGTACGTCGTATGCTCAAACAGTACATCTGTATCACCGGTCTGGTCAATATAAAGCTTTGTGGTTACAAATGGCCAGAATGCGTGATCCATCCATACACGTGTGATGTTATTTCTGTCAGCAATAAACTCGCCAGGCTCGTTTCCTATAATGGTCGCATTGGTTCCATCAATTCTCACACCGCCATAATTGTTTACAATCATCCTGCGGACATCCGAAGGTTCCATCAGTAAAAGTGCAAGACAGTCCTGCCATAGATCTCTCCAGCCTCTTCCACCTTTTCCATAATCATGATGTGGAAGGAATGAACAGCCGTATATTCTTCGTAAGATAGGTTGAAAACATATCCATTTAAGATAATTGTCCTCCTCGGCATTTCCTGTCTCAAAATCAATATTTACCTTGTCTATCCAGTGTTTCTTGACGGTGTTTAGTTCTTCTTTTACTTCAAGTACACTGCGGTACCGTCCGGTAATGGCATTTACGTCATTTTCTTTTTCCGTAAGACCCGCAAGCATGATATAGCTTACCGTCTCCAGCGGTTTTATAATACGGTTTGCAAATTTTATTGCTCCGACTGCTTCTTTTCCCTGAAATTTTTCTCCGGCCTTTGCACCTGCTTTTTCAGTTCTGACTGCCTCAGGAATAAGGAAAGAGCCTCCCTCTCCTATAAACTGCTCAACGGTAGGATAGAAACTCTCAGGACTTTCTCCGTTTCCGGATGATCCATATACGAAGTAGCTTATATCATTTTTCCGGTGTCCACGCTCATCAAATGAGAGGACAGGTGTAACCTCAATGCCGTATTGTGTGGTTTCTATTCTGTGCAAAAGTGATGTCACATGTCTGTGATCCCTGATATTGTCAGCACTTCTGCCATAGATTGGGATTGCCCCGATTGGGACTATCTCCATAGCCTCATCTGTCTTGTTAGTGATCTCCACAAGCATGACTTCCATGCTTCCATCAAGTGTGACAAATGATGTCGTGTCGGCCTCTAACCCATATATCTTTGAAGCACGGTGCAGCTTCTGCCACATTAAACCTGCCTCAAGCTCACTTTCATCCTGATTACCTGTAAATCTGTCGGCCTCCTGCTGTGCAGATGATCCGCATACTGACCAGAAGCCCTTCCCCACAATCCGACACCAGAAATTTCTGGTGCCTTTATTGTTGTGAAGATTTTCTATACTAACAGGTTCCAGAAGAAAGGTATTCTGGCTTGTTTTACTGTCTCCGCCGAGAGTTGGTGTAATGCTTGATTTAAGCCCTTTTTCCCCTGCAAGCGGCAGATACAGTCCACTGTAGTTTTCGGGATTTTTGATCCTGAAGGTTCCGTATTTGTCTATAAAATCTATATTTTTCATATTTTCAATCAATCCTCTATACAATTACAAATCAAATTTTCACACACCATATACAATCCTATAGCTGCCATTATCCCACCTACGGAAAATTTACATGGTAAGCTCAATCTCTGTCTGCTCGCTAAGAAGCTCTTTTGGAATATAGTCTCCCTCAACCGCCTGTCCGTTTACAAGAAGGCTCTTACATCCGCTCTCAACATGATCAGGATTTTCTACAACTATATGAAGATGGCATCCCCTGAAATCCTTCTCTATCTCGAATCCATCCCAAGCCTTTGGAATAGACGGAGCAATATGAAGTCCATAGAAATCAGGACGCATACCAAGTATTCCCTCTACACATCCAACCATGACTGTTGAAGCAGTTCCTGTGAGCCAGTGTACATGTGAACGTCCAAAGTTCGGACTTGCTTTTCCTTCAGTAAACTGTCCATAGCAGTACGGCTCAAGTCTTCTTATCTCTGCTCTGTCATTCTGTGCGGCAGGAGCATTTTCAATAAAATACTTAAAAGCTCTGTCTCCATGTCCTTTAAGTGCCTCAGCAAGAATTATCCAGCCCTGTGACTGTGAGAATATTCCTGCATTCTCTTTAGTTCCCGCATTGTATATCACTGCGAGTGCTCCGTCGAATGCGTGTGCATGATATGGAGGATCCATAAGAATGGCGCCATACTCGGTATTGAGTCTTTCATATACCATTTCAAGAGCCTTATCAGCCTGCTCATCACTTGCAAATCCACTTATAACAGCCCAGCTCTGTGGGTTGAGCCACATATTTGCCTCAGGATCATCACGCTTTCCGATAACCTGTCCATCCCCTGTAAATCCACGGATAAATCTGTCCTCGTTCCAGCAAAGCTCCTGAATGATCTTTCCGAGTTTTTCCTGGCTCTCATCAAGATATGTGATATATTCATTATCTTTCTTATAGGCTGCAAACTCTTTTAATATAGTCATTGCATAGTAGAACTGAAGTGCTACGAAGGTTGACTCTCCATCTGCACCAAGCCTCAGGCAGTCATTCCAGTCTGCGTAAAGTCCTGCAGGCATTCCATGTTTTCCGAGGTGGTTCATCGAAAAATCAATTGCTCTCTTTAAATGCTCGTAAACCGTTCCCTCATCCTTGTTGGCGAATGGAATGACCTCATCTATAAATGCTACATTTCCTGTCTCTGATACATATTTGTATACAGTTGGGAAAAGCCATAATGCATCATCAGCTCTGTAAGCCGGGTGTCCTGTCTCCTGTACATAGGAAGCGTCGTCAGGAGTATCCTCATGTCCCGGATTGTGTGTAAACTTGACAAGCGGAAGTCCTCCACCGTTATCAACCTGTGCTGAGAGCATGAATCTGATCTTTTCAACAGCCATCTCAGGTGCAAGGTGTATAACACCCTGAATATCCTGGACTGTATCACGGTATCCGTATCCGTTTCTGAGTCCACAGTATGTAAATGATGCAGCCCTTGACCAGATAAATGTCATGAAACAGTTATATGCGTTCCATGTATTTATCATTGTGTTGAACTCATCACTTGGTGTATTAACCTGGAAATGTGATAACTTTCCATGCCAGTATGCGATAAGCTCCTCAAGTTCTTTGTCGCAGACAGCTTTTGTATCCGTGTAAGAAGCAACAATCTTTCCTGCTGTCTCATTATCTATCATTCCAACTAAGAATGCTATTGTCTTTGTCTCGCCCGGTGCCAGCTCCAATACTGTTGTGATTGCTCCACAGCTATTCTCGTTGTAGTTGCCGTGGTTGTTAAGCTTTCCGCTCTCTACTCCGACAGGATTGCCATATCTGTGATATTCTCCGAGAAATTCTCCCCTGTCACCGCACCAGCTGTCAACAGGTGCTCCTGCAAGTCCGATAAATCTGTTTACCACATCCTTGTTGTCAATTTCCTTGCCATTCTCGATGCGGTCAAGATTGGCATGGATCATCTGACGCACTCTGTTCTCCACAAATACTGTCTTTGTAATATACTGTGAATACTGCAGATTCACCTGATCCTGCTCATAGTTGCTGTTGTTTGTAAACTCAGCGTAGCCTGTAATATTAAGGCTTCTTGCCTTATCAGAATTATTTGTCACGCTCAAATTCCACACTTCGTATGTCTTGTTCAGCGGAACGTAATATCTTACTTCTGAATGAATACCGCTGTAATCAGCCATCATCTTTGTGTATGCTGTTCCATGATGACACTCACTCTTGTATTCATTCAAATCCTTTCCTACAGGCTGCCACGAAGCTGACCAGTAATCCTTGCTGCCGTTGTCTCTGATATAAATATATCTGCCAGGCTCATCGAACTGATTAAACACATATCTCAAAAGCCTTCCGTTTGCACCTGACTTTGCAAAGCTGTATCCACCTGCATTATTGGAAACAATTGCTCCATACTCCGGCGATCCAAGATAGTTTACCCATGGTGCCGGTGTGTCAGGTCTTGTGATAACATATTCTTTTTTTGATTCATCAAAATATCCGTATTTCATATTCCTTGCTCCATTCTCTACTTAATTATATGATCTGCGGTTGCAACTGCCTCCAACGTATATTTAGCAGTGAGCCATTTTCGTAATATAATATACATTTTTGCAGCAGTGTATTATACAAAATTATTTCTTAAAATATCAGATTCATGACATAACTAAACTTATCTCACAATATATAAAAAAACCGGACGCATACGCGCCCGGTCCTTGAAAGGAATATGTATTTTACTAAAACTGTCCGAGATACGGTATACGGAGCAGTTAAAGTACGTGGTTAGTTATTAGTTTTCTTTCTTTTTTTCAGGAATGAAACCGCTAAAATAAGTGCTCCAGCCATAGCACCAAATACATAAGCCAGAATCGGTGAATTGTCACCTGTTTTTGCTGCTTTTGCAGTTTTTGATTCCTTTACTGCCTGTGTTGTTTTAGCCTTATCTGAATCAGAGGTCTTAATTACCGGCGCAGGTACCTTCGGCTGCTCATTTTTTATATCTGTATTGATATCCTCTTTCGGATCATCTTTTGGATTGTCCTTGATGTCATCTTTCGGATCGTCTTTTGGATTGTCCTTGATGTCATCTTTCGTATCATCCTTTACTTCCTCAAGTGATATGTCATCAATGCTTACCTCATGCTGTGTTGTTATCTGGTCATCCCCGATTTTACCAAGGCATGCACTGAAAAATGCTGCTGTGTCTGTATCCTCATTCATTGTAAATGTATCCTCAAAGGTCTGGTACTCATTTGTGAGATCTACTATATTGTCATTTGAGTATACATGCCAGTCACGGTTTTCCTGTCCCTGCATCACAACTCTGATCTTCCTGTTGAGACTTGATTTTGCTTTAAATTTAAGCTTGTAGGTCTTGCCCTTTTCAAGTTTTATATTTTCCTGCTTAATCTGTACTTTCCAATCCTGATCGCCTGTATCCTTTATTGTTACAGCCAGTGCATTGTTATCCTTAAGGCTGTCAACTACATATGATGCTTTTGCTGATGAATCTACATATATTGTATAGCCTGTTGTTCCATCATTGAAGGATCCGTTTTTGATGAGCGCATTCTCGACAAGGCTTACATTGTCAAGCAAGGTTGTTTTCTGCATTCCAAGTGTTATCGAAATGTTATGGTTTACATACTGTGCATCCGAAGGAAGTTCAACCGCGAAATCTTTTGTCTCTCCTGCTTTGATATCAAATGTGTATACATGTCCTCCTATGTTTGCCGTAATAGTATTATCAGCATCTGATGTAGCGGTAAAGCTGAATTTGTATGGTGTTCCTGTCGCAAATGCCAGTTCTTCCTGAGACATAACTACAGCAGATTTCTCATTTCCGCTCATTGTAACCTTAAATCTTCTTCCATCAGAGAATGGAGTGACTGTCACATCTGCATTTTCAGCATTTGATATATTCCAGTATCCTAAATGTTTATCTCCCTCCTGGAAGCTTCCGTTGTATACATAGTTTCCATTAGCCAGAACAGTTTTCTTCTCTTTCTCATTTGGATCTGCTTTCTTGGTCCTCTTTACTGATACATTGCTGATACAGATATCTGCTGTAGAGCCTTTTGCTCCCATATTGAACTCAAGGCGTCCGTTTGCATCACTTACATCACCCATCTTGAATTCGTAGGTGTAAGTCTGCTTTTGGGTTGTAAGCTGTACATCCTGATGTGGCATATAGCTCTTGTAACCATAATCCGGTGCCTTTACATCAACTCCCATCTCTCTGTCAGCAGATGCATATGCATCAAACTGTACCCGATATGTAGCACCTTTCTCAAACGGAAGATCTGCCTGTACAAGCTGTACACTATAGTCTTCCGTACCTGCCTTTTTAGTCTTTACAGTCATAGTATTGTTGTCTATAGAAGCTTCTGCTTCTCCTTCAAGCGTTGTAATGAATTTCCAGTCTGTGTCATCAGAAAGATCCTCTTTCGCAGAAAAATCTCCATTGTTGATATAGTTGCCTTTTGCATCAGGATCGCGAAGTGTAACTTCCTTTGGAGGACGTTTGACATCTTCATTGTAGCTGTCCTTCTGGTATACACGGACATAATCGATCTCATATGGGTTATTCTCAAAGCTTGTCTCATCGTTTGGATTTCCAACCCAGCTTCCACCAACAGCAAGATTTAAGATAATGTAAAATGGCTGGTCAAATGGTGCCGGATATGTAAGTGTTCCCTGTCCTACTGTTGTTGAGTACCAGTCGCTCTCCTCGTGGTATTTAACTCCATCCACATACCATGTGATTTTCCCCGGTTCCCAGTCACAGGTAAATGTGTGGAAATCGTCAGAGAAATCGGCTCCATCCTTTATAGTATATGTACCCTGTGACTCTGAATGAGGATTTCCGTAATGGATGGTTCCGTAAGCCTTGTTTGTCTCCTGTCCCATTACTTCCATGCAGTCAATCTCGCCACATCTTGGCCACTGACCATATACATTCTCATCATTTGCCATAAGCCAGAATGCAGGAAGGTAGCCCTGTCCCTTTGGAACCTTTGCACGGCATTCAAATCGGCCGTAGGTGAAGGTCTGCTTATTCTGTGTTGAAATTCTTCCTGATGTATAGGAAACTGCCTCTTTTGTTGAGTTGTTATCACCATCAGTCGCATTCATATCAACAAATTTTATAGCAGAAATTGTCACGTCTGATGCCGGTGTGTCTTTTGTGTACTCACCTTTATCATCTGCATATTTTCCAAGAGAAATATAGAAGTCTGCAGGTGTGTCCTTTGTCATTGTAAATTCAAAACTGATTTCCTGCTCCTTATTCTCTTCAAGCTCCGGTTCACATCCTCCGTACCATTCATATGAAGCACTCATCACACCTGTTTTGAATTTACGGGTTGCTGTGGACTTAGCCTTAAAACTCACTTTATATTTATGTCCGTTTTGCAGTGAAATATTTTGCTGCTTTAACTGGACATTCCAGTCCTGTGTTCCTGCGTTTTTAATACTATAGATGATCGAACCATCAGCTGTCTTTGCTGAAGCATCCGCTGATCCATCTGCTCCACCCCAGTTTGCTATTGTCTGAGTCCAGCCTTCCATTTCCTCCGAAAAATCTGAGTTTTTCAAAAGATTTCCGGCATCCTTATTTTCTGTTTTAGTAACCTTTTTTACCGGATTTATTATTAATTGTCCACCTTTTACCTGAATGTTTTCATCCGAGTCTACATACTCCTGCAGCTCGTTATTTACCCATCCTTTTTCATGTGTCTCCACATTCCAGTCAGTACGGTTTAATGAATCACCATCAAACTCATCGTGCCACACTTCTTTGTAGCCCTCATAGCTTAGTTTTCCTGTCTGCTGCACCGCATCCAACGCGCCCTCTGCAAACGTCTGTGACGGCATGGCTGTCATTGCCATAGCAGCCACAAGCATGGCTGATAATACTCTTTTTTTCATAAAGTACCCCTTTCATTTATAGTTATTTGACATCTCGCATCATGTTACTGTCTACACCTATCAGTGTAACCCGTAACCACAACATTACTATAACGATTAAGCGCCCTTAAATATACAAAAAAAAGCACAAAAACATCAAATTCATGACATTTTAATTTTCCTGTAATTTCCGCAATTCCCTCGGTGTCATGCCAAACTGCGCCTTAAACATCCGGCTGAACACCTTATAATTCGTAAATCCATTGTGCTCCAGTATGTCCGTGATGGAATCCTCAGTTGCCAGAAGCTCCTCATGTATGTGATTGATTCTTACCTGATTGACATACTCGAGAAATGTAACTCCCATGCATTTTTTGAACATACGGCAGAAATAATCCTGATTGAGTGAGGCTATGTCTGCCGCCTCCTTTAATGCTATTGGCTCCTGATAGTTTTTCGCTACATATCTGAGGACATCCTTAAGGCGCGCTATCTGTCTGGATTCTTTTCCCGCATTCACCTCTTTGTACGAATAATTTGTAAACAAAATATATAAGAATTCGTTCACTTTTGCCATAAGCCGAAGCTCATAGCCCTTGCCCTTTTTTCGGTATATATGCGCTATCGACTTAAGAAGAGACTTCATCTGCTCATATTTTCTGCTGCCATGCTCGGTCTCATAGCACTCTCTAAACCTTATATGTCCGTAATCGTCTATGTAGCTGTCCAGATATGCATACGGTATCTGTACCAGAAGCACCCTGACTCTTTCATAGCTTTGCGTGCCATGTATCTTATTTGAGTTTATGACAAAAAATTCATTTTCTTGCAATGTATATTCATTTTCACCGCAGACAACCTGCAGTGAGCCGGAAACTACATAGATTATCTCTATATGGTCATGCCAGTGCCTCGGTGAAAACTGCCTGTAATCCTCATATCTGTCGCAGTAGATCGGAAGATGTGGTATTGATCTGACGTTTTCGTGTGTGTATTGCTGCATAATTTTCTCCCTGACTTACTAAATCAAACTTCGTATTTAATGCTATATTAGCCTGAGCCTATCCAATTATTCCGAAGAAAACAATATTCATAGTTTGAAATTCTACCTTCAAAATATACTCCTCTCACGCAAAAAGTCAATATCGACCTAAAATAATGTCAGTATCACAATTGTATATATCGCTTTTATAATTTACAATCATCTTATACGAAAAGAACAAGCTCCCGACATATTAATATATGGGAAGCTCTTTAAATAATAAAAATATAAGAAAGGTAATCTGCTATGAACAAATGGTCACGATTCAAATTCACTCCTAATCTTCCACTTGGGGCAAATGGTGAAAGAGTTACAGGAAGCAAGGCTCACATAGAGCTTTCAAAGGAAGCTGCCAAGGAAGGCATGGTACTTCTCAAAAACGAAAACAACGTACTCCCTCTTGCAGCGGGTTCTAAGGTAGCCCTGTTTGGAAAGGGTACTTTCGACTATGTAAAGGGCGGTGGCGGAAGCGGTGATGTAACCGTTGCATATATCCGCAATCTCTACGAAGGACTTAAGCTTCAAAAAGAGAAAATAAGCATATTTGAGGAGCTGTGCGATTACTACCGCAACGACATTAAAAATCAGTATGCAGCCGGTGCTGTACCCGGCATGACTATAGAGCCGGATGTACCGGCTGAGCTTTTAAGCAAGGCACAGGCATATACCGACACTGCTATCATCTCAATCTGCCGCTACTCCGGAGAAGGCTGGGACAGAAAGAGTGTTATTGACCCAAACAACAAGGCTCTCTGGGACTACGAACGTGAGATGACCGAGAAGTCGGCAGAGCTTTTTAAGGATGGTGATTTCTGTCTCTCCGTAAAAGAAAAGGAGATGATTGACACTGTAAAAGCAAGTTTCAAAAATGTAATCGTGATTTTAAATGTCGGCGGAATGGTTGATACATCTTGGTTTGCTTATGATGATCAGATTCAATCAGCACTGCTTGCCTTACAGGGTGGTATTGAAGGCGGGCTTGCTGCCGCTGAGCTTCTCGTAGGAGATGGCAATCCTTCCGGAAAAACTGTCGATACATTTGCCAAATCACTCGACGACTATCCGTCTACTTACAATTTCCACGAGTCAAGAGACTATGTGGACTATACCGATGATATATATGTCGGATACCGCTATTTCGAGACAATTCCGGGAGCTGCCGAGAAGGTTGTATACCCATTTGGCTATGGACTCTCATACACCACATTTGATGTGGAGACTGTTTCTTCCGGCGTTGTGAATTCCAACTGTACGTCTGAGGCCAATAAGCTCTACGCAAAAGTCCGTGTGACAAATACAGGTAAATTCTCCGGAAAAGAGGTTGTTCAGGTATACATTGCTAAACCACAAGGAAAGCTTGGCAAGCCTGCAAAGGAGCTCGCAGCCTTTGAAAAGACAAGAGAACTGCAGCCGGGTGAATCACAGCTTATGATCCTCACATGGGAAATAAACGATATGGCGTCATATGATGACCTTGGAAAGGTTAAAAAATCTGCATATGTACTTGAAGCCGGTTCATATGATATATACGTTGGAACGAGCGTCCGTGACGTGACAAAAGCTGATTACTCATATATATTAAATCATGATGTAATTACCGAGCAGCTTTCAGCAAAGCTGGTTCCTACAAGTCTGCCAAAGAGAATGCTCGCTGACGGAAGCTATGAAGCTCTGCCTCAAAGTGAGCCTGTTGACACCGACTACTCAGCTATTGGCAACATTGACCCTTCCCTGACAGAGGGTGTTGCTCCCGGTCAGAGAGCCATCCCATACTTCCGCTTTGCCGATGGCATGGCTAAAAACGGCAGTCACGACATCATGGATGTTGTGGAAGGACGTATCACGCTTGATGAATTTGTATCAGAGCTTTCCATCGATGATCTCATTCATCTGCTCGGCGGACAGCCAAATACCGGTGTTGCAAATACCTTCGGTATCGGAAATATGCCTGAATACGGTATTCCTTCTGTCATGACAGCAGATGGTCCTGCAGGAGTGCGCATAGCACCTGAGGTCGGTATATGCACCACTGCGTTTCCATGCTCCACACTGCTTGCATGCACATGGAACCCGGATGTTTTAGAGGCTGTAGGACGCGCCGGCGGTGAAGAATTAAAGGAAAACAACCTTGCACTGTGGCTCACCCCTGCCATCTGTATTCACAGAAGTCCTCTCTGCGGACGTAACTTCGAGTACTACTCAGAGGATCCATTCGTCACAGGAAAGCTCGCAGGTGCCATGGTACGCGGAATCCAGTCAAACAATGTCGGTGCCACACTCAAGCACTTTGCCTTGAACAACAAGGAAACCAACCGCAAAAACAGCGATTCACGCGTTTCAGAAAGAGCTGCCAGAGAAATTTATCTGAAGGCATTTGAGATGATTGTAAAGGATGAAAATCCATGGGCTATTATGTCCTCTTACAATATGATAAACGGCTACAGAGCCTCTGAAAGCGAGGACCTTTTGACAGGAATACTGCGTGATGAGTGGGGCTATGAAGGAATGGTCACAACCGACTGGTGGACCTGTGGCGAGCATTACAAGGAGACAAAAGCCGGAAATGATCTTAAGATGGGAAATGGATATCCTGATCGTGTAAAGAAGGCTTATGATAAGGGTGCCATCTCTCGTAGTGAGATGGAGACCTCTGTAAAGCGTATATTAGGATTAATATTAAAGCTTGATTAAATTTTACATGGCTTTTTGTAAGCCTCACCGGTTCATAATACCCGATACTTATTATACAAAAACAAAAACGGACATGCAAAACTGCCATGTCCGTTTTTGTATTATATACTATTTAAACTATTACTTTCCATAAATATTGTACTCAGGCACATCCACGCCATCTGTTCCGGCATAGTATGACAGCTCCACCTCGTTGAGTCCTTTTTTCTTGTCAAGGATCACATTGTACTGGGATGAATATATAGCATCTCCATTTTTATTAAATCTGTATTCAATATTCACTCCCTCTTTGCCTTTTAATGCCTTTCTTGGAATCTTTGCAAGGAAGATACGCTCACTGTCGGAAATCTTCTTCACCTCGACTGCATCCACCCATTTGAAAAATGCTGGTGCCGCCACTCTTGTATCATCCATGCTATAACTGTCGTAATCATAGTTGGCTGTGTCATCATCTTCTGTATCCTTTAACACATGATGGCCCATCTGTATGCTTTCCACGCCATCAAGACCGGTATCATTGTTGTTATAGCTGCCCGAATCGTAAGGCGAATATACATATAAAAGGATAAGCTGTGAGCTCTTTACCTCATCTATGCTATCTCTGAATAAATGTGCAGCCTTTATATGAGATACATTGAGCTGTCTTAAGCTGTCATTCGTTTCACCTGCCAGCTGTCTTGCATACATGGTGACCATACCCTTATTTTCCATAAAGTCTGCATCTGCCGCAAGCGCCGGGGATGCATCCGTGGAAAGTGACATCAGATATTTGTAGTCTGTATCCTCCATACATACTGTATTGTACCTTGCAACCAGATAATCAGGCCTTGCAAATGCAAGCACAAGATAACATACCCCGATTACTATTATTCCGTACCGAAACAGCGAAAAAGCAGGCTTACATATAGATAAAATCACTCCGAGCATAAACAGCGCTATCACTCCAAGTGCCCAGAACACACAAAGCCTGGTGGCTGTCAGCCCGTACTCTGACACATACAGTCCCATACGGTATGCACTTGATGCAATCATGATATATGTGCACAGTGTTATTAAAATTAAAAATGCATTTAATATTTTATTTTTCCTGAACAATCCACTTCCGAGCAATACGATAATCACATTAAGTATACACACAAAAAGCAGCTGGAAAAAGCCTTCTCTCGCATACCTGGCGTAGGTATAGCCACTTGGAAGCTGCATAAGTCCCCCGAACAGATACACAATCTGTATAAAACAGAAAAATACATATACCACTGATATAGTTGCAGCTACAGTGATACCGATTGCAGCCGGAAATGCCGGAGTCTCAACCGGTGTATCCGATATACGCTTCTTGCTCAGATACTTTATACCACAGTACGATGAGAAAAGCGCAAATACAAAAAGAAATACAACCTTGCTCACTGTAAAGAAATTGATATCAGCAAATATTTTCTTTATTACTGAGGCAAAAACCGCATCCGCAGAGCACAGCAGCACCACTATCAGCACAACCAGAGGAAAGGCAATTGCTATTCCGATAAACACATAAAGCATTCTGTGTTTTTTCACATGCCGCTCTCCGGCAGTTGCATTTGCACTGTCACCGACCATACTGTCACTGCCCATATTGTCACTATCCATGCGCTCATTTCTCATATAGTCGGCAATATCCATAAACGGCTCAGCTATACACCCAATCGCTCCAAACACTGCCTGAAATGCCGCAACGATATACTTTATAAGCCCCCACTGTCTGTCATTGCAGAAATTGTGAAGCAGCATAAAAACAAGAAACACAAGTATCCAGCAAAAATTAAATCCTTGTATAATTTTATTACCGGTCAAGCCTGATGATAGGCCTGTGAGTATCATCATCACACTGTACCATATAGTGAGTGGCTTTGCCTCTATATGAAGTATCTGCATACAATACAGGCTGTATACTCCTGTGACGATTGCAAACAACGTAACCAGTATTCCACCTGTATTCTCGTACAGGAAAATGGTGTACAGCAGCGCATATATTATCGTAGGTATACATAGCCTGCCAAAGAAATCCGCGTTTCTCCTGCTTTTCTCACGCCGTCTTTGCTCCGCTTCCTGCTGCATATTCTGCAGTTCGATACCTGACATTCCCATATGTGGCTGTGAAGTCTGTGGCGTGTTCTGTGAAAACTGTTGTGGATTCATGCCCCCGATATTATTATTGTCCATAGCTACCTCCTTACTATCTATGTAGTTATTTTCTCATATTATTCACTTACCGGCAAGCTAATTGTACTACACTGTTTTTGGTTTTGCAATATTTTTTTATCGTGTTACGATAAATCTATTTTAATTGCTACAATTGATGCTACAATTGATGTGCTAAAATTAAGAGCTACAATTAAGGACTACAATTGATGTGCTAAAATGAGATGTTTCGACGACATTTAGAATTACTGAAAAAAACAAAAAATCGCAGATACCATATTACGATATCTGCGACTATACTTATCTTATTTTCTCCTAAAGGCTCTCCAATGGATATTGACTTAATGCAGTCATAGAGTTTTATTTTAAACTACTGCTGCACATTAAACGCTTTAATTCCCGGATAAACCGCGCTCTTTCCCAGCTCCTCTTCAATTCTTAAAAGCTGGTTATACTTTGCAACACGCTCTGAGCGCGAAGGTGCACCTGTCTTTATCTGGCATGTGTTGAGTGCCACCGCAAGGTCTGCAATTGTTGTGTCGGCAGTCTCACCTGAGCGGTGTGAGCTGATTGCTGTATAGCCTGCCTTGTGTGCCATCTTGATAGCCTCAAGAGTCTCCGATACTGAACCAATCTGGTTTAATTTAATCAGGATTGCATTTCCTGCTCCAAGGCTTATTCCCTTTGCAAGTCTCTCAGTGTTTGTTACGAACAGGTCATCTCCCACAAGCTGTACCCTATCGCCCAGACGCGCAGTAAGCTTCTGCCAGCCTTCCCAGTCCTCCTCATCAAGACCATCCTCGATTGATATAATAGGATATCTGTCACAAAGCTTTGCCCAGTGCTCTATAAGCTCCTCTGAAGTATACTCTGTGCCAGCCTTTGGCAGCTTGTAAAAGCCATTGCCCTTTTCACTCTTCCACTCTGATGATGCGGCATCCATGGCAATCTTGAAATCCTTGCCCGGCTCATAGCCTGCCTTCTTTACAGCTTCAAGAATTGTCTCGATAGCCTCCTCGTCAGATTTGAGTGCCGGTGCAAATCCACCCTCGTCACCGACTGACGTGGCAAGACCGCGCTCCTTTAATATGGCTGCAAGTGCATGAAATACCTCAGCACACCATCTGAGACACTCCTTGAAGGAAGGCGCACCTACCGGCATAATCATAAACTCCTGCACGTCAAGTCCTGATGAGAGTGCATGACATCCACCGTTTACAATGTTCATCATAGGTACAGGAAGTCTGTTTCCCGAGATACCACCTAAAAATCTATAGAGAGGAATATCAAGTGATACAGCTGCCGCCTTCGCACACGCAATTGATACAGCAAGAATAGCATTGGCTCCAAGCTTAGACTTGTCCTTTGTGCCATCTGCCTCTATCATAGCCGCATCTATTGCATAGATATCACTTGCGTCCATACCTGTCAATGTGTCGTTGATTACAGTATTTATATTTTCTACTGCCCCGGTAACACCCTTGCCCAGATATCTGCTCTTGTCTCCGTCACGAAGCTCAAGTGCCTCGAACTCTCCTGTTGAAGCTCCTGATGGTGCTGTGCCTCTTGCAACAGTTCCGTCAACCAGATAAACCTCTGCCTCAACCGTAGGATTTCCTCTGGAATCAAGTATTTCTCTGCCCACTACCTTTTCGATTTCTAAATAATTCATTATGAACCTCCTTATGTTTTTCTGATTCAATTTTATCCTAAGATATACATCGAATTGCATGCAAGCATGCATCGGTGATACCTTTTGACCCTTTAATCATAATAATACATATGTGAAAGCCTGCCGCATATGCATATATTTATAAATAAAGAAAAATGCTACACAGTTAGTTCAATCTAACCAATGTAGCATTTCAATAGTTCATAATGATAATATTTCCCAATTATAGAAATATTATGTTCTCACATATCATTTTAAATCTATACATCCTCAATCATTGCTTATATATTTTAAATGGGCTGTAATCGTTGCTGGTCACACTGTTAGGTGTGAACAGTAACCATCTTTAACAGCAACTATCTCTCTGCCTCAATCTCACGCGCAACATACACGCCGCTTGCCGACGCATGTGAAAGTGAATGTGTCACACCACTTCCGTCTCCGATGATGTAAAGTCCCTTATATTTGCTCTCAAGCTTATCGTTAAGCTCTACCTCCATGTTGTAGAACTTGACCTCTACGCCGTAAAGCAAGGTATCGTCATTTGCAGTTCCCGGTGCTATCTTGTCGAGCGCGTAAATCATCTCAATGATTCCGTCCAGGATTCTCTTTGGAAGCACTAGGCTTAAGTCTCCCGGTGTAGCTGAAAGTGTAGGAGTAACGAGTCCTTCCTCAATACGCTTCTCATTGCTTCGACGCCCTCTCACAAGATCACCAAAGCGCTGTACAATTACACCGCCACCAAGCATATTTGAAAGGCGCGCGATGCTCTCACCATATCCGTTGCTATCTTTGAATGGCTCTGAAAAATGCTTCGCAACAAGAAGAGCAAAGTTCGTGTTTTCAGTCTGCTTGTCTGCTCCCTCGTAGCTGTGTCCGTTTACTGTTACGATGCCGTTTGTATTTTCATTTACCACGATGCCATGCGGATTCATGCAGAAGGTACGCACATTATCCTCAAAAAGCTGTGTTCTGTATACAATCTTGCTCTCATACAGCTCATCTGTCAGATGCGAGAAAATCAGGGCCGGAAGCTCAACACGCACACCGATATCCACACGGTTTGACTTGGTTGGGATATCAAGGTCATTGCAGACCTTCTCCATCCACTTGCTTCCGCTTCTTCCAACTGAGATGATACAGTATCTGCTCTCATATGTGCTATCCGCTGTTTTTACTGCATATCCGGATACATTGTCTGTGTGAGCCTCTTGTAAACTGCAAGCATCAGCCCCTGCTGTATTCTCATCATACAGCACCTCTACCGACTCAACAGGTGTATCGAAATAAAAATCCACCTTATCCTTCAGATGTGCATACATATTTTCCAGAACAACATAGTTTATGTCAGTTCCGAGATGTCTGACCGATGCATCCAAAAGCTTGAGCTTATTCTGCATGCAGACCTTTTTGAGCTTTGTGCCGGCTGTAGAATAAAGCTTTGTGCCCTCACCGCCGTACTTCATATTAATCTCGTCAACATATTCCATCAGATCAATGGCCGGCTGCTTGCCGATATGCTCGTACAAGGTACCGCCAAAATCATTTGTGATATTATATTTTCCGTCTGAAAAAGCACCTGCTCCGCCAAAACCGCTCATAATAGAACAGCTCTTGCAGGAAATACAGCTCTTTATTTTCTTTCCGTCGATAGGACATTTTCTCTTAGCAAGCTCATGTCCTGCCTCAAAAACCGCTATTTTGCAGTCAGGATTCTTCTCGATAAGCTCATATGCTCCGAAGATACCTCCCGGTCCTGCTCCAATGATTATCACATCGTAATTATTCATCTGTCAATTGCCTCCCATAATACGTTGCTGTTTGTACGCCCAAGATGGCGCACGCCAATCATTTATGATACTATATTTTCTCCATTATCGCAAGAGCAATTTCTATATTCCAGCAAATCTCCCGGCTGACAGTCAAGTGCTTCACATAGCTTTGCAAGCGTGGATACCTTGATTGCCTTTGCCTTGCCGTTTTTTAAAATTGATATATTTGCCATGGTGATTCCCACACGCTGCGACAGCTCCGTAACACTCATCTTTCTCTTTGCAAGCATTACGTCTATGTTAAAAATAATCTCGCCTTCCATGTATCTCTCCCGCTCAAATAAAACTGTAGCGCACACGCTATATTGTCAAATCACTCTGCTCCTGCAGATCTGCGGCCTTTACCACAAGATGTGACAAAACCGCCGCCACGACCGATACCACAACACAGGCAAACACTATGAACACAAGAGCCAGTATCACCCCCGGATGATTCACATATATCCTCCACATGCAGACATTCACAACAAAAAAATACAATGCATCAAACAGAATTATTTTCGATGCCAGCTTTATATGTCTTGCATTCTCCAAGGAAAACGACCTGTCTTTTCCGATATTTACAGCTACGCACCAGCCCAGATACAATATAACATAGCACGGAATTGCACTGATGATAAACAGAACAAGCCATGGTATATACATATCAGAAATCTGCGGATCAGACGCAATAAGCACATGCCCTATCCATGGTATGGCAACCGCACAGACCACTAATCCGCAAAGTGCTATCGCTATTATTACTATCTTTAACCATTTTTCAAGTTCTTTTTGTCTCATTTATTCACCTTGCTTCTCATTGAGAAGTCCATACTCTGCAAGAAGCTTTTTTTGATACTCCTTATCCTTTGAAGCTTTCTGCAATTCATCATATTTGCCTTCGGACAATAAAATCTGATTTAGCTGGTTAATCAATTCTATTCCTTGTTCTAATCCTTGTTCTATTCCTTGTTCTAAGCCTTGTTCTAATCCCTGTTCTAAGCCTTGCTTTATTCCTTGTTCTAAGCCTTCCTCGATAGCATCAGCTCTTTCAAGCTCAAGCTGCCTGTCAAATTCATAAT